>ERZ808240.2269-NODE-2269-length-21543-cov-10.965329_pt1 | contig 21543 bp, 26 predicted proteins | sample MGYA00521084_ERZ808240 | MGnify/ENA primary metagenome ERZ808240 (study PRJEB31516, sample SAMN03275571) | gut metagenome | biome: mammalia-associated habitat; material: feces | host: Papio cynocephalus | place: Kenya | collected 2012-08-06 ...
CTTCATTAACATACGGGATATATTCCCCTTTTTCATTTATCTTGGAAACAATATCGTTTTCTATGGTGCCGGGCAGTTGCTTTCGTAACTTCTTCCAATCCATTCCTGCATATTTTTCTTGAATGGTAATCACCGGTGCAGGCTTATCTAGTTGAATATCCATGTTCGTAATTGGCTGGCCATACGTGCCAGCTTTTTTATCGCCTACTATAATCGGGTGTTGTTCCATAAATTTTTGCGGTGTATAGGCTGTGTCGCCGTATTCATGCATGATATTCGTCCAACGTTCTGCCATACGGGCATAGATAAATGCGTTTTCTTTGGCTGCCTGGCTTGCTTTTTCACTGGCATTAGACAGTATATGCAATGCCTGCGTATACACGTTGGCGCCGTCCTTGGTGAATGTATTTCTAATGGCATAGTCGCTTTGTGCAAGAGCTGTAAATTTTTCTTCCATGCCTTTTAATGTTTCATATCTTGCTTTCTTTTCTGCCACGTTATTCTCCCATTCCTGCAGCAGTTCCGGAGATGACGCGGCAATTTCTTTGCGTTCATTTTTATAGGCTACATCCAGTAGTTGCTCTTTTGTTGCTTTGCCGCCGTATTCTTTATACATATCGCTGTACCATGGTTCATTATTGCTCATGCGATAGCCGCGGCCCGTCTGTGTGTTGTTGTATCCGTTTGCATCGGCTGTAATGATAGATACGCCCTGTGGTTTGTACGTGCTGTAATATTTATAATTTACAGCGTTTTCATATTCGCTGCGTGCTTCTTTTACCGCATCCTTATAGCTTTTTTCTATATCATATGGATTTCTGTACACCACATCGCGTGCTGCCGCCTGCGTCGGTTCGTCCGCATCCTTGAAATGCTCCTGCACGATTTCTTCTGCCAGCTTATCCGATTTATCGCTAGCCAGTTGTGAGAGTTCCTGCCGCATTGCTTCAATGCGTTTTGCCCGTTCGCGCAATGCTGCCATATGAACGCCGCCTTTATTCATGGTTGTAGCATCCATCAGCGTTTTAGTATCTGTCGTTTCATCTGCCAGCTGTGCAAATACGCCGGTGTTGATTTCTAAGTCTGTGCCGTTTGATACAGCGTTATCTACTTGTTCACCGCTTACAATACCTTTATTGACCATATCATTCAGTACATTTACACCTTCTTCTGTCCGTGCCAACTCTTGAGCGTCTACATACATTGTATCCATACCGACTTGTTTTGCTTGTGCATCTATGACTTTTTGATATACATCCGGAGCTTCTTTTGCCAAGTTGTTTTCTTTTTTCTGTGCTATCAGCTGGTCAATCGCCTGTTTCTCGACGCTGCGTTTATATTCTTCTTTCCATTCATTCAGTTTGATACTGGCTATGTCATTCATAGCTTTATAGTTTCCAGCCGTGTGCACTGCGGCACCCATGCCGCCCATGCCGAGGGCTGCCGGTACGGCTTGTACCATGGAATCTATAGCATCATTTAGCACATCACCTACGGTGTTCCACTTTCCCTGCCCATGGATACCGTATTCAATGTTTTCTGCCATACTACCCACCATAGATTGTGCGCCTTCTTCTGCAAGTTCAGACGCTACGCCGCGGGCATACTGCATAGCACCTTGTGCCAAAGCAATACGAGCAATCGCTCCTTTTCCGGCTTCGGCAATATCTCGTTGTGCTGCACCATTTGTTAATATCGCTTTGGCTGCATCTTTTCCCCAGGCCGCTTTGATTGGTTTATATCCCAATTCCAGCAAGCCCAGTTCTATAGCCCCGTTAATGGTTCCCGTTCCTATCGAATCCAGTAGCATGTTGTTTCGGCTGTACATCGGTTTGCCGTTTTTGTCTTTGGCGTTTGCCATCTGCCAGTATCTATCTGCCATGGATTGGTTTTGTATTTCTTTAAACATGCCCGTGCGGAATCCCCAAAGCGCACCGGTTATGCCCGCACTTGCCAATATACCTGCCGCGCCTAAGCCCAATGTTTCCGGTCCTGCTGCCGCTGCTGCAGGGGCTGCCGCTGCCATTGCCATTGCCATACCTTTCGGCACATACTGTAAGGCTCTCAGCCCTTGCGTACCATAGATAGTTAGCTGCTGGATTGTGTCATATACTCCTTTGCCCAGTGGTGTAGTAGGCTCATCTTGTTCGTGATATTCTTTGAGCCGCTGTGTAATTTCGTCTACTTCCGGGCGTGCCGCTTCTACATCGCCGGTCTTGACGGCTTTCATCTGTGCGTCGTACAGTTTCACCATGTCGGATCCGCTGTTATAGGCATCTAAAAATAATTCTTTTGTGCCAAAAACAGCATCGTGTATGCTGTCAAAAATATTGCGTGTGCCGTGTACGTCTTGATAGTTCTGCAAGGCTTGTGCAGCTCCGACAGGGTCTGAAAGCCGTATATCTTTGAGTTCCGGGTAGTTTGCATCCAACATGCCGGATGAATAATTTTCATCCACTGGCATAAAGCCTAATTTTTGTTTTCTGTCATATTCTAGCCGTGCCCGTTCCATTTCATCCGGATTATCTACTAAATACTGTGCCGTTACACCGATGGCCGGGGCATATCGTCGTGCGTCACTCAGTACGTGCGCTTGGTCATTTGTTAAATTCCGGTATACATCCCATAGTTTTTCCTGCGCGCCGTATACCAGTTTTTCACCTATGCCTAAATCATCCCATCCCCGCGTTGTTTCCGGCATACTCAGCGAATTGCCGTATATTTTCGGCAGCGTTAATAAGTCCGGCATTTTACGCCGGACCGGCTGACCGGAAGCCATAATAGCGTCCAGCTTGGCATAGTTTTCTTCCTTCTCCTGCTGCAGGTCTTCTGCTATTTGCTCTTTTTCTTCTTCTGTCGGCGTGATGTTAATTGGATTGGAAAATGTTTCGCCGTTTTTATTAATAGCGTCTGCAATATTGCCTGCCGTAAATTCATATTCTGCCATGTCTTTTCCTCCTTATTAAAACCAAGATGTTAGAGTATTTTTTAAATCTTCAAATCTGTTTTCAATGACTTCTCCAATCGTGTTGGATTCTGCTATCTCTTCATTTTCTTCTTCACTCGATTGATAATTATTAATGTTGTCTGAATTAGTATCGTACACGGCTCGATACGCTCCCATGTCGGAAGTATTCGCAGTATCTTTATCCGTATCATTTTCTGTGCCATTTGCTTGTGCTTCTTCCGCTTGTTCTACCACATCAGCCAATGTAGTCTGCCCAGTTAATATATCTTGTAAATGATCCGTATAAATGTAATACGTATTATGGTTCCAATCTTTGACGATATTATACCCGTCATTCAGCGGTGTAACGCTTAAGATACCCGCTGCTCTCATTTGTGCTTGCGAATACCCTGCCGCATCTTTGGTTACTGCATTTACACCAAATTGTATTAGCTGATTAAGTGACGGTTCTTCACCGCCATGCTGCGTTCTATACTGCACTGCAGCCGCTCTAATCAATTGTTGAATAACCGGCATATTTCCTTTAAATTCCCATTTTCCAATGCCGCTTGCATCTTGTATTTGTTCCGCTGTCACTTCATACATGGGCTTATATTCACCGGTTCCCGTTTGATATTGATTTGCTGCTTTGGCTAATTCATTCACTTGAGACGGTGTAAGAACAATACCGTTATTAGTACAATAATTTTGTATGTCTGATAACGTTTCTATGCCGTTTTGTCCAAATAAAGACTTGAGTACCAGCATATCGGCTTTACCTGCGCCAGCGTAACCGCCACCACTTCTGCCGCCTCTGCCGCTTCCACCGCCGTACATGCCGCCCGAAGCTCTCACAGATACGTATGTACTAATACTACTTTTCAGTGTGTTGTATACGTCCGGATTATTTGCGCCGTATTTATCAGCTATGGCCTGATAACTGGTAATGTCCAAGTTTCCACTGTCGTGCAGTTGCTGCATTTCCAGCAGTCCCTGTCGTACTAACCCATCATTTGCCATTTTAGTAGCTCTGGCTTCCTGGGCATCGAATTGTGCTGATAATGACAGGGCTTTTTGTATTTCTGATTCATCGTACAGTTGTGTTGTTTCTTCCCGCATCACCCCACCTGTATCACTTGCGCCAGTTTTTAATATTTTGGCTGGCGTCATGCCGGGTATGTTAATATCTGTACCATGCACTTTGCCGCCTGCGCCGCCATTTGCCGAACTGGAATTGCCGTAGAATCCCCCATGGCCGTCATACACTACGGTATGTCCATACTCACCTTCATCTGTTGTATAGATGACTAGGTCGCCTATTGCTAATTGATTGGGGTCGTAGTCTATTTCTTTTATGCCGTTTGCTTTCGCATCGTTTGCCATTGCTTCTACATTAAATAGTCCTTTCCGGTACGCATCTGCCGCCCACGGATTAGCCCACGAAAGTGCCGACAGGGCTTCTTCCGCGCATCCATTTGACCCATTTTGCGGAATATCTGCCGCATTCTGAAACCCCTGTATGAGATTGTTCTCAAAGCTGGCAGCACCGCTGCCGCCGGAAAAATCCATACTTTCCAATCCTGCATAGTTGGTCTGTACTTGTGCTAAATACTGATCCGCCATAGGGCCAGCGCCGTTATACGCCCGCACGCCTGCCCATTCATCACCGCCGTTTTCTTCTGTTTTTTTCTTTAAAATAAATGCTGCTGCGCGAATGTTCTGCCGGCCGTCTGTTTGCCAGTTCGGGAATTTTTCATCTAAACCGTACGCCTGGGCGGTTTCGTCTGTGATTTGTCCAAAGCCGCCTCCTGCTGCCATATTCATGCCGTCTATGGTGTCTCCGCCAGTTTCCCGCATGCCAACAGATAAAAGTTTTCTTGGATCCACGCCAAACTCATGTGCCGCATCAATAAACTGGTCCACGGTGCTGTTGCCGGAATTACTGCCGCCAACCATAATGGTTTTCGTGCTATGTTCTCTAATCCATTTTTCTTGTCCTTTAGGGTCATTGGGAAATTTTTCTCTCGCTTCTTTTGCCAGTTGTAATAGTCCGTTGTCATGCTTTCGTTTCTGCAGCATGCCGCGCATCGTCGTTAACTTAGCATCATTGATAAACGGCGATATTTTTTCCAAGATATTGAGTGCTTTATCATAATCGCCCGCGTTGCCGCTGGTTACGAGATTATTCAATACGTTGTTTGCCATCTCTGTATTGCGCTCTTTTACCATAGCATCCAATTTATCTTTACCATAAATATTGCCATACAGTGCATATGCCGTTGCTGTTATCCTGTTAAATCCTGTAAACAACCCCTCTGCATTATTCGTTTGTACCAAGTTATCCGTTTCATTATCTACAAATGTATTCCACGTCAATTCCCGGTGTTCCATATCCTTTGCGTACTGATATTTCATCATCTGCCCGGTATTACGGGTATTGACTTCATTTGCCATATTTAAAAACGTATCCTGCGCTTTTTTATAGTTTGGCAGCCCTGCCAGCACTTCGTTTCGTAGTTTAGACTCGCCCTCTTGGTATTTCTGTACCACATCCAATGCATTCAGGTCCTGCTGATTGAGCAATCCTGTTTTCGGGTTGTTCAGTAAATCATTCATACCGGCTTCATATTTATTTTTGGCGTCAATGACGCTCAAATTAATCTGGTCATCTACATAGCCCTGCAGCTGTTTCTGTGCTTCTCCCAGTCCTGCCGTGATAGCCTGACTGCCGCTTGTGTTTTCGCCGTATGCGGTCGGATTGCTCGACGTCTGCACCTGTCCTTGTATTGTATTCGGTTCTACGGCTCTGTTATATGCTTTTATCGTAATCGCCATAGTTTTTCCTCCTTACATCCATTTTTCTAAATTAACCGGACGAATTGGCCCATCATACTTTAAACTCGCCGCATCCAAGTTAACCGGGCGTATTGCCGTAGACTGCCAACTGAATTTCCTACTCCACGGGTATTTAAGAGTATAGTTTTTTCCCGCTTTACTGCCAAACAGCCCACTGTTTAATGTGGTTTTGATACCGTTGGGGCTGCTGCCAAATGTATATGCCTGATATGCCGCTGGACTTGCACTAGTCGCTCGGGGTTCCAGCTTCATCGTATTTTCTCCTGCCGTTGCTTTAGACGCACTGCCATAGGCTCGTTTTATTCCATATATGCCTGCTGCCGTCGTAAGCAGTGTTCCCCACAATGCCTCTTGTTTTTGTGCGCTTAGATTTGCCGCGCTGGATCGATACGCGTTCGCCTGATTAATATAGTTTTTTCTGCTTAATTCCTGACTCCATATATCATTTCGCTGATTCTGCAGCAGTGTGGTGCTGTCATCATTCCACGTTTGATAGCTTGAGGCTAGCGAATCCAGCGGCGAGCCAGACAGCATTACCCCGTTGGCTCCGGCTTGGGCCGTTGCCTGCCCTGCTGCTAGTTTCATGCGTGCATTAAGCTGTGCTTGTTTACTAGCATACTGTTCTGCTGTTTGTTCTTCTTTCTTCTCTTGTATTCTTGCGTTTTGCTCTGCTGTCTGTGCCTGCTGATTCGCCATGGCAATATTTGCGTTATACTGCTGTTTAGTTTGGTTATATTGGTTTAACCCTTGTACTGCTTGTACTCCTATCATCCATGCCGGACTGCACATATTAATTCACCTCGATTTTAAATAATTGCCAGTTTTGGCCATTGTATATAAACGGATCGGAAAAGGTCGCACCCATCCGCTTCAGCCAGCGTTTGGATACGTCGTTGCGCTCTAATATCATGTTCCATAGTTGGCCGTACTGGTGTTTCCAGTTTGCCAGCAGCGCATTGCTGACGCGCACCCATTCTCGTTTGTATTTATCATACGTATCGTACCGGCACACCGCCCATATCATATGCCCATAGCCGGTGTAGGTTTTTCTGGATATGCCGCCAATGAACAGCGGTTTATCGCCTAAATAAGCTATATAATTGCAAAATTCATCATTAAATAAATCTTTTTCCACGTCGGTTTCTGTGAGTGACAGCTCCATATTATCTGTTTGCCGTAAATTATTTAGCAGCCATCGTACGTCCTGCCATTCATTTTTTGTGATTTTTTTAACCTGTATAGCTCTTGACCATGCCGCCATCCATGGATACCTCCTTGATAATTGCGTTTAATCGGAACGGATACGGTTCATCACTCATAATACATAAATGATTTCGTGTATTTGCGCCGACATCATACAGCGGCACACTTTGCACAATATCCCCGGTAAATAGTTTATATTCATCGTCATATTTTAATTCGTCCATCTTTTTAAAATTCAGCCCCAGGCGGCCGCCGTACGTATTTTCCACGCGTAACGTTACGGCATTGATTTTGTTTACCCGTGCCTGCAGCGTGCCTTCTTGCAAGCTGATTTCTGCCCCTGGCTGCTCTATCTTTGTTGTATACGGCAGTCCAGCAATGATTCTGTTATATGTTTCTTGTAGTTGTACAACGCCGTTTTCCTGTACGACTTCATCACGCTGCTGTATGCCGTCGCCAACCACAGCTACGGTTTTTCCCGCCAAGTGCGGCAAGGAGATACTATTACCGCTTCCCGTTGCGTAACTGTCTACATATTCGTCTGTATCATCACGCATAGCTTTAAAACGTTCAATATATCGTTTCTTCGTACTGTTTATTGTGCGTTCTACAATAGCGTACAGTTCGTCGTTTTCATCTGACGGTATGGTACATATCCACTTGTATTTTCCATCTGTCACAAAATGCGACCAAGCAAATACCTGTTGCTCACGAATCAGAGTAAACGCCAATAGTACGCCGTCATCACGCACAAAAAATAATGTTGAATCCGGTTCTTGACAATATGCAGATGATATGAGCTGATGGTCTTTCACCAAGTGCGTTGCTAATATATCTAATTCATCGCCGTTGTAGTTGTCTGATTCGTATTGATACCCTAAATCACGTACCGTAGAGCCGGAACGCTGAACGTGAATAATACGGTTTCCGATATGCTGCGGCAAACACGTCGAAGAACCGCGCATGGTCTGCGCTTTTGGAAAAACCTTGCTTGGTGTAATGGCACTGTCACCGCTGATTACCCATTCATTACCACTCGTTAGGATAACTAAATCATTAGACGGTATCATATGCCGTATCTGATATGCATTGCGGACGATTAAATCTAACTTGACGGCGCTGTCATCCGTTAATGTACCATCTACTTTTTCCACGCTGAAATTACCGTAATCTCCCGTACGGCTCATCCAGATAGAGTACGGCTGTCTAGCTGTTGCCGCAAAACATAATCTGTCTTGAAAAAAACAGGATTGCGTCGGGTATCCAAAATAGTTGGACCAACTAGAAAACGCATAGTCTGCCGTACTTTCTGTGCTTCCGATACCGTGTTTTCCGATTGTCGCCCCAGCTGCAACGGTTCCACTTGCTACTGTTGCCGATGTAATACCGGTTATTTTTACGCACCCGGTGTGTACATAAGATAGCCGTGTTAAATCAACCGTTACATGACTATTACTTGCTTCATCATCATTCCACGCCTGTGCTACAAACCGCATATAGCATGGATCTGTTTCTGCACCTGATTCTGTATAGTTGGTATCATCGTTTGATGTATACGTCCGGAAGTCGTGCCAGGTTACATTATCCGTTGATTTCTGTATCACCACTTTATAGTGATGTGTACCATGGGTAACAAATTTCCACTTTTCACCTACAAAAACACTTGCGCTGGTCGTTGAGCCGCTCGTATCGCCTTTGCATTCCCAGCTTATCGTTTGAGATGGCATATCATGCGATATTTTTATATAGCCGCCTTCCATGCCGGATTGAAAAATGGCTTGATTTGATGTGATGGTAATATTGCCGCTTGTGCCGGAGGGTCTGATTTTATTTTCTGACAAGTTTTTTTCCAGCAGCAAATCATAGTATTGATCGTCAATGGAAAAATCAATAATATCCCATCCGTTCTGCAAGTGCCGCAGCTGTTTTACAGGATATGTACCGGAGCATATAAACATCACGTCTGCTGATTGCGTAAACTGCAGCTGTTTAGGGTGCGTGTATGGCGTCGCCAGTTCTGTGCCCGTGTATACGCCATCTTTCCAAATTCGGATATACTGCACGCCTACCTCCAGCAGGTACGCTGAATTTTCTGTGTCGTAGAAATTCACTAATACAGCGTCTTTATCGCTGTATTTCAATTCTCCTATATACTTGCTCCCTTGCCGTCTATAACAGCCTCCATACGGTCTAATAACTGTATTTTCCGCATCCAATAGTGCTGACTTGTATTTATCCAAGTCGACACGATTTCCTACAGCCGGTGATATTTCGCCGGTCGTGAACGCCGCCTGCAGCATGTAGATATTAGCCATTTATAAAACCTCCTTTCCTGGCTTCAATATAACTACTTCTAAAATCAACGCGTGGCTCTTCTTCCCGCGCATCCTGCGTTTTGGCTGCCATAATAGTGGCTTGGTAAAATTGATATTCCTGCTGCACCAGCTGCGGATTTCCTACGAGCCGCTGTGCCAGCCTGGACGCCAGCAAATGAGCAAAGGCTTGGACAAAAATATCATCCCAGAGATTCGGGTCTTTTACATCCCACGTATAATCTATGTAGGCATTTTCCAAATGAGCTGCTACTACTTTTGTGCTGCTGCCGACGTTATATATATCCCAGTACTGCCGTGTTTGATAATCCGGTACTTCTTCGGTTAGTTTATTGATTTTCAAGCATTCTGCCGGATAGCCGTACACGTATTCCCAACCGGGTATATCTATGTCCATTTTCGCCAACCGTTCTATGCGATGGGCAAAGCCCCAAATGCATTCCCGCAGTATTTGCCGCCGGGTCGTTTCATAGTACAGCTTGCATGCCCTGGCGTTTTCCTGTTCTTCTTCCATATTGGAGATGACGCCTTTTCCGATGTACGATAGTGCCATGTTGCATATATCTGTATCTGTCATATACTCACCTCCTAAAAAAAATAGGGAGAGCACCCGCTCCCCCTACAGTTTGTTTTTGCGCACGAGTGCTATTAATTCTTTTTTGCTTGCATTATCGCAATATGGTATCCCTGCAAGTTCTAATTTCATTCGCAATTCATTCGCGCTTAAATCCTCATATCTTCGTTTCGGCCCTGCATCCTTAAACGAGATGGCCTGCATTACTGTAAATCTACATCCATGACAAGGGCTGCCGAGATTTCACCGGACGTAAGGGCCGCATCGCCGGTATAGCTCAATCTCAAATAACCTAAGTCTCCATACGGTAGTTTTGCTTTCACGGTTCCGTCTTTTGCCACAGTATACGTTCCTAGCGTAACCGGGCTTTCCATACCTTCGGTTTTGGATGTTTCCAGCTTTACCGTCATACCGCCGCTGGCTCCGGTAACCTGGATATATAAATCCAGCGGGCACACCGCATCCCCGGTGCCAGTTTTCACAACATCGCTTGACGCTGTTGTGGTTGATTTTAATGCTTTATGCCAAAAAAACGTATTCTCTGCATCATAAATCATGGTATTCCCTCCTATTCTGAAATAACTGCTTCTGTCGTTTTCAGTGCGTCACACTTGGAAATTTCAATACCGGAAATGTAAATCTTAGGCATTTCGTTCATAAGTTCCTGCCGCGTGACATAGACGTTGTTTTTATCATTCAGGTGTAATTCGAGCATGGTATAAATATCATCTGCAACATACGCAATCGGCCGTTTTGGATTTGTGATACGGTTTTTCGCTACAATGAATTTATCCACAATGGCTTTTCGTTCTGCTGCTGTTTGTGCCGTAACGGCTTTACTCCATTCTACATTTCGCAGTGCTGCTACTTTCCGCAGGTTTTGTACCGCCAGCCCTGCGTCCCAAGCAAACCATGTCATCAGCGCCGGATACTTGCCCCCTTCGGCATCGTCTACAATCTGTTCTCCTTTGTCTTCCATCTGCAATCCCGCTTTTGAGCCTTTGGGATAAATGCCTGTTACGGCATTGTCGCCCCAGTCTACGATATAGATAGAGGTCTGTTTATTTTCTGTCGTGCCACCGGCATTGATGGTTTGATAGCCAAATGTCCCTTTTTCCCCGGTGAATGTATCGTACCGCACGCCAAAGCCGTTAAACTGATCCGGGTTGGTGTCAGTATCGCCGTAAAACATGTACTTAGCTAAGTCTTGTGTAAAACCTTCGACAAACGCCGAATCCTCGGAGCGGCGGAAGGCTTCCGGACTGGGTGCCAACTGTGCCAAACGGCGGTCTACCATGGAATAGGCTTCCATAATGCAGCATGTATCGACAATCTGTCGTGTCGTCGATTTACCGGGCTTAACGCCGCGGTTAATGCGTCTTAGCTGCGGATGTGGATATGATGTACGCAACGTTGTCTGGTTGCCTGTCGGCAGGTTCCCTTCTTTCCACGGAATATGCTGCATAATCGGGTTGGACTGCGCCATGATTTCCATAATCCAGTCAATTTTATTATCCGGTGCCATCCGTTTACGCAAGTCTGTAAATGTCAGTGCTGTTGTTCCTACTGTTGCCATGTTCGTTTCCTCCTACTATTTGACTAATATTTTGCCCAATCTGTATTATCGTAAATGCCGCCGCCCGGTGTGCCGCTGCTGCCGTTATGACCGCTATCTTCTCCCAGCAAGCCGTTAAGCAGCGATAATGCTTTAATCATAGCGACGTGATTTCCTGCGCCGGTGATATTCAGCATTTTTGTAAAGCCGGGTACTTTTGTTTCAATGTAGTTGACGGCCTGCACGCCTTTGGCTAATGTGCTTTCATAGTCGCCGCCCAATTCTTTTTTAGCCGCTTCGCCCCAGCCGCGCACTTCTTCTACATATCCCTCCTGGATTTGTTTCGCTACAGACTGGCCAATGTCCCGGCCAAATTCAAGGCCAAATTTTGCCATGGCGGCGGCTTGTTCCTGGTTTGCGTGTACGCCCTGCAGCAGTTCCGAGAATTTCCCGGAAACGGTTTCATCCAGTTCTGAACCTTCGCCGAACACGTCCGTTAAGGCGCCGCTAAAGTCGTAGGATTCGGGTGCAGTATTGGGCTCTGTGCCGCCTTGGTCTCCTCCCAGCAGACTGCTGCCTGTATCCGGATGACTGGGTGCGCCTCCTTCCGGCGGGGTTCCTCCTGCGTCCTGCGGCTGGGTGCCGCCGTCCGGTGGTGTGCCTCCTGCGTCGCCGCCGTCAGCAAACAACTGCAGGTTTAATTCAAATGTGTTTTCCATAGTGCATGCTCCTTTCTTCTTCGATTAGTCTTTCTTTTATTTCTGTGTATTCTTTTTCGGCCAATTGTTTGAGCTCGATATGTGCTGTATCCTGCGTCAGCTTCTTGACATACTCGATACCGACGGCGCGGCGGCCTTCGTTGTATGCACTAAATAACGCCGATTTAGCAAACGTTGGCTCATTGATACGTGCCGCATCCAGCAGCCGCATCATAAACCAGCGGCCTTTTTTATCTGCCATGACATAGCGCAAGGATTCATCATCACGGCGTTTCATTTCTTCTTCGTACCAGTTCATCATGTGTTCATCCCCATTATTTGTTGTAATGCTGGATTGCCATCATTAGCAGCATCTGTCAGATTTTTAGCTGCTTGCGCCAGTGGTGCTGCTTGTTGCATCTGCTGGGCTTCCATTGCCTGTTGCTGTTCTGCTTGCTGCTGCTCTGCCTGCTGCTGCATGATTTCTTTATACTCGTCTTCACTGCGTACCATTGTAGCCGGTACGCCCACCCTATCGAGATATTTCGCTACCGCGTCGGATAAATCGACACGCTGCAGCACGCTTGGATCGAGCTGCGCTACCTGTCCAACAAAGGCAATACCCTGTTCAATGGCCGTCAAGCCGCTCATTTTCTGCGCCTGTGCCAACGGCGACAGGTACTCTATCTTGATTTCCTGCCCGTTCATCAACTCTGCTACATCATCCGGCAGCGGCGGGAATACATGATTCCTGTCTAGGATATTGTAGATACGCTCGATGACGTGATTTAAAAATTCGCTTTGCAGTCTTTCAACGACCGGCCCGATTTGCTGCAGTTTTTCTTGATTGCGTGCTATGACTTCTTGCGCTGTCATTTGCCCGCGGTCGAGCTGGTCTAACATCAAGAATAAATCCGTAGAGTATATGCGCTTTATGCGGTCTTCAATGCGCATGATTTTATTATCCAGTGAGCCAATATCCAATTGCCCATGAAAAATCGGCTGTATCAGTTCGTTTGGATTGTCATTCGGTGTATAGCCGCCTGGGAATAGATTGATATTTCGTGCAATGTTTGATGGCCCTTGCATGGGTGGTTTTACTCCCAATTCCACGGCTACTGCGCTATCGTATTCCATTTTTTGCAGCATCTTGGCTTCCGGCAGTGCATCCCAAGCAGGTGCTGTTGCATAGGATTCCAACCCTTTGACATTGTAACGTGCTACCGGCACGGGCCATTCTTCAAAGCCCGATACTGCTAGCATTTCGTCTTGACTGCTACCATCCACCCAGTATGCCGACGTATACGCCATTTTCCGGTTTCCTAGCTCTTCCGGGTTACAGTCTTTATTCGGCTCTACTAGCCAACACACAGTATACCATTCTGTATAGCCGCCATTACGCACATAATTTTCTCTGATGTGCTGCGGGCAGTTATCTATACCAAATTGCGCAATGATTTGTGCTGCCGTCATTTTTGTTTTGCGAGCAAAGGTATTGACTTCGCCTTTGTGATTAGTTCCTAAAGCATATGTACCAATAGGATACGGTACAAAGGTAATCCCGTTGTCTTGCGCAAAAATTCCCATTGGCGATTGGCCAAAGGGTAATTCACGGTATACGACATGTACAGCGTTATAAAAGTTACTGCGCCCCAGTACATACTCTGTAATATCGCACCGTTGATCGAGTACGCGTTTTACGTTCATGTTATCATTGAGCGTTGCATCTGCCAGCGTATAGCGGAACCACTTTCGAGACGGTGGCGTTAAGCCACTCATAATACCGGCCGCAAATATATCCCGGCACTGCGCTATGATATTGCTGTATACTTTGTCATCATGGAGATTCGGTTTGCCCGGTTGGTCATCGCTGAATTGCCCGTCATAGGGTAATTCGTAGTCCCGGATTTCTTTCCAGATGTTTTCCCAACGCAGGCGTTCTCGGTACAGCGCATCCAGCCGCATCTCTAAGCCGTGTTTTCCCTGGTACGTGTTTTGCCTCGTGTTAATTGTCTTAGTCGGGCTTCTTGCCAGTGCTGTTTTTACTTCTTTTCTCATAGCTTCTCCTATCCCAGCGTACTTTTGCCGCCGTCACTGTTGCCGCTTCCAAGCGCCGTATTCATATTTGACCGCCAATCCCGTAGCTGCGTTGAGCTAAAACCACGTTTGCGTTTTGCTTTCTTTGTTGCTTCTTCATCGCCTGTTAAATTTCCACTGTCGGTTACGTCTTGCTGTGTTGTGACCGGTTCCGTTTTAGGTACAGATACATCTTGACTGCCGCCACCCAGCAAGCCGCCTGTTACTTTATTGATTACTTTCCCTACTGCTCCACACATTCTTTTATCACTCCTCAAAATAAACTATATGCCGTATTCGCCCTGTCTTTTATGCTGCTTTTACGTACGACCGGATACGCAAATGTCAATGCCAGTGCATCCGCTTCATTCGGTGACGGCAGGCCGCGCCGTTTCATGTCTTCCTTTTTCTCAAGCAGGATTTCACCTTTGTTGTTTATCATGGCTTCCGGTCCTACCAGGTCGTCATGTATCACTTCGCCATCTTCCAGCACGCCGCCATCTTTGAGCCACTCGCGCATATCGCCCCACATTTCAGCACGCTTATTGGCATAGCCTGTTTTGCCTGGTTTAGCTGCAAACGACACGAGCCGCCATTTACGGCCCATTGTCAAGCCAAAACTAAATACGCCCGTGCCGTACCCTTGGTCAATAAATACCGCATCGGCGTTATACTGGTCTTCAAACGCCGCCAGCTTTGCCGCCATCACGCCGTCATTGTCATTCTTTTCATAGCTTCCCAGCTTCTTGCTGTACAAGCCCTGCCGCACGTAAATAACCGTCGCATCGCCGCCGCTCCACGCCATATCTACGCCGATAATTACCGGTGCAAAAGAATATTGTGACGGTCGTATGGTGCGTTTCTGTGCCGCATCCACGAGCGCCGTTGATATGAACTGGTTTTCTGATGTTGCCGGAAATTCGCCGCGAACGCGCACTTTGAAAAAATCCGAATCTTCGCCGTACTGGTTGGCCCACTGTGTTAATTGTTTTTTGTTCGTGATAGCCACTGTACGCGAATCTATTTTTACGGTGTTCCAATAGGCACGGTCTTTGTGGAAGCACTGATAAAACCTGCCCGTGTTCCGTGTTGGGTTACCGTACGCACACCAAATGATTTGTGTTTCACGGTCGGTCAATGCCCCTTCTGCGACTTCCCATATTCGGTCATTAATCGCCGACGCTTCATCAAAAACCAGTAAGATTCGGCTGCCTTGGTTATGCAGGCCCGCAAATGCTTCTGTGTTCGTGTCGCTCCACGGGATAGCATCGATACGCCATGTTCGTTCATGCCCTTGTTCTATCGAAAATATTGACGTTGCCGTCATGCAAAACAGGCCTTTTGCAATAAATCGATGATACCATTTGGCCAGCTCCGGCCACGTTTTCGTCCGCAGCTGTGCCTCAGTGTTTGCCGTGACGACGCCGCGCGTGTCCGGATACGTAGAAATGGCCCATAAAATAATCCAAGCTACAAGACTAGACTTGCCTATGCCATGCCCTGATGATACAGCCTGCCGAATAACTTCGTCCGGTGTTTTTAGGCCGTCGCTGATTTTCCGCAGCTGGTTTAACTGCCATTCCTGCGGTCTTTTGCCCTGCAGTTCCGGGTTGTTGTCCCAGTCAAACGCAAACCACACGAATGTTTCCGGGTCATTTGTACACTTGCCCAGGCATTCGATGATTTCAAATGCTTCCTTTTCCGTCATGGCTTGCTTCCTTCCTGCGTATCGCTTCTTTCAGCTTGTCTGCTGCTTTTGTTTTCGTGTCAATATTGAGATTTCCCGCAAGCTCAGTCTGCTGCTTATTACTCCATTCATCCGGCGCACGGTTTGTCAAAAAGAATTTTTGTGCGGTCGGGTTTGGCGGCACAAAGAGTTCATTTTCATCTTCAATTGTCGTTTTTTGCACGCCTTTCGTATTGCCATCCGCATCTTTCGTCAAAACCGTAATCGTACGACTAGATTTTGTCGTCGTACGAATGCCTTTACTTCGCTCATACACCGCATTTTCCACGACGGCTACGCAATATTCCCTGGACTCGCTGAGGGCCTCCGAAAACTCCGGGTGTTTTTTCTGCCATTCGTAAAATGTTGACATCACGATACCGATTTTGTCGGCAATTTCTTCGTTCGTCCAACCTTTACGCGCCCAGGACTTGACTATCTGTAAATTGCGTTCCGTGTGAAATTGACGCCACGTTACGGCCCGACGCCTTTTAGTATTTATTTTGCGCGCGTTATTTGCGCGAAAATCTGTTTTGTTTAAAAATACTTTGCTCCGCTGGATCGGCGGTTCTCTCGTTCGTTTTTCTGTCTTCATAACTTTCTCCTTAGTACAACAAAGCCACCCGCAATACATACACGTATCACAAGTGGCTGCTATGAGTATAGTTTATCATAACTAAAACTCTTTTTGACTTCTAACTTTATTTTCTTTTTCTATCTCTTCTATCCCGCGGCGTCGATATTTAAAACATGTGGACTGTGATAGATTTAATTTGCGGCATATATCTCCCCAGCTTAGGTTGTCGACATAGCGATACAGCAAGACGCATTGCACGTCCTGGTAGTATTCCCTCGGATATTTAATTTTACGGATTTCCTGCCGCATGCGTTCGCGCATGTCGCTGTATTTTTTTCGTTCCTGCAATAGCCGCTTCCGCGGCGCATTCCGCATATCTCCCAGCTTATCCAGTAAATAGTTGTCATAATTCAATTCTTCTAACAATTTAGCCTGCTGGCGGCACTTTTCAAGCTGTTGTTTTATTCTCATTGGCCTCCTCCTTCTTGAATAAACTCATTTGCGCTCTGTCTCCGTCAATATATTTTTGGCATTCTTCCTGCAATTCGTACAACACGTCGTACATATCTTGCGTCATTTCCTGCTTTTCGTCTTTTGCCGCTTCCCACAAGCACGGCGTGTTGATATTCAGCGGTGCGACGCTTTCGTATAATTCACGGCTGCCGATCAGCACTGCACCCATGATACCCTCTTTGTCATTGTACGCATACGATACGCCTTTGATACACAGCCGTTTTCTTTCTTCGTCTGTATCCGGCAGTTCACATATTTTCCGCATTTCTTCTGCCAGTTTGTGCAATGCTTCGTACAGTTCCGGCCTGGCTCGTTCCCGGCATTCCATGGTGTACGTATCATAGCTATCAAAACCGCCGTACTTATCGACATGCCATTCTAAAAAGATTTTTCCGTCTTTCACTTTTATTTTTTTTTATTCGCCTCACGGCTTACGCCCCCATTACACGCAAAATAAAATATATCAGCATGCACCAAAAACTCAAGCAATATACCAGCACGCCCCACCATACCATGGCTCTCATATTTTTAGTCAATGTTATGCCTCCTTTTAAAATACATCCATTCGCCATACGTCATGCCCGCTTCTTTGGCTGCCAATGCGTCATCATCCAGCTTTGTGCGTCCCTTGCCATAGCGCATAGCCGGTTCTTCTTTTCTGTTTCCGGTAGGCGGCAGGACAGTATGCGTGTGGTATTTCATCATCGCTTTTTTATGTGCTTTTTTTATCATTTCTCTGGTTTCCTGCTTCTTTTCTTTCTTTGCGTTTCGCCAGCGTTTTAAAATAACTTGTCCGATATGCTTGCACGTATCACAGCAATACGTTTTTTTGCCTGGTTTTTCCATGCCGCACACCGGGCACGTTTTGTTCTCTCTTTTTTTCAGCACATTTGGCAGCAGTTTGGTATAACAGGCAGCGCAAATAAGCATGCCGCCGTGTTTGGTTTCCATTTCTTCGCCACAGCAAATGCATCGTTTCTTCATTCTCTTGCCGCCCCCTTTGCGCCGTACAATTCGCGCAGGTAAGATACGCAGGCGTCACGCACGGCTGTGCTTTCGCTTCCGGCGTTGTGCCGCTTCTGGTGGCAGCTGTAGCACAGTGTGACTACCTTTTCTATTTCGTCGCTTTTATATACGCCACATGGTTCATGATGTTCTTTCTGCCCGTCCGGCACCCAAGCACCGCAGCATACGCATACATGGCCATCTCGCTCAAAACAATCATCGTGCAGTTTTCTTGCCTTTTTCCCGGTTAGATGTACCCGTTTTCTTTTTTCCAGCATTGCGTTCCCTCCTTTTTATCCTAAACTTTATCAGCTTTTTTTCGTACACTTTCTCGATAACGCACAGGCATTCCTTTCCTGTCCGCTTCTTTTCGTACACTTCTACAAAATTGATTTCTTCGCCCGCTGCCATGCACTGGTTTTTCTTTACCAGCATAGTGTTTACGACTCCTGCCGCAATCGGTCGATACGCCGCAGGGCTTTTCCGGATGAGATAGCGAATTTTCCACACTTCCTATTTTTATCAGCCGATAGAACAAATACGGATAGCCAAACGCCGTATTGCCGTAGATAATCGGCTTTTCAATATAGTACCCTTTCGGGGCTTTGGGTTCCCGCCATGTTTTCGACTGAATGACTTCTTTTTCTATTTTCGGTTTTTTTAAATTTCGACTGGCTCTATATCGGCTCTTTTGCAGCCGGTCTTTCTGTACAAACGTTTTCCTCGTCTCTTTGACAAAATATTTTGCGACTCGTGCCGCATCTTCTGCGCCGCCGTCGTAGTAGCGGAATGACTTGTACGTCATGTTCGCCCATGGCCAAAGGTCGTTATACTCCGACCGTCCCCAGCCGATGTTGTTGACAAGTAAGTGGTGGTGGATTCGATGCCCATCCAGTTCTGTCGTGAGTATCCACTTTAACTCCTGCCCTTCCTTGCGATAATGGCGGCGTAGCTTTGTCAAGAAATTATTAATTCGTTTGGTTGCTTCTTTTTCATCCGGTTCTTCACCGGCATATGTCAGATCAAGGCGTATATCTTCTTTTTTGAAATTGTTCAGTATCAGCAGCCGCAGACCGTCAATAGAATTTTTCTCGTTGATTTTCCATTGCTTTTCATTCGTCTTTTTTTGACTTCCCCGTCTTGCTTGAAACGGCGGCTTATATCTCGACGTATGATATTTTGTTATCTCGACAACTCCCCCTGCCGTTACTGTTCGTTTTAAATACATAAATGATTCCGCCTTGTCTGTATATTTAATAGACTTAATCAAGTGTAAATGGGGAATTTCACCCCATTTTTTTCCGTGCTTATAATGTATATATTATATGTGCTTTTTAGCGGCTATCTTTTTATCTATAGCCGTCATTTTATTTCTAAATGCTGCAACGGCTTTTTCGCCAAAGCTTTCTGCCTTTTTCTGTTTTTCCTTTATCAGACAGCTCCAAAGCATTGTTCCGCCAAACCACTGGCACTGCTGGCAATGTTCCCAACAAATCAGCGTCCCGTATTTGTCACAAGATACAAAACTATTCGTTTCTCGGTGACAAACAGGGCATTTCATAGCAACTTGTCCGGAAATGCCATCATCAAAAATAATGCAATCGCCGCTAGGATTATAAGTGCTATGCAAACATTTTTGTCTTCTCGTTCTTCTTCGAGTTGTATTTCCAGCATGATATTTTTCTCTGTAATTCTTCTGATTTCATCGTTCATCGTATTCTCTCCTTTGCTTTATTCAGTGCTTTATTTTTCCCAGGCTTTCGCTGTTTCGGTTTGTCACCGTGACATTGTATGCCGCCGGGACGACAGCGGCGGTCATCTTTGCACACCTTGCGCCGCTCTCCATCCTGCGTGATTACATATACCCATTCATAGGGTTTTAATTTTTTCTTGCAATACCAGCACTTCATTGGCTGGCCCTCCTGTTACAAAGATTCCTATATTAATCGTTTCCATGGCAAATTCCTTTCGGCACCGCACGCCTATTTTAACCAACTATTTACTTCTACCCAGGCGTCTACCTGGTTCATGTTTAGCTCATGTTCTACGACAATTCGCGCCGCCATTCTCAGGCCCAGCATGAGCGATTCCTGCAGTTCGCATTGATGCCCGTTAAATTCATCTTTCTTTAATAAACTTTTACGGATTCTCTCTTGCTTGATGACTTCTTTTTTTACCCCTTCTACTGTCTTATTCATGAAACATGCTCCATTCCAATTCCCATTTTTCACACAGCCCGTCCGGGAATGTTTCATCGTATCCCATGGCGGCAAGCACGGTTACAAAGGCTTGCCGCATCCCCAGCAGTTTGCCGAATTGCATCTGCTCTGCCATGGAAATCATTCCATGGTCTCCTGCTTCTTTCATTACTTCCCACTTTTCAAGTTCTTTTTTATATGCTTTTTCAAACTTGCGAATTTCTAAATCGCTTATCATAGCTATCCCTCCTAGAGCCTTTCCATGGTATAATAGCCATGAAAAGGAGTGATTACATATGTCCGACCTTGAAATAAAGGCCCATTCTTTAACGCTTGAATATTTGCGGCAAACCATCTATCATTCAGCCCGCCGCGCTTGCTGTCGAGTATAAGAAAACATTTAAAATAATTTTAGATGAGTTAAAAAAGCCTAGTCCGCTTTAAAGTATGCGTTACTCGTAATATGCCCTTTTACTCTGTCGAGTACTTCGTATGCTTCAACAGCACTCAAGCCGTCCAAAAGTCTGCCAACTTGCAGGGCGGTTTGAGTTATTTTTTTACCGTCTACACTTTCATACTTCGTTATGTCTTCACTATAACTCATGCACTCTTCCCTTCTTCCTTTTCTTTTGCCGCTGCTTTCCAAGTATCATAGTTGATGGACATCCCGTACAGCAAACCGGCTTCAAAATCGCCGATCGGCATTTCACTGATACGCTTTGCTACTTCTTCCCACTTTTCTTTTTTCATTTTCTTGCACCCCCTTTCATTTTTAGTCATTTTCTTATCTTCTCTTTGTTTGCTATACTTGTATTCGAGGTGAAACATAATGAATAATTTTTTCTCTTTTATAGCTGGGGCTGCCGTTGCTTGGGGTGGCATTCTTTTTACATATCTTCTTAAGCATCAAGAAAAATCAAAAGAAAATAAATGTACTAAAAATGCTTTTCGGCTTATTTTTCTTGCTTCTATAAAAGATTTTATTGACTTTTATTCCAACCCTTTATCTAATTCACAATGGAATAATTCATTCTGGAATGATTGTTATATAGATATTGCTAAACATTTTCCCACAGAATTTTTGTGTTTTATTGAAATTCTAAATAAAACACAAAACATTCATAATACATTCCCAGGCAATCTCTTCAACAATAAAGAGATGAATGAACTACTAATTTCAGCTAAGCAGTTGTATCAATCTTTAAACAAATAAAAGGCCAACGCTACACTTATATAGGCTATGACTGCCCCTGTTATGGTATAGATAATTTCCATTTTTCCT
>ERZ808240.2270-NODE-2270-length-21540-cov-3.881406_pt1 | contig 21540 bp, 17 predicted proteins | sample MGYA00521084_ERZ808240 | MGnify/ENA primary metagenome ERZ808240 (study PRJEB31516, sample SAMN03275571) | gut metagenome | biome: mammalia-associated habitat; material: feces | host: Papio cynocephalus | place: Kenya | collected 2012-08-06 ...
TTCTCAGGATATCATGCGGATTTACACTACCTTCTGTCAGCTCGTCACCAGCCTCTAATTCCTGTCCTTCCAATACTTTAATACGGGAACCATATGGAATCAGATATGCTTTGCTCTGTCCGGTTTCTTCATTTGTAATAATCACTTCACGTTTCTTCTTGGTATCACGAAGCTGAACTTTTCCTGCAAATTCGGAAATAATAGCAAGTCCCTTTGGCTTTCTTGCCTCGAAAAGCTCCTCGACACGAGGAAGACCCTGTGTGATATCGTCACCGGCCACACCACCGGTATGGAACGTACGCATGGTAAGCTGTGTACCCGGTTCACCAATGGACTGGGCAGCAATAATTCCAACTGCTTCACCAACCTGTACCGGTTCTTTTGTTGCCATGTTCGAACCATAACATTTTGCACAAATACCAATGTGTGATTTACAAGTAAGAATCGTACGAATCTTAACCTGTGCCTTATCACCGGCATCGATAATTTTCTTTGTATTTACAATGCGTGCCGCACGTTTCGGCGTAATCATATGATTTGCCTTAACAATTACTTCACCATCGTCATCAAGAATCGTTTCACAGGAATAACGTCCTGTAATTCTCTCCTCAAGTGTCTCAATTACTTCTTTTCCATCCATGAATGCGCTAATCCACATACCCGGAATTTCTGCACGGTTGCGGCTCTCGCAGCAATCCGTCTCACGAATAATCAATTCCTGGGATACATCAACAAGACGTCTTGTCAAATATCCGGAATCGGCTGTACGAAGCGCTGTATCGGAAAGACCTTTACGAGCACCATGCGCGGAAATAAAGTACTCCAATACGTCAAGACCTTCACGGAAGTTTGACTTGATTGGAAGTTCGATGGTACGACCGGATGTATCCGCCATCAAACCACGCATTCCGGCAAGCTGTTTAATCTGCTTATCCGAACCACGGGCTCCGGAATCCGCCATCATGTAGATGTTATTCAATTCATCCAAACCACTCAGCAAGTCATGTGTAATCTGGTCATCGGCAGTTTTCCATATCTCAACAACAGATTTGTAACGCTCTTCCTCAGTCAACAGACCACGGCGGTATTTCTGGGAAATAACCTCAACCGTATTTTCTGCCTGCTTAAGCAAATCTTTCTTCGTTGCCGGCACTTCCATATCAGAAATGGAAACGGTCATTGCTGCCTTTGTCGAATATTTATAACCAAGTGCTTTAATTGCATCAAGCGTTTCCGCTGTCTTAGTTGCACCTTCATTGTTAATACATTTTTCCAGAATCTGTTTCAACTGCTTTTTGCCAACGTGGAAATCCACTTCCAGTTTAAGGAAGTTATCCGGATTGCTTCGGTCAACAAATCCAAGATTCTGGCTGATAATCTCATTGAAAATAAATCTTCCCAATGTCGATTCAATAATACGAGATTCTTCTTCGCCTGCATCATTTACACCGAAACGACGGATTTTAATTTTGGCATGAAGTGTAATCTCATGGTTTTCATAGGCAATAATTGCCTCATTCATATCTTTAAAGAAACGTCCCGTTCCTTTTGCACCCTGCTCCGGAGTTCTCTCCTGTGTCAGATAATAAATACCAAGGACCATATCCTGAGAAGGCACGGCTACGGCACCACCATCGGATGGTTTCAGCAAGTTGTTTGGTGACAACAGAAGGAAACGGCACTCTGCCTGCGCTTCCACGGAAAGTGGCAAATGCACAGCCATCTGGTCTCCATCGAAGTCGGCGTTGAACGCTGTACATACGAGTGGATGAAGTTTGATTGCCTTACCTTCAACAAGGATTGGCTCAAACGCCTGAATACCCAGACGGTGAAGTGTAGGGGCACGGTTTAACATAACCGGATGCTCACGAATAACTTCTTCGAGAATATCCCATACGGCAGGCTCTAACTTCTCTACCATTTTCTTTGCATTTTTAATATTATGAGCAGTTCCATTTGCAACCAGTTCTTTCATTACAAATGGTTTGAAAAGTTCAATTGCCATCTCTTTTGGCAGACCGCACTGATAAATCTTAAGTTCCGGTCCTACGACGATAACGGAACGTCCGGAATAGTCAACACGCTTACCAAGAAGGTTCTGACGGAAACGTCCCTGTTTACCTTTAAGCATATCAGACAAGGATTTCAATGCACGGTTTCCAGGTCCTGTAACCGGACGGCCACGGCGTCCATTATCAATCAACGCATCAACAGCTTCCTGTAGCATACGTTTTTCGTTTCGTACAATGATATCCGGAGCGCCAAGTTCCAAAAGTCTTTTCAAACGGTTGTTACGGTTGATGATTCGACGATACAAATCGTTCAAATCGGAAGTTGCAAAACGTCCACCATCCAACTGAACCATCGGACGAAGATCCGGTGGAATAACAGGAATTACCGTAAGAATCATCCAGTCCGGATGATTTCCGGATTCACGGAATGCTTCTACAACTTCCAGACGCTTGATAATGCGGGCACGTTTCTGTCCGCTGGCATCCTTCAATTCATCTTTCAATGTTTTGGACTCTTCTTCCAAATCAATTCTCTGCAAAAGTTCCTGAATGGATTCTGCACCCATACCAACGCGGAACGTATCACCAAAATCTTCTCTTGCTTTCTGGTATTCCTGCTCGGAAAGAACCTGTTTTACCTGAATCTCCGGTGTCTCAGATTCCAATACAATATAGGAAGCAAAATACAATACTTTTTCCAAAACTTTTGGAGAAATATCCAAAATCAAGCCCATGCGGCTCGGGATTCCCTTGAAGTACCAGATATGGGATACCGGAGCAGCTAACTCAATATGACCCATGCGCTCACGACGAACGCTGGATTTCGTGACTTCCACGCCACATCGGTCGCAGACAACACCTTTATAACGTACTTTTTTGTACTTACCGCAATGACATTCCCAGTCTTTGCTCGGTCCAAAAATACGCTCGCAATACAAACCGTCTTTTTCCGGTTTCAGGGTACGATAATTGATGGTCTCCGGCTTCTTTACCTCACCTCTGGACCACTCACGGATTTTTTCCGGAGATGCCAGTCTGATTTTAATTTTATCGTAAGTCAATGTCTTTTCTTCTTCATTACCATACTGTGGCATATTTATAACCCGTCCTTTCTATCAATCTGCGCTGATGCCGCTATCGTCATCAATGCCCTGTACATCCGTCTCGCGGAAACCGGCATCTTCAAAGGATTCTTCTTTGAGTTCAAAGTTTTTGTCATTGATTAATTCATTGACATTTTCATGAGTTCCTTCTTCTACGGACTCATTCATCTGAACTTCGTTTCCTTCTTCATCCAGCACTGCAACATCCAATCCGAGAGCCTGTAACTCTTTCAGCAATACCTTAAAGGACTCAGGTATGCCAGGCTCAGAAATATTGTCGCCTTTGATAATTGCTTCGTATGTCTTAACACGTCCTACTACGTCATCCGACTTCACAGTCAGAATTTCCTGAAGAGTATAAGCTGCGCCATACGCCTCAAGAGCCCATACCTCCATCTCTCCGAATCGCTGACCACCAAACTGCGCTTTACCACCAAGTGGCTGCTGGGTAACCAGTGAGTAAGGACCAGTGGAACGAGCATGGATTTTATCATCAACCAGATGATGGAGTTTCAAATAATGCATGAAACCAATCGTAACTTCGCCATCGAAATATTCTCCGGTACGTCCGTCACGAAGCTGAACCTTTCCATCTTCCTTAATCGGCACACCTGCCCATTCTTTTCTATAGTCCTGATTTGTCAGGAGATAATCCATCACTTCCGGATCAAGAACATCTTTATATTTCTTCTCAAAATCCTCGAGCGGTGTATTTACATAATCATTTGCCAGTTTCAAGGTATCCATGATGTCAACCTCGTTTGCACCATCAAATACCGGTGTTGCAACATTGAAACCAAGAACTTTCGCTGCCAGACTCAAGTGAATCTCAAGCACCTGTCCGATATTCATTCGGGAAGGCACACCCAGAGGATTCAATACGATGTCAAGCGGACGTCCGTTTGGCAAAAATGGCATATCTTCAACCGGCAGTACACGGGAAACGACACCCTTGTTACCATGACGACCAGCCATCTTATCGCCGACCTGAATCTTTCTCTTCTGTGCAATATAAATGCGCACAGTCTGATTTACGCCAGGTGACAATTCATCCCCATTTTCACGGGTAAATACTTTCGCATCCACAACGATACCGAATTCACCATGTGGAACGCGAAGAGATGTATCTCTTACTTCTCTTGCTTTCTCTCCGAAAATAGCACGAAGAAGTCTTTCTTCTGCGGTCAGTTCGGTCTCACCTTTTGGTGTTACTTTACCAACTAAGATGTCTCCGGCACGAACCTCTGCACCAATACGGATAATACCGCGCTCATCCAAATCTTTGAGTGCATCATCACCGACACCAGGTACGTCACGTGTAATTTCTTCCGGTCCGAGTTTTGTATCACGTGCTTCTGTCTCATATTCATTGATATGAACAGAAGTATACACATCTTCCTGCACCAGTCTCTCACTGAGCAGTACGGCATCCTCGTAGTTATAACCTTCCCATGTCATAAATCCAATCAATGGGTTTTTACCAAGGGCGATTTCGCCGCCGGAAGTAGAAGGACCATCAGCAATTACCTGACCAGCCTCAACTTCATCGCCTTTTGTAACAATCGGTCTCTGGTTCATGCAGGTACCCTGGTTGCTTCGTACAAATTTAGACAATTTGTATTCATCCAGATTTCCATCTTCCTTGCGAATCAAAATGCGGTTTGTTTCGGCACGTTCTACCACACCGCCTTCTTTGGCTACGACACAGTTTCCGGAGTCAACGGCTGCTTTCATTTCCATACCTGTTCCGACAACCGGTGCCTCTGTTACAAGAAGCGGCACTGCCTGACGCTGCATGTTGGATCCCATCAGCGCACGGTTCGCATCATCATTTTCCAAGAATGGAATCATGGCTGTTGCCACAGAGAATACCATCTTTGGCGATACGTCCATGTAATCAATTTTATTTCTCTCAAACTCCGATGTCTCTTCACGGAAACGACCGGATACATTTTTACGAATGAAATGGCCTTCTTCGTCCAGACGCTCATTCGCCTGTGCAACGTGATAACGGTCTTCTTCGTCCGCTGTCATATAAACAACTTCATCTGTTACACGCGGATTCTCTGCATCCGAGTGGTCCACTTTACGATATGGAGCCTCAACAAATCCATACTCGTTAATTCTTGCGTAAGATGCCAGTGAGTTAATCAAACCGATGTTTGGTCCCTCAGGCGTCTCAATCGGACACATTCTTCCATAATGGGAATAGTGTACGTCACGCACCTCAAATCCGGCACGGTCACGGGACAAACCACCAGGTCCGAGGGCTGACAGACGACGTTTGTGTGTCAACTCAGAAAGCGGGTTGTTCTGATCCATAAACTGTGACAACTGGGAACTTCCGAAGAATTCCTTAACCGCTGCCGTTACCGGTTTAATATTAATCAACGACTGTGCAGAAATACCTTCGATATCCTGCGTTGTCATTCTTTCACGTACCACACGCTCCATACGGGACAAACCAATACGGTACTGGTTCTGAAGCAGCTCGCCCACTGCACGGATACGACGATTTCCCAAGTGATCGATATCGTCGTCATTTCCCAGACCATATTCCAAATGGATGTTGTAGTTAATGGAAGCAAAAATGTCTTCCTTTGTAATATGTTTCGGAATTAACAATGCTACATTGCGGCGGATTGCGTCATAACGCTCCTCATCCGTCTCATTCTCTTCCAAAATCTTTTTCAATTCCGGATAGTAAACATCTTCTGTAATTCCCAATGCTTTTTTATCTGCCTGTGGCAAAAATGCATGTAAATCAACCATCATATTGGACAATACTTTTACAACATGTCCTTCTTCTGTCTGCATCATTACAAATGGAATGGCTGCATTCTGAATTTCACGGGCAAGTTCTTCGGAAACCATTGTTCCAGCTTCTGCCACTACTTCACCGGTTTCCGGACTAACTGCATCTTCTGCAAGTGCAAATCCGATAATACGGTTTGTGAAGGATAATTTCTTATTAAATTTATAACGTCCAACCTTCGCCAAGTCATAACGTCTTACATCAAAGAACATATTATTAATAAGGCTTTCCGCACTGTCTACAGCAAGTGGTTCACCCGGACGAAGCTTTTTATACAATTCAAGCAGACCATCCTGATAGTTCTTGGAAACGTCCTTCTCAATACTTGCTAAAATTTTCGGCTCCTCGCCAAACATGTTCAAAATTTCCTGATCGGTTCCTACGCCAAGTGCACGAATCAAAACCGTAATCGGAACTTTTCTATTTCTATCTACACGAACGTAAAATATATCATTGGAGTCTGTCTCATATTCCAACCACGCTCCACGGTTTGGAATAACAGTCGAAGAATACAACTCTTTACCAATTTTATCATGGGCAATGCCATAATAAATGCCAGGGGAACGAACCAGCTGACTTACAATAACACGCTCTGCTCCGTTAATAATAAACGTACCTGTCGCGGTCATAAGAGGAAGGTCTCCCATGAAAATATCATGCTCACTAATTTCCTCTGTTTCATTATTATGGAGTCTTACTTTGACTTTCAATGGTGCCGCATAAGTTGCATCCCGCTCCTTACACTCTTCGATGGAATATTTCACATCATCCCGGCACAGCTCAAAGCTAACAAATTCCAGACTTAAATTGCCGTTGTAATCCGCAATCGGCGAAATATCGCGGAATACTTCATTCAAGCCCTCTTCCAGAAACCATTTGTACGAATCTGTCTGAACCTCAATCAGGTTTGGCATCTCCAATACTTCTTTCTGTTTCGAGTAACTCATTCTCACACCTTTGCCCACATGGACAGGGCGTATTCTGTTTTTCTCCATTGATGATTTCACTCCTTGTCTTTTCTACAGAACTGTGATATACTACAACTTAGGTAGGGATATTGCGCCTACCATACCACAATAGTGCATTTTCTATCGTACCACAAATGTAGTAAGGTGTCAAGCGTTTATTTGGCACTTTTTTCTATTTTTTAAATATTTTTTAAGGAGACGATGTATGGGGAATCAAATCATTATTTCAGTGAGCCGTGAATACGGCAGCGAAGGACACACAATTGCGGAACAAATTGCGAAAGATATGGGGCTTCCTTTTTATGACCGCAATATGCTTGACGAAATCGCAAAAGAAAAGGGCTTTGACCCAGCCGCCTTTGCCAGCGTAGATGAAAAGCCGCGTAACAAACTGCTTTCGCGCCGAGTAAAAGGATATTCTAACGCAACGGAAGACAATTTGGCACAGATGCAGTTCGAATTTCTTCGTAAAAAGGCTGCCTCCGGCGAATCTTTTGTCGTGCTTGGCCGTTGTTCAGAAACGATTCTAAAGGAATACGATTGTTTAGTTTCGATTTTTGTTACCGGAAACAAGGACCGCAAATTAAAACATGTTATGGAGAAGTTTTCACTTTCTGATACTGCCGCCGCAGCTAAAATTGCTAAACATGATGCATACCGCCGCCGATACCATAACCATTATTCAGATTTCAAATGGGGTGACTCGCGCAATTATGATGTTTGTATCAATAGCAGCCGGATTGGCGTGGAAGAGACCGCAAAGTTATTGGAGGAATTTGTGGGAAGCGTAAAGGAATCCTAGTAAAAAGGGAGCATAAACCAGCGAGAAACATTATTCGCGTTAGCGAATTCCTCTTTCGCGGTGCCGTGCCGCACTTCGTGCGTCACTACGCGCGCACGCGCGCTATAAAAGCAAAAATAGACTTGGAAACTTGCAAGCAAGCTTGCAGTTTCCAAGTCTATTTTTGTTTTTGCACCGCTTAGTGCGAACGCGATTATTTCAATGTTACTTTTGCGCCTTCAGCTTCGAGTTTCTCTTTGATTTCTTCAGCTTCTTCTTTTGTAGCGCCCTCTTTAACTACTTTAGGAGCTCCGTCTACAACTTCTTTAGCTTTTTTCAATCCAAGACCAGTTACTTCACGAACAACTTTGATAACCTTAACCTTAGCTGCTCCAACTTCTGTCAACTCCACGTCGAACTCGTCTTTCTCAGCTGCGCCGCCTGCTGCGTCTCCGCCTGCTGCTGCAACGACTACACCTGCTGCTGCAGATACGCCGAACTCTTCCTCACATGCTTTTACTAAATCATTCAATTCCATAACGCTCATCTCTTTGATAGCATCGATAAATTCCTGTGTTGTCATTTTGTTTTCCTCCATTCAAATTTTAAAAAATAATAATAACTTATTCTGCTGCTGTTTCGCCCTGAGCTTCTGCAATCTGTTTTACGACACGAGCAAAGTTCGTAATTGGTGACTGCAGGCTTCCAAGCAACTTGGAAATAAGCTCGTCTTTTGACGGGATTGTAGCAAGAACTTTAACGCCAGCGGCATCATAATACTCACCATCTACAACTCCACTCTTAATCTCAAGAGCCTCTGCTTCTTTTGCAAAATTATTGATAATTCTTGCCGGAGCAGTCTCATCTTCGATACCGAACGCGATTGCTGTAGGACCTTCCAAGTCTTTGTCAAGCTGCGCAAAATCGGTTCCATCAAATGCCAAGTGAAGCATTGTATTTTTGTATACTTTGTATACAACACCAGCTTCTCTTAACTGTTTACGAAGTCTTGTATCCTGCTCAACTGTCAGTCCACGATAATCAACAAGAACTGCAGATTTAGCATCTGATACATAGCCTTTGATTTCATCAACGATAGGCGCTTTTAATTCGACTTTAGCCATGATTTGTTACCTCCTTATTATTGTCAGCTTATGCTGCCATATAATCTGCCGGAGATTTCATCAAAAATGTCATCGACATTTATAAAAAATCCTCTGCCTGCACACGCAGACAGAGGACATAATCTCACTATGATTGTATTCACAATCTTCCTCGGCAAGCGGCATCCGCACTTACATAGCAAAGCTATACTTGCTGTCTACGGCAGTTATAAACTTTAGTCAGTGTAGCATAGCGCTACACAATTGTCAAGTTTTTTAATTATCCAATTTTCAAAGTATTTACTTTGATTCCAGGACCCATTGTAGAAGTTACTGTAACGCTCTTCATATAAGTTCCTTTTGCACTTGCTGGTTTTGCTTTAATAATAGCATCCATCAATGTGTTAAAGTTCTCAGTAAGCTGCTCTTCTGTGAAAGAAGCCTTACCAACTGGACAATGGATAATATTTGCTTTATCCAAACGATACTCGATTTTACCTGCTTTAATATCATTAACAGCCTTTGTAACATCCATTGTAACCGTACCGGCTTTTGGGTTTGGCATCAAGCCTTTTGGTCCGAGGACACGTCCCAAACGACCAACTACGCCCATCATGTCAGGTGTTGCTACTACAACGTCAAAATCGAACCATCCCTCATTCTGGATTCTTGGAATGAGTTCTTCGCCACCAACAAAATCTGCACCTGCTGCTTCTGCTTCTGCCACTTTATCGCCTTTTGCGAATACAAGAACACGAACTGTTTTACCAGTACCGTGAGGCAGAACAACGGCACCACGTACCTGCTGGTCAGCATGACGGCCATCTACACCAAGACGGATATGAGCTTCTACGGTTTCATCAAATTTTGCAACTGCTGTTTTCTTAACAAGGCTAATTGCTTCAGCCACATCATACTGTGTTGCACGATCTACTAATTTTGCGGCCTCTGTATATTTTTTACCTCTTTTCATTTTTCAAACCTCCTAGTGGTATTAACGAACATTGTCTCCCACAACGTCCAAATGACATTAGTTCTTTTTTCTGCGATAAATTTTGACTACTCTTCTACTGTGATACCCATACTTCTTGCTGTACCAGCAATCATGCTCATAGCTGCTTCTAAGCTGCCGGCATTTAAGTCAGGCATTTTTGTTTCTGCAATTTTCTGGATGTCTTCCTTAGAAATTGTAGCAACTTTCTTTTTGTTCGGCTCGCCGGAACCAGACTGAATCTTGCATGCTTTCTTCAAAAGAACAGCAGCCGGCGGAGTCTTTGTTACAAAACTAAAACTTCTATCTGCATAAACAGTAATTACAACAGGAATAATCATTCCATCCTGTCCCTGTGTTTTAGCGTTAAACTCTTTTGTAAACTGAGCAATATTGATTCCGTGCTGTCCAAGTGCAGGACCAACCGGTGGTGCCGGAGTTGCCTTTCCTGCCGGAATCTGTAATTTAATATATCCTTCGACTTTCTTAGCCATTTTCAATTCCTCCTAAACGATTAAACCAGTTTCAATTCTGAGAAGTCAATCTCAACCGGAGTATCACGGCCAAACATATCGATAACAATAACTGCCATCTGTTTTGCCGGGTGAACTTCCTGAACAACACCGTCAGTATCCTGCCATACTCCCTCTGTAACGATAACATGATCTCCAATGGAAAACGGAGAAGCCTCTGCCTCTGCCAAAAATCCCATGTTGGCAATTTCTTCCTCTGTCAACGGTACCGGTTTAGATCCCGGTCCAACAAATCCTGTTACGCCACGTGTGTTTCGCACAACATACCAAGTCTGGTCATTCATAATCATATTGATTAAAACGTACGCCGGAAACATTTTCTTCTGAACCTGTTTCTTTTCTCCGTTTTTCTCTTCTACGACCGTCTGCAGTGGAATCAGAACTTCTAAAATCTGATCCTGCAGATTACGATTCTCGATTGTTTTCTCAATATCCGCTTTTACCTTATTCTCATAACCGGAATAAGTATGAACTACATACCATTTTGCTTCTTCTGCCATGGCAACCTCCTATGAAACAATGTGAAGTGCGGTCAAGCCCAGACGAATCGCCCAGTCAACACCAGCAATCAGTATACCGAGCAATACGGACACTACGATTACAAGTGCAGATTGTTTCACCAAGTCTTCCTTCTTCGGCCAGGTACACTTCTTGAACTCACTCTTTACACTTTTAAAGAAGCCAGGTTTCGAAGTCTTTTCTGCTTCGCTCATGTGACACACATCCTTTCCGAAACATCACACGGACTACTTAGTCTCCTTGTGTAACGTGTGTTTCTTACAAAATCTACAATATTTCTTTGTTTCCATTCTGTCCGGATGGTTCTTCTTATCTTTGGTCATGTTGTAATTACGCTGTTTGCATTCTGTACATTCCAAAGTAATTTTAGTACGCATCTTGTCACCTCCGTGAAATTATTTTTTCTGAATCCACGCAACCCTGCGCTTATTCAGCTCTTACACCGCAATTGCGGCTTGGTCAAAATTTTGGCATAAAAAAAAGACCTAATTCATCGCCTATCCACTATACCACAAGCCATAGGTCCACGTCAATAAGTTTTTTTCGCGAAAGCTACAAGCCATGCAAAAAATAAATCAGCACCTATTTTGCGGGAGCTTGCTCACAGCAAATATAGGGGATGAGTTATTTTTTATAGGGCGACAGCCCGTGACCGAGTGAGCTTTGCTCACGAGGTCGGCATGGCTTGTAGCTTTCTATCGCCAACATTCTCTCCTAACAACAAAATAGAGGGCAAAACATATGCCCCTGCCGCAAAATCATGCAGAAAGATAAATTTTTAAAACCTTTCCTTTCACTATTTTAACCCATGTGGAAATACCAGCCCAATTTTTCGTGCTTTTAATTCCACGTTGTTTTGTGAACTTTTTAATTGCATAAGAATACTCTTCATTTCCCTCGCATTCTACCACTTTACAATTAGATGCAACCTTATACTTTCGCGTCTTTGCCTTGATTTTTTTACTTGTATCCCAATCAAACTTTTTCTTCACCTTGCTCATGCCACCCTTAATAATCAATTTACCACCCCGATAATACATTTTAATACGACATCCAGCTTCACCGCCCTGACTCTTTGTAAGCCCCGTTCCATAAAGCCAATACGAACTTGCCGCCTTAGCCTTACTTCCTCCGCCCCATTGACACAGTCCTCCAACCAAAAGGGATAACACCAATAACTTTGCAATAAACTTCTTTCTCATTTTTCTACCTCCTAAAAAATTTCATAAATAACTTTACATTCAATATAACAAATGCATTTTGAAATTTCTTTGGAATTTTTCAGTAAAAAAATCCACTTAAATCCAATGATTATACGTTGCCACGGTTCCAATCAGATTAATCGCAAACCCAAACGCCAAAATCACCGTATTCCACTGCACAAACTTTTCACCCTTTGGTTTCCAGAGCGCCAGACCAAAAAACAAATACGGCATCATATCAAGCAGATACCGGTTGCCAAACTGCCAGCCGCCAAGTGTTTTGTGACAGCAGATAATCAACAAATGTGCCACCGCCAGAAGAGGAAGCATAATCAAAAGCGTAAGATTTCCCTCTCTCTTTTTCACCAATGCATAAACCCAAACGCCAATCATAGTAATAAAAATCGGCGCAATCAGCCAAAACGCCATTCCGTCCGATGAGAAAAATGAAAGCGCACCGCCGTTTTCCCCTGCTGCCGGCAGACGCAGATAATGCATTAAATTTCCTTTTAAATAAGAAAGATTAAACTGACCGGTTGTGGTTCTCGTAAACTCCGGCAGATAATTATGTCCAAACTCCGTGATATTGCCGAAGCGGGCATAATTAAGTACCATATACGAAATTGCAATCGCACCACAGCCAATCGCCCAGTACCATTTTTCTTTTACAAGCTGCCATACTGTCCCCTTCGGATTTTCCTTTTTGTACCCTTTCACCAAAAGATAAACCAGAAGAATTCCATAGAGCACAAGCATCGGACGGCATCCTACAGCGCACGCCCAAAAAGCCAGCGCCAAACCACCTTTATTTCGCAGCGTATAATACAACGCCATCAAGCTTAGCGTAAAACTCATGCTCTGTGCAATAAACCACACATAGCCGTTCATTCCGACAAATAAATAACCGGAAGCAAAGTAAAGCATAAGCACCCAGAACAGTGAATGCTGTTTCTCCGCACTTGTCTCCCGATAAAGCTTGACCGCATAAACGCACCCGACAATCGTAACGGTAAGGGCAATTAAATGGTCCGGTGTATTTGTTCCAAATAAGATAACAAATGGTATCAGTACATAGGAAGGAAATGGTGGAAAACTAACAAAATATTTTCCCTGATAAATGGCAAGTTCAAGCCACTCGTAATTCTGCCCCAAATCAAGTCTGCCCTTTAACCACGAATCCGTCTGCAGGGCATATGAATTATATGGATTACTCTGCCATGGCCATTGTCCGGTAAATGCCGCAATCACCCAAAACGCTCCAAGTAACGCAAGCGGCACAATGACATAAATCCAATCCATCTTTTCAAGCCATTTTTTCATATTCTCTCTCCTCCTATTTATCCTCGTAATGCTCCAGAAAATGATGTTTAACACCGTCTTTTTTATAAGCAATTACTGTATCCAGATTTACATTTTCCACGCTCTTAAAAATATTTCCCTCAATAAAAGGATTTGTCTTCTTCAACTCATGAATCAGATTTTTAATTTCCAGTCGTTTCGAGCGTGTTTCCTCGTTATCGCATGTAGTACAAGTGTCCGTAAATTTGCACGCACACTGAATAAATTTCAAATCATTGTAGTCTCGCCACGCCTTAATGTCATCTTCACGAACAAGATACAACGGGCGAATTAACTCCATCCCCTCAAAATTTGTGCTGTGGAGTTTCGGCATCATCGTCTGCACCTGCGCCCCATAGAGCATTCCCATCAAAATCGTTTCAATAACATCGTCGTAATGATGTCCAAGTGCAATCTTATTGCAGCCAAGCTCTCTCGCAAAATTATACAAATGACCTCTCCGCATACGGGCACACAAATAACACGGTGATTTCTCAACATGGTAAACCGAATCAAAAATATTCGATTCAAAAATCGTAATCGGCACATTCAGAATTTTCGCATTGTTCTCAATCACTTTGCGGTTTGCCTCGCTGTAGCCGGGGTCCATAACAAGAAATTTTACGTCAAATTCAAACTTACTGAAACGTTTCAAATCCTGAAAACATTTCGCCATCAGCATTGAATCTTTACCGCCGGAAATACAGACCGCAATTTTATCTCCCGGCTTTACCAATTCATACTGTGTAACCGCTTTCGTAAACTTCGACCAAATATTTTTTCGGAATTTTTTATGAAGACTCCGCTCTACTTCTTTCGCCTTATCAATGGCATTATCTTGTTCTTCCATCTGACGAAAACGTGCCAAAAGCCACGAAGCGTAGCCACCCTGAAGGCTCACAGCATCGAACCCTTCTTCGCAAAGTTTTTCTGCAACACCTACACTGGTCTCACCTCTGCTGCAGCAAATAACAAGCTTTTTGGTCTTATCCACCTCAGGGCTTGCCGAAATTTCATCTTTATCCAAGTGCAATGCTCCATCTACGGCACCTCTAGCCACTTCCTGCTCACCGCGAATATCAATAATCTGATAAGTTTCCGGATTCATCGCAAATAATTCATCTACTGTAATACTCATATTAACGCCGCTCACTTTCTGTCTGACACAAGTCTTTAACCACCTCGCCGGCAATAATAAGCCCCGCAACCGAAGGTACAAATGCTGTACTTCCCGGAATATCCCGGCGCTCCGTGCACTTATGCTTTGCCCCCGGCGGGCAGATGCAGTTTGTCCGGCAGCTGATTGCCATATCCTCAATCGGACGTTTCGGCTGTTCTTCCGAATATACCACCTTGAGTTTCTTCACACCGCGCTTCTTCAGCTCACGCCGCATTACTTTTGCCAGTGGACACACTTTTGTTTTATAAATATCCGCAACACGGAAACCGCTCGCATCTAACTTATTACCGGCACCCATACTGCTGATAATCGGTGTATTTGTCTCCTTCGCACGCAGGATTAATTCAATCTTTGCCGTCACTGTATCAACCGCATCAATCACGTAGTCATATTCCTCAAACGGAAATTCTTCTGCATTTTCCGGTAAAAAGAAGCACTTATGAACATTTACAACAGCATCCGGGTTGATATCTAAAATTCGCTCTTTCATGACATCCACCTTGTACTGTCCAACCGTTTTTCTTGTAGCAATAATCTGACGGTTCAGATTTGTCAGACAAACCTTATCATCGTCAATCAAATCAAATGTAAACACGCCGCTGCGAACAAGCGCCTCACATACATAACCACCGACACCGCCAATTCCGAAAACTGCCACTCTGGCATTTTTCAGGCGTTCCATACCTTCTTTTCCCAACAATAATTCCGTTCTTGAAAATTGTGTCAACATCTTAGTTTCATCCTTTTCTTATCGCAATTGTTTCCGCATTTGTAAATACATTATATACCGGGTTAATTCGTACAAAATACTCCGAAAGTCCCAGTTTCTTTCCAATATTTGTTTTCAAATCTTCCTTGTTCTGGTCTGTCAGATTATTATAGGTAATTGGATAAACCGAGCCAGGTCCGCTGTTTTTCCATGCAATGCACTGAATTGCACGTCCCATGCCACTAAGTGTGTTGTTTTTAATCGAAACATTCACACCGCCACTCACCAAAATACCACGGGTATCACTTTTTCCTTTTTGTTTTACATTGGAAATAACATTGTTCTCCAACACAGAATCCGACCAGTTCATCACACGTACCGGCGAATCCCAGAGCATATTTTCAATGCGGTTATTGCGCAGAACAATATTCTTATGGTAAATCTGTTCCTCTCCGTTGGCACTGTATTTATGAGTTCCAATCGCACGTCCCAGATTCGAGAATTTGCAGTTTGCAATTGTCACATTCTGGTTCGGTGTCTTGTCATATGTGGACCAGTCATTGTGGAAGCCCTGTGTTTCGCGGTCAGGCGTGTCCAGATTAATTGCCTCTTTTACATAGTCCGAGTTTTTCTTTACATTTTTAAAAGTACATCCGGTAACCGAAACATTTGCAGAAGCATCCATTTCAATAAAATGACCTACATTTACATTTTTAAAATTAATTTTTTCAATCGTTACCCCATCGTTATGCGCTACGTCAAAGCCAATGCCGTACTTCATATATTTCATATCAATTGAAACACCGCCTTTGCCGACAAAGTGAATGTTTTTCTCACCATTATAGGCACTGTAAACACCTTTCTTTTTCGCATTTGATGGGCGAATCAACTGAAAAAGTGTAATTGCCGCCGGCATCTTTTTCTTATTCGTCTTCGTTCCTTTTACAATTTTTACGCCTTTTTCAAAAATAATCGTTACATTCGATGGCACATGAATGGTATTGGTAATAGTATACGTTCCCTTTTTCAAAATCAGCGTTCCTTTTCCTTTTTTCTGGAATTTCTCCATATAGGAACGAATGGTAAAATACATCCTCGTTTTTTTATTATATAAGGAAGATTTTGTAAACTTCGATGCTTTCAACGGTTTGCTTTTCGCTGTGATTTTATACACCTTGCCCTGCTTATAATCTTTCGCTTCCGTTTTTACTGTGCAGACGCTCATGGCAAGTACAAAAAAAAGTGCTGCCGTCAGCATATGAAGTCCCATCTTTTTCCCTTTTTGATTTCTCATGTAGTTCATCCTCTCTTTTTGACTTTTTATACAAAATCTGCTATTGTGTAAAATAGTTTATTGCCTTTTTACGGCCGACAAGGAGATAACAATGTCAAATTTACGCTCACATCTTACCAAAAGCGATTTTATATTAATTCTATTTTTATTATTCATCGGTATCGGCATTACCGTCTGGATTTACTATCCAAAGTCCACATCTGCCTCAACCGTTGAAGTCCGTGAAAATGGAAAATTGATTCTATCCTTGCCCCTGTCAGAAAACACAAAACAAACAGTTCGCTGTACAGACGGAGGAAGCAATCAATTCCTTATTCAGGATGGCGCCGTCACTATGACTGATGCAGACTGTGGTGACAAAACCTGCGTCAAAACCGGCTCGATTAAAGAAGCCGGGCAGTCGATTGTCTGTCTGCCGCACCGTCTTGTCATAACCATTACGGATTCTTCTTCGGATTCGGCACCGGATGCTATTGTACGATAATACCAAACAGGAGGCTTATATGAAACCGCACATCCACACAATCACTGAACTTGCTATTTTTACCGCCATCGCTTTCATATTCAGTTATATTGAAAGTCTTTTTCCGCTTCCTATCCCATTTCCGGGAATTAAACTCGGCCTTGCCAACCTGGTTATTGTACTTGTTTTGTACAAAAATGGCTTCTGCCAGGCACTTACCGTAAGTATTGTACGAGGACTGTTAAATGCTTTTACCTTTGGCAGTCTGTTCGGATTTCTTTACAGTTTCACCGGAAGCGTATTAAGTCTTATCATCATGAATTTGTTAAAAAATAAAACCCGCTTACACATTTCCGCTTTCGGAGTTAGTGTTGCAGGCGGAATTACACATAACATCGGGCAGTTTGCCGTAGCCGCATGGCTTGTGGGTCCTTCTGCCATCCTGCCGTATTTTCCTTTTCTGTATTTCTCCGGCTTAATTGCCGGTGGTCTGATTGGTGCCTTTGTCCTGCTTTGCCGACAAAGAATCCCACTCTTTAACAGTACGAATTAAACAGCATGCCGCTAAATGCCGATGCCTGATAAGCGGTTCCAATGTCGCTCTGATATAAATGTGCATAACTATACACCTTTTTATCCACATATTCCATCGGATTCATACTCATCTGTTCTGCCTTCGATGCCAAATCCGCAATAAATTTCTCCGGTACTTTTATCTCTGCCTCATCCGAAAATGACAAAAAGCCATCGGAATCAATCGCAATTCCGGATTCAAACAATTCAGCCGTGTGCCCCTCTACGAGATAGCGCAGCTCACCGCCCGGTCTCGACGGCTTATGATTCGCCTCACCATACTCGTCACTGCGTTTGAGCAAACCATTGTACAACGACAAGACGCGGTTCATGTTATCCTCCACGTCCTCACTTCGTCCATTAATCACATCCTGCGAAGCCTCTGAAAGTTCCATCGACATTTCCTTCACATTCAGCGCATACGCCTGCGTGTCCGCAGAAAGTTTCACCATAACAAGCGGATTCGCATTATTCAGGCTGACAATACTTTTATATTTATTTTTTAATTCTCTTTTGTTGTGAATACTGTTTTTGGGTGATACTTCCGGCAGGAAGCCACCAAGATATAAATTATATGTCGCTATCATAATCATCACGCCTTCCGTGGCAGTTCAAAATACTCCTCTTATGTGTAATCATAAGTCTAATGATTCATTATCATTGTAAATCATTTTTCTGCAAAATGCAAATAAAATCTCCTTTTTGTCCAAAAGCCGAAAAAGGCACCGTGTCAGACCACGATGTCTTTTTCTTTCTTTTCATATATTACACGATATTTTCCTTTTTGCCAAGTCCCTTTCCTTGAAACAATTTCTGGTATTTTTTTAATTTTTTCTTCGGAACATAAACCTTTAATTTATCATTTGTTTTTTTGAATGCCTGCTTACCAACCTTTGTTATCTTTGTTGATAGAATCTTTATTTTCCTTAATTTCGACATTTTGTAAAAAGTTTTTTTGCAAATTCCGGTTACAACATATTGATACCCTTTACAAGAAACCGTCTTGGCTATCGTAATACTTTTCTTTGTCTTGTTTGCCACTCCGAGAACGGATGCCGTCTTTATCTTTCTGGAAGAAGCTGTAATTACATATTTTACACCGCCTTTTTTGATTATGGTTCCTTTTTTCGGAAGTTTTGCCTTTGCGGCAGGTGTACCGGCAACCGGCTGACTGACACCGGGTTCTTCTGTCTGCACCGGTGCTTCAGTTGGCGCAGCGGTTACTGTTGCTGTCGGAAGTGGTGTCGGTGTCGCATCCGGCACTGACTTTTCAACAAGTGACGTTTGAGTTGTCATAAGTTCAACCGTACATTTTTGGACTTGCTCCCCGGTTACCGCCGGCGTAATCATCGCTTGTTCAGCTGCCAAAATTGCATTTTTTAATGCAGTTGCCGATGACTCTTCATACTTCGTTGCATCAATTTTTTTCGCCTTGTCTAATTCATCCTTTAGAAAACCAACCAGTTCATCTATTGTCACAAATTCTCCCGTCATAACGGCATTTTCCGCATGCATAACAAACGAAGAACCATCCAAAGCCTCCTGCTTTCCATTTACCGTAAAGGAACCAATTTTCAAATAGTATCCTTCATCTGCTTTTATATTTACCTTTACAATGTCACCTGCATGATATGTGGATTTTTCTCCACTTATCTGACCATGCTTCATATTTGTATCCATAGAAACTTCATAAGCTGCAATCATTTTATTATACACAGCGTCTGCCCATCGTTTTCCATGCTCAATCAAACCAAGTTTACTCAAATGAAGATTATCCGTGTGTCGGTACTCACCCTGTAAATCATCGGTCGTTGGCCCTACAAAAATATTTTCATCGTTACAGGCCGCACGCTGTGTCTCTTTCATGGATTCCATTTTCTTCGTATTATTGTAATTGCTCCACGCATAAGAAACCTGCGCAATGCACCAATTCAAATTGTATCCGGCATCTTCTCTGGTCTGCGCAATTAACTGCTGTAAAGAAGCAAGATATTTTTCGCGATTTGTTCCATCTGTATCAGCCTCTCCCTGGTGGAGCAAAAAAGCACGATACCCATATGGCTTTAAATCATCAATTGCATTTTTAATTGCAAAATAATGTTTTGTACGAAGTTCCTCAATTTTAGCAGAACCAACACCCGTTGATACAAAACCAACCGGAACACCTGTCTTTTGTGTCAGGGCATCTCCCATGGAAGGCCATGCGGAGCCACCACCATTGCCGGTATTAAATCCGCTTTCACTTGGCTGACTGTCCTCACAATGCTGCCATGTATTTGTATTTGGATTATATGCCGATACTAAATCCGACTGAGCAGTCGTTTTTTCACCGCCAAAATTGCAGGAATTTGACTGTCCACCGGTAATAAAAACTTCACCGACTCCGACTTTTTCTACTGTTTTACTCTCACTTCCCGCATTTACAATCAGTGTATACCAGCCACCTCCGGGTACATTTGCAATACATCCTTCATATGTATTGCCTTCCCCTTTGGTTAAAATCACTGTTTTCCCTATCTCTTTATCTCCGTCAAAAAGTTTTGCTGATACCTCACTATCTCCACTGTACTCAACAGAAACTTTCACACCGGCATAATTATTATTGTCGCGCTGATAAATTGCTCGCTCGGTAGGAATTTTAACCTCCAATTTTTCTGCAGCTTTTCCTGACTGCGGCGCAAAACAAATCCCCGCCATCATTGCCATCGTAATCACCGACCATTTCATAAATTTTCTGATTCTCATTAATATTCTCGCTTTCCTTTGATAAAGAAAAAGGCCCGCAAAAGAGCAGACCCCTTTCAACTCAAATTCTATTTGACAAACGTTATTTTAGTAATCGTCACTGAACCGGTGTATCCTGCCTTTCCGGCATTGATCACAACAAACGGTTCCGTACCCTCTTCTTGTTTCACCTTAGAAAGATTCACCTCAAAATATCCTTCTGATGTCACACCATACTTAGGATCTGTTACTTCTACACCGTTCACTTTATGACCAACAATTCCGTGGAATTCAAAAGCCGGGTCGGATGCTGTAAATTCAATCTGGCATTTGGAATATTGATTGAAATCAATATCACTCGGAAGCAAAACTTTTGCCGTTGGAGAATACTGTGCCAGTCCACTTTCTACATAACTTACCGACTGCGGAAGTTCCGATACAAGACTTTCTTCTCCTGCCATTACAGAAAGATAGGTAAATGTTCCTTTAAATCCTGCAGTTCCTGTGCTTACATGAACATAAACCTTATCATCTGCACCGATTTTCTCCATGTCAGCAGCCGTCAATGTTAGATTTGCCTCGCCGCCTGTCTTGCCCCAGTAATTGTTAATTGTCGGGGAATTCCATTTGTCACCGGTCTTTAATCCAATATTAAATCCCTGTGTATCTTTTACGTCAGTATCTCCTTCCATCGCTGTATACTTTATCGAAATGATTGTTCCTTCACTCAATTTCGACTTATCAATCTCAAAGATTCCCATGGATGAATACGCAGCAAATCCATTTGGTACATATGTATAAGATGCACCTGCTCCTAAATCATCACCTTCTAAAACAAGATCTGAAGCAATAACTTTAACAATATATTTACCATATGTAACAATGCCGGTATCCGTTGTAATTGTTGCTTTAATCGTTGCGGTTCCTTCTCCAACCGCCGTTACTGTTGCTGCTGTACCGCTTGCGCTAACCGTTGCCACCTCTTCATTGGAGCTTGTCCAGACAATATCACCGGTCACCGCACATCCTGTAACGCTTACATTGGCATTTAAATCAAGAGTATCTCCCTCTTCCAAATCAACTCCCGCCGCACTTCCTGTCGCTGTTACTACAACCGCAGCACTTCCGCTTGCCACACCAGGTGTTGGTGTTGGTTCTTCCGGTTCTGATGGCGTAACCGTTGGTTCCGGCACATCATCTTTTGCCATAAAAATAATAGAATAAATGTTAAA
>ERZ808240.2273-NODE-2273-length-21531-cov-7.336096_pt1 | contig 21531 bp, 15 predicted proteins | sample MGYA00521084_ERZ808240 | MGnify/ENA primary metagenome ERZ808240 (study PRJEB31516, sample SAMN03275571) | gut metagenome | biome: mammalia-associated habitat; material: feces | host: Papio cynocephalus | place: Kenya | collected 2012-08-06 ...
CATTGTCACTTGTACTTTCGGTAGCATATAAATTTTCATCTTTGCTGTCTCCGACTTGAATTAGTTCCTCTTTGTCATCGATGGTTGATGTGGTAGTATACGATTCGACCAATTCGAGATCAATGAATCTTTTTGATTTTTCTCTGTTGAAATGAGTGATTTCTTCCTGGGAATAACCCATCCGCATCAGCTTTTCGGATAGACCATCGTCGATATTTGTCTTATAGTCTATAGGTAGAATCAAAGTGGTTATTGCCGCAACCATACTTATTGGGTTCATTTTGAACACCCTCCTTTACTTTCCAACAATTTTAGTCTAAACTAACTTTATATGCAATTTACAAAAAAAGAAAAATGTAAAGATGAGGCTTGTGATCTGAGGAACCAGATTGTCCGATTTTCTTTGGAAAGGATAGAAGAAACAGGGTTCTGTGTAAAAGACATCTGTCTTGGTATGTCTATCAGCAGAGAAGCTTTCTATTATCATTTTATTAAAAGGGAAACACTGATTAGGGCTTGTGCTTCTTCCTTTGTTGTACAGGGTTCTCTTGATAAGACATTTCGGAATATTGTTTCCTATTTGTCTCTGCATTTGTCTTTTTTTCGAAAGAATCTGAATAAAGAGGGAGTAAGGGTATTCCTTTTCTGTTTTGTCCCATTTTTGAACGGTATGTCTGAGGATTGTGGGTATCTTTTGATTGGTTATTGCTATATGCTTTTATCTGATTCTTTTGTTAATTCTTTTGTTTTTAAAAACAAGATGATAGGTCTTTTTTCTAAACTCGGATTGAATTGTCTTTCTTGAATTGTTTTCTTGTTCTTTTTGCCTTATAATGTGACTAGTATCATAAAAAGAGGGAAGATATGGGAAAGATAAAGAATGAGAGGTTTGTACTTCGGGATGATGTTTTTCATACGGGAGATCATGAGCTTTTCAGGTACCACAAGAAGAGGGATTGTTTCCATGCGGACAGGATCTTGTCTTTGAATGATGAGACAAGGAATGGGTATTTCGGAGAATTTATTTCTTTGTCGATGGAAACGGATTTGGATGGTCGGTTATCGGTTGTTTCTGCCTACCGTTTTGTTTCCGGAAAAAAGAGCAATGGCTTTTTCTCGGTCGTAAAGAATAGGAAACCAAGCGAATATGTCATGAGGAAGTATGGCCTTAAGAGGGAAGATTTTCTGAATGGGGAAGATGATCTTGACGTTGTGTCCAAGCTTGTCGGATTCTTCAAAAAGACGAGTCATGTTCTTTTTTTCGATGGAAAGAGTGCATTGTCCTTGATGGAAGCATATCAGATGGATCTGCGGTTTGATTATGTGGAGCTGTTTCCTCTTCTGAGAATGCTTTGCCCTGATTTTTCCTCTTATTCACTGGATTTCCTTGAAGAGAAGTTTTCGATTGTCAGAGATCCTCTTGTTAAAGAGAATGATGTGATTTCGATGGGAATGATTTTCCTTCAGATCTGTTCTTCTTCTAAGAATCGGGAAAAGAGGACTGATACTTCTAAAGAAGAGACGGAAAATAAAGAGGTGAAACTGGCAGATGATTTGGAAGTTGATTCGGATTTCGATCAAAAATCCATCAAGGATTCTGCACCTACATCATCATCTTCTTCTCCGAAGAAGGTGGATCAGTTCGACAAGGAGGGAAATTATATCCAGACATTTGCGTCTATTGGTCAGGCTTCCCGAGAGACTGGTGTTGGGAACAAGGAAATCCGGATTGCGTGCAACAGCGCAAAGATGAAGAAGCTGAACAAAGGCTATCGGTTCCAGTGGAGCGAAAAATAAGGTTTGTCCTAGCAAGAAAACTAGTTGACGGAATGTTTCCTGTCCTCCTGATTATGTCAGAAATGCTAGATATGTTATGGTTGGATTTGAATATCCTTGTTTTTTCATCCCTCCCTTTGATTTTTTCCAAACTTGATACCCCCTTTCTTTTGTGGTAGAATGATTGAGCAAGAAAGCCGTTTAGGGTTTGAACCCCTAACTAGTTACTTGCTATAACTAGTAATCGGATAGCTTGAAGCACTTCTAGCGCCGCTTATTATGGCGGCTTTTTTTGTTGTCTTTTTTATCGTTCCTATCATTAGGGAACAGTTTTAAAAAGACAGCGATAAGGAAGAGGATTTCAAGAAGTTCTTTCAGAGTTTCCACTGGCTATTTACCTTTCTGGTTGGAAAGATTCAGCCGACTTAACGGCAGGCTATCCAACTTTCAAGGCTCAATTTCAACGGCTTTCAGCCAGTCAGGTGCCTTAGTTGTGCTACTTTTTTATGCTTGTCTTAAAGAAAATATGCATTTGTTTGTTTGATGATCGCGATTTTAGTTTATTATGTATTTTTAAAAAATAGTTTAAGATGTTTGTCTACTGCTTTTAAATGCGACTAGTAGAGGAAACTGGGAAATAAAATGTGGAAAAGGAGTTTTGTTGTGATTGGCTTGATGGAATAAAAAAGTGAATTCGGCAAAAGAAAAGCCCGGATTTTCCGGGCCTAGCTTATTCTGAATTGCTTTTGGCGTAGATTCGGTCTGCGATTCTCAGGTAGACAAGAAGAATCAGAGTGGTGAGGAACAAACCTGTGGATACGTCACTGAGGAAGTGGGCTCCGTATTGAATGCGGAAGAATGCAACAAAGAGGGTATAGGCAAGTGAGAAGAGAAATAGAGCAAGATCGGAATGCTTGAAGGGGTGTCTAAGGACTTTGGAAAGGAGCGGAAGGAGGAGTATTACGGCCGTGTTGGCGGTATGTCCGCTTGGGAAGGATTTGTGATAGTCGTCATGGAACTGGAATGGGTGGAAGAGATAGACGGGAGAGAAGGATTCTTCCGTGGTGTTCAGTGCCGAATCAATCAGGTACCGGTATCTGGGACGGCAGGCAATCCGTTTCAAAAGCTCTACGACAAGGGATTGGGTTAGCATCAGGGCAAGTATCAGTATTCCCATGATAAGAAGGTATTTCCTGTCCGGACTTTTGATTGCGTAGAAATAGAGGACTAGAAAGACGGATACTATGGCAGCTGAGATGAGATAGCTGATCAATGGTGGAAAGGTGATTCCGTAGGTCACGTCTTTGCTTCTGTTGTCTATGATATGGTGCGAGATGTAATAGAAAGATAGAGCTATGGTTAGAATCAGGATGAGGATAGCCGATGCTTTCATCAGTCTCTTTTTGGATGGGAAGAGAGCTTTGAAGATGGTAACTCCTCCTAGGATGATCATTGTGAAGCTGAAGGTAAAGCCTAATGTTTCGACAAAGCCTCCGACCAGTGACTTGGTATCGACGATGGCTTTTGAAATCGGATAATCGAAGAAGGCACCGATTAGGATGAGGATGAAAGAGGCAAAAAGGATGATTAGGTACCATAGTGGGTTTATACCTAATCCGTCTTTTTTCCAGGAATGTTTTTTGTTCATAGTAATAAGTTTATTTGTTGAGGGGGGATAAGGCAAAGGTTTTCTGCTTGAAGTGAATTGGTTTGTGTTTATTCTGCTTCCTGGTAGTCTTCGATGGTTTGGTTCCAGTGGATGGTCATGTTGTTGTTTTTGTATGAATCGTGCCATTTGTTGTTTGGATTGTATAGTTCGTCCCATGCTTCACTCCAGTTTTCCGGTTTGCTTGGTTGCTGCTTCTAGGTAGAGATCGAATGGGTTTTCCGGACACCAGAAGACTTTTTCTTTCAGTTCAGTTACTGAACTGGGGATGAAGACTTTGGATGCATGGGTATAGGAAAAGACATAGCTTCCTATGGATTTGATGGTTTCTGGGATTTGAATCTCGGCAAGACCTGAACATCCGCTGAATGCCCAGTCATCGATTGTTTCGATGTTTTCTCCGAGAATTATTTTTGTCAGGTTTTTACATGTGGAAAAAAGACTTTTTGGCAATACGGTTAGTGTGTTTGGAATATGGGCTGTCTTGATTGCTGTATAGCCTAATGCGCCGTTTCCTAAATAAGATATGGAATCGTATAGGTCTATTTTTTCAAGCTTGTAACATTTGCAAAATGAACGATCGCCGATAATTTTTATGCCGTCTTTAAGGGTCACGGCTTTTAGATTTTCACATTCATAGAAGGAATATTCACTGATGACGTTAAAACCTTGCGGAAAGACGATGGATTCTATGACTTTTGATTCTCTGAAAACGTCCATGCCAATGGCTTTGGCTGAACTGTTGAGAATGAAATCGGTCTGGTTCTTGTTTTTGAGTCCATCTATGAGAAAATATGGATTTTTGTCATCTCCTATATACTGAAGTCCGTTTTCATCTCTGACGTTAAGACCTGATTCTTCAAAACAGTATCCTCCGTATTGGCATAGTTCGGGGAAGGTTACTTTCTTCAGATTGGTGCAGAAGGAAAAAGCTCGTGATCCCAGATATTCCAGACCATCCGGAAGGACAACGGATGCTAGTTTTGTACAGCTTTCGAATGCGAATTCTTCGATTCTTTTTACTTTGTCAGGAAGGAGGATGCTGGTCAGACTTGTGCATCTGAAAAAGGCACTTTTGGAAATCGTTTCGAGGTTCTGCGACAGTGTTACATCGGTCAGATTTGTACAAAAATCAAAACATTGTGTGCTGATTTCTTTTACCTGATCCGGAATCTTTATGGAACGGATTGCCGTTTTTGAAAAAGCGTCTTGTTTTATTTCTTTTATTGTATTGGGGATTGTGATTTCTTCCAGCATTTCACATATGCTGAAAAGGCCGACTTCTATTTCTTCCAATTGGCTTGGAAGAGTCACTTTTCTCAGCTTTTTGCAGTCCATGAAGGCACAGGAATCGATTTGTGTAACGGAATCAGAAATGTTTATTTCTTCTACATCGGTTTCTTCAAACGCATTTTCTCCGATTTTGCGAATGCTATTTGGAAATTCTATTTTTGTGATATGGAGATAGGAGAATGCATTGGGGAGGATTTCCGTTATTTCAATATTGTCATGGACATTCGGAATTCTGATACTTGTCGGAACGGTTTTCGCATCTTCTTTTATTTTTATTCCATAGCTACTATCTTCTAGTAATTCGAAGGATAGATAGTCTTCTTCCGGTATGGAGATGGAGGAAAGTGAAATACTTGGCGAGGTTTTGATGGATGGTGTCGTTTTGCTATTTGTTGTTTTGCTTTCTTTGGTGTCTTTGGATACGGAATATTGGATGGAATTAGTGCTTGATATGCTGTTCTGCGTATTTTTAATTGATGCTGTATTGCTGTTTGGACTGCAGGCTGTCGTGAAAAATAAGATGGAAAGAAGGCCTATGTGTTTGACTTTTTTCATAGTATGCTCCTTTTTGCTCGATTATATCAATGAAATTTTCTTTTATGCAAGCGCTTGCATTAGTTTGATTGATTGTTTGCCGTTTTTTTAAAAAAAGGAACCTAGTTGAACTGATTTAAGCATAAACACACAGAATTGTTTTGCGGCAGGCATAAATTTTGTATATAAGTCAACAATTTGTTTGCTTTTCTTGATTTTTTTTGGAAATGATTGCATCCAAATCAATTGGTTAAAAATGTGAAAACGATGTCACAATATGGAAGGATGTGATTCTTTTGAATGTCGGATAAAAATGAAATCTCCGAAAAAATTGGGAAAACATAAAATTCGTTTCTTCTTTTTTTGGTTCTTTAAGCATCCGATAGGAACAACGATGACACCGTCTTTTCTTCGGTATGCGTAATTTCCTACTCCGGTCAAGACCATCAAAAATTAGGGAGAATTCATTTTGCCGGTATCGATTTTCGATTCCAGGGCTTTTAGATTTTTGGCGCCTTCTTCGATGAGCGTATCACCGCCGAGTTTGATTTCGACAAGACCATATTTTCCGTCTCTTAGGTGAATGACAGCATCACATTCAAGACCACTTTTGTCACGATAATGGTAGACTTCTCCGTTCAGTGAATCGGCATAGATGCGGAGATCTCTGACGCATAATGTTTCTAGAAGGAAACCGAATGTATGAGATCGTTCATCAGGTCATTTGGTCCGACTCCCATTGCGGCAACGGCAATGGAAGGGTCGATGTAATAACGTGTTTCGGATGAACGGATTGCCGTTTTTGATCGTAGGTTTGGGTTCCAGGCTGGCATATCTTCGATGACAAAGATTTTCTTCAATGCCTTAAGATAACTAGCGATGGTTTCTTCGTTGATGGAGGATTCATCATTTTTTGAGATATCTTGTACGAGGACCGTATTCGGAATCTGAGTCCCTTGGTTTCTGGCATAGGAACGCATCAGACGCTTCACTCTTTCCGGATTCTTTTCTATGTTGTCTGCGCGATTGATATCCGAATGTACTACTGCGTCATAGTAATCGTATGCCTTTTCCAATGCGATTTCGTTTCTCATATCGATTGCCTGGGGCCAGCCACCTCTGCATATTAGAAATGCCAGGCGGTCGAATGTGAGTTCGGAAAATCCTTCTATCTTTTCTTCCTTGTCAAATAGTTCTTTTAAGCTTATGGTACCGGTTGAATCTTGGGATTCATAAAGGCTCATTGGCCTCATTCTTAGCCATGCAAATCTACCTGTTCCGGAATGGGTTAGTTCTTTGGTGTCAACAGGTACTGCTGATCCTGTCAAAATAAACTGTCCGGTTTTTCCACGATGGTCTACTTCAAAACGTATGGCATCCCATAGCTTTGGGGCAATCTGCCATTCATCTATTAGTCTTGGTGTCAATCCTCTAAGGAGCTGGTCTGGGTTTGTTTCGGAAATTGTGATGTTCCTTGCTTTGTTGATTGGATTGTCAATATAAATGACGCTTTTGGAAATTTGTTCTGCAGTTGTTGTTTTTCCGCACCATTTTGGTCCTTCTATGACAACGGCCCCTTTGCCTTCTAATTTTCTTCTTAGAATATCATCTGCGACTCGGTTTCTATATTTGCTCATGTCTTGATGCTCCTTCGCAGGTTATTTGTGACATGTTCATTATGCATGAAATTCTAAATGGATAAAATATCGTTCCGACGATTGGCTTCTTATAGAGACGAATCTAGCAGGTGAATGGGTTATGGCAAATAAAAAAGGCTGGCCTTTCTGCACTTGCGGAATAAGTCAGCCTTGTTTTCTTCTAATAGGCGTTGAGGAGCTGGAAGGATACTTTCCTTCCGATGTTGAAGACGGAATAGACGTCCTGTTCTTCGATGTCGCGGTTGAGGGAGGTCAGGTAATCCAGGGTGCAGAGGATCTGGTTGGCATAGAGATTTGCTTCGATGGGTGTGGAGTCTCTGTGTTCCGTTTTGTACAAATCGGAGAGATCCTTCAGGAAGTTTCCTCGGATGTCTATTTCGTTGTCCTTGATCTGGATGATATTGGTATAGTCGATTCTTATGCGGTTGATGGTATAGAGGTAATTCTGGATGTCGATCCGGTTATCCAGGATGAACAGACTTTCCTTCATCTCCTCATAGAGGTAATGGTAGGCCTGCTTTAGGAGGTCGTACTTGTCGATGAAGTGTTTGTAGAAGGTTCCCTTGGATACCTGGGATTCTTCCAGGATATCCTGGATGGTGATTTTTTTGAAATTCTTGTAGGCAATGAGATCGAAAAAGGACTGGATGATGAAGCTGTGGGTCCTTGACGATGCGGACATTCTGAATTTGTTCATGTTTCACCTCGTTTCTCTTTTTGATTTTTTATGTATGCGTTTACATTTTATCTTCAAGAGATTTTGGGTGAAACAGATATGTCAAAGTTGGTGTGTTTTGTGTCAAAGATGGTATCCGGCTTTTCAGTCTTCCTGTGTCTTGATTCTGAACAGAAGATCGAGAGAGAAAATCTCCCCTTCTTTCTTTACGGAGAACCTTCCTCCGTTTTCTTCGACGTTGATCTTGATGGATTTTAGGCCGAAGCCGTGATTTATTTTGTCGCTGTTTGATGTGATGCCAAGTTCCGCTTTTTCGTCTTGACTGCAGAAGTTCTCGAAATGGATGCTGAGGTAGTCTCCATAGTCGTTTCCTGTTACGGATATGATTCTTTTTTCTTCTGGAAGCTTTTTGACTGCTACAATAGCATTGCTGATTGCATTTTCAAAGATGGAATATAAGCTTTCTTTGGCAATGTAGTTGATTTTACTGGCATCAAGGAAGCAGGTAAATCTGATTTTATTGTTTGTGAATGCAAGACTTTTTTCTTTGAGAACAAGGTCGAAAGCTGGGCAGTTTGTCGTTGCAATCTGCTCGTAGACATTCATGCTTTTCTTGAGCCCGTTCAGTTCGTCTTGGCTGATTTTGTTTCCTATGGCATCTAGACGGTGTTTTAGGTCATGCATCTTGATGTTGACCATTTCGATGTTTTCGTTTGCCTGTTTGAAGTTCTCTTTGTCTTTTTCGTACATCGTCTTGATTCTGGTGGATTCCTTGATGGTCCTATGGCTGATCAGCAGTTCGAGTTCAGAGGTCATGGATATGGCACTGACGACGATATTGAAGAGATAGACGACAAGCCAGCTTTCTGTGTTTCCGCTAATGGTGGCTGCTTTCATGCCTAAGGAGGAGAGGATGGACAGGGCGACGATGGTGAAGAAGGTGATGAAGATCTGCCTTTTCTCCTTGATGTTCTCGATTCCTTTTCTTTTGGCGGGGTCTTTTAGATATAGACGATAGATGAGCAGACTTTCCAGACTGAATATTGTTATCAGCATCAGAAACACATAGTACCAGTTTTCGGTTTCATCGATGGGGAGATTGATACGGATGGTCGAGGTGAGGCAATAGGAGGAGTTCTGCATGCAATAGCCGATGGTTCCGGCTAAAAGGTAGCTTGGTATGGTGGCTTTGTAGCAGAAAGGAAGCCCTAGGAGAGTGAGGAGAAAGACGACGAAGGCGGAGATGATGTAGATCAGATTTCCGGGGACGATGGACCTCAGGAAATAGAATCCGAAGTTTGCACCTATCGACACTGCTAGGACAATAAGCAGTCTTAGCCAATAGCAGCTTCTTTTTGGAAAGAAACGTGCCACCATGGTTTCACCTAAAATAAGGAAGAGAGGGAAATCGATCTGACCGTATATGGTTCCGATGGACATTATAGGATACCTCCTGTTTTTTTGATGGTCTCGAAGAAGTCGTCGACGAATTCCTTCTTCCTGTTCCGGGAAATCGGAAGCCGTTCGCCGTTCATCAGTACGACTTCGTTTTGTTCTACGGATGTGAGGAACCTGAGGTTGACAAGATAGGATACGGAGCATCTGGAAAAGGAATGGGGTGACAGTTTTTCTTCCAGAAGCTTCATACTTGTCTTTTCCCGTACTTTGAATTCTCCGTCGTTGGTATGGTAGATCATGATATGTCCGAAGGATTCGACGTAATAGAGGTCGGATAGGGGAATGATTTTGACGCCGTTTTCGATGGGGATGGATAGGGAGAGTTCTTTGTTCTTGAGTCGATTGGTGACTTTCTTCAATCGGATGTAGATGTCCTGATCGGATACGGGTTTCAGCATGTAGTCCATGGCATTGTACTGATACCCTTTGATGGCTAGTGCCGCGACGTGGGTGACGAAGATGAGTATGGTGTTCTGGTCATAGGATCTGAATTTTTCGGCTGTCGCCATTCCGTTCATTCCCGGAAGCTCGACATCCAAAAAGACGATATCGTAGATCGGCTTGTAGTTGGTCAGGAATGCTTCTCCGGATGTGAATCGTTTCAGGTTGATGACCTGTTTTTCTTTTTGTCCATAGGAATTGATGGCATTTGTCAGATTGAGGGCATCCTGATCGTCGTCTTCTATCATTGCGATGTTGATCATTGTCCGTTTGCCTTTTTCAATAATAAGATTTCTTCGCTTTTCTGTCTGATGGTCTCCTGGATTTTATTGGATAGTGTTTCTTTCGTCAGATCTTCATTGTCTTCGATAAGAGAGAGGAAGATGGGATGGATACCGATTAGGGGCTGCGGGTAGTTGTTTCTTTTTAGGCTTTCCCTGAGTGGCTCAAGAAGGATGCTGAGGTTGGTAATCGCCTTTCCATACAAAAGAGGCAGGCAACGGTATTCTCTCTTATGGAGATTGACGAAGATGACGAATTTTTTCCGGGTTCGTTCTGAGGAATCGAGCAGGAAGGTTTCGTCTAGGATCTTGTTGGCGTTATCCATATAGAAGGCTAGTGTCTTTTGGATCAGGTCTTCTTTTGTTCTGAAATATTTGTAGAATGTCCCTTTGGCAATTTCGTCTTTCTTCAGGATGTCAATGATTTTGATCTGCTGGATGTCATTCTTGTTTTCCAGAAGCTTGAGGAGACTTGACATGATGGCTTGTTGTGTCCTGTTCTCTTTTGTGTTCATGGGATATACGGAAGGCAATTATTTGTATGAAAATTAGACTTCCTGTGAACTATCGTATCAAAAAAACAAAAAATTGTTAAGGAAAATAAGAGTTGATGTTTGCAAGCGCTTTGACACATTGAGATGATGATTATACGGAATAGACGAAAATTTAAAAGCGGTACATTTTTGTTACTTTTCAATGGTATCTTGTCACTTAAATTTTGCTTTTTTCACAAATAAAATAAAAGGGCTTACAGTTCTGCGTTCGTTCGTTTTGAAGATCCTGGCTGTAGGTAAAAAGGGGAATCAATCCGCAACAAGGGATTGATTCGGAAAGGACAAACAGATGAAAAAACGTTACAGTATCTTCGTTTTGACGGCATTGGCTGCAATGCTTGCAGGTTGCAACAATACCACTTCGCCTTCTGCTGCTTCCAATTCTGGAACTGGAGAGTCGAAGAATTCGGAGGTTTCCAAGAAGGATTCTACCGGAACCAGTGACAGCAAGAACACCAATACTTCCGGAAAGAAGGAAGACGATGATGATGCCGGTGTTACCGAGACCAAGGTCAATCCGACTGGCGGAAAGACCGGTAACTTGGATGCTAAGGGAAAATTCTATACGGATTATTCTTCTCTTGCCATCGAACAGCAGGCTGCTAAGGAGACTGCCATCGAAATCGCAAGTGAAGGCGATGTTCTTCTGAAGAATGCCAACAAGGCTCTTCCGCTTGCCAGCTATGAAAAGCATGTCACATGCTTTGGTATCGCTACTGTCGATATGGTTACCGCCGGCGGAGGATCCGGTGCCGGTACTACCGGCAACAATGGTGTTGCCTTTACCGGAATCGAGGATTCTTTGAAGGATGCCGGTCTTCAGGTCAATCCGAGCACAATCGATCTCTATAACACCTACAAGACCATGCAGAATGCCACTAAGACTGCTGACAACAATCTTCTCGAGATTCCGCTTTCGGAATATACTTCTTCTACGATTGCTTCCTATTATGGATACAATGATGCCGCTATTGTCACTCTTCATAGAACCGGTGCTGAAAACAAGGATCTTGCTACATGCCAGACTCCTGGTCATGCCAATGAAGATGACCATTATTTGATGCTTGATGACAACGAAAGAGCTTTGATCAAACATGTCAAGAGCTATTTCGGAAAGGTCATCGTCGTCATCAACTCCTCCAACATCATGGAAGTTCCGGAACTCAGTGCCGACAAGACCAGCGACAATCTTGGCGTCGATGCCATCCTCTGGGTCGGCGGTGTCGGAAACAACGGTGCCATGGCTATCGGAAAGATCTTGAACGGTGAGGTCAACCCGAGCGGACATACTTCCGATATCTGGACTAGAAACTTCAAGAACGATCCTTCTTTCACCAACTTCGGTTGGCAGAACCAGAACAAGAATGCCGATGGTTCGAGAATGAATGCCACTCTCTTTGATGAGAACGGCAAAGCCACCAATTACACCGAGACTGAATATCGTGAAGGTATCTACAACGGCTATCGTTTCTATGAAACCAAAGCCACGGATATGGGTGGTGAAAACGGCGAGAAGTGGTATCAGGACAATGTCCTTTATCCGTTCGGATATGGTCTTAGCTATACTTCCTTCTCCTGGGAATGGCAGGGCATCAAGAAGTCCAGCGAAATCACTGCCGCCAATGAGACTGTGACCGCTCAGGTCAAGGTCACCAATACCGGTGATGTTGCCGGTAAGGATGTCGTCCAGCTTTATTATTCTGCTCCATACAAGAAGGGCGGAATCGAAAAGGCAAGCACGAACCTTGTCAACTTCGGAAAGACCAAGCTTCTCCAGCCGGGTGAATCCGATGTCGTCACCATCCAGTTCGTTGCCCAGGATATGGCTTCCTTCGACTACAACGACAAGAACGACAATGGCCATTATGGCTATGAGCTTGAAGCAGGTGATTATACGATCACTGCCAACCGTGATTCCCATACTCCGGTTCTTTCCATGAAGAGAACCATCGGTTCCGATATTCTCATCGATAAGGATTACACCACCGGAAAGGAAATCAAGACGATTTTCTCCAACGATGATGATGGCTATAAATCCACCAGCGAATCTTTGGAGAACAATACCATCTCCAGAGCTGATGCCAATGGACTTACTCAGCCTAAGCCTGCCAGTGTCGAAGACCGCAAGCTCACCAGCGCCGAGAAGGCTCTTCTTGATGATCAGGATGTCTACAATCACTACGAGCTTCAGGAATCTGATCCGTGGTATGTTTCCTCGGTTCCGTCTTCCTGGGATCAGGCCGATGCTGATACAAGAACCAAGACCAGCGATCATCTTGATCTTGCTGATATGTCCGGCGTCGACTATGCCGACTTGAAGATCGAAAACGGCAATGTCGTCGAGGGTACTGACGAAGGCAGCAAGAAATGGACGAAGTTCATGAACCAGCTGAGCTGGCAGGAAATCTCCGATATCGTCTCCGGCGATGCCAAGTCAGGTCCTGGTATGGCCGCCCTTAACTTCATCGGCAAAGGTGAAGACAACTACAAGGATGGTCCGGTTCAGATCGGCGGCGGAACTTTGTTCCCGTCTGCTCCGATTCTCTCTGCTACCTATAACGTCAAGCTCGGCGAAAGAATGGGTCGTCTTGTCGGAAACGAAGCCATCTTCCTCAACCTTTCCCAGTGGGCCGGTCCGGCTATGAATACTCATCGTTCTCCGTTCAGCGGACGTAACTTCGAATATTATTCTCAGGATGGTTATCATGCTGCCCGTTTCGCTGCTGCTGTTGTCGGTGGTGCTTCTTCCAAGGGTCTTATCACTTATGCCAAGCACTTCTTCCTCAACGATCAGGAATCCTATCGTGCCGATTACGGCGGAGTCCTTACATTCGCCAGCGAGCAGGTCATCCGTGAACAGTATTTGAAACCGTTTGAATATGCCGTCAAGTTCGGTCATTCCATGGGACTTATGTCTTCCTTCAACCGTATCGGCTTTGCCGTCACTGCTGAATCCTATGCCATCCATCAGTATCTCTTACGTGATGAATGGGATTCCAAGGCCGATGTCTGCACCGACGCCTGGGCTAAGGACTATGTTCCGGTCAACCTCATGGCTTATGCCGGTTCCGATCAGCTTCTTGGTTCTTCCAAGGGTTATAAGAAGAACTCCATGGATCATGGTACTTGGGACAAAGAGACCAAGATGGTCAAGACCAAGGCCAATGAATCCGCTACAACCGATACACTTGCCAATCCTTCCTTCTACTTCGGTGTCAGAAGAAAGGCTCAGCGTGCTTTGTACACCAGAGCCAACTCCACGACCGTGAAGAACGGTGCAACTTCCGGACAGAAGTTTGCCGTCACTCTGGAATACGATGTCACCAACAATGTCCGTATTTCCACTGAAGATATTTCTTTCACCATCGACGAAGAGAGCAAGAACGCTCTTGCTGAATTCGGTCTTAGCTTGGTCAACGGCAAGGTCGTTTCCGGAAAGCCGACCAAGGAAGGTAAAGTTACGCTTCATGCTACAACCAAGCAGGATGTCTGGATTTCTTCCACTGCCGATATCGAAGTCACCATCGCAAGTGCTATCCATGTTGATGGCAAGGCTATGAGTACGGGTGTCTCTGCTGCTACCTATGATGCCAACAAGGCCTTCTCCATGAAGGTCGATGTCCCTGCTCTCAGCTACTTCTCCGAAGTTCCTGGCGCTGCCTTCTTCTGGGGTAGACCGATGAACGGTCTTATCGTCAATGCCTATCAGGATCCGACTGATGACAGCTGGCATCAGAGAGACGAAGACAAGACTGCTTCCGATATCATCACCATCGATGCTTCTACTGCTAAGGATAAGAGAGAATACGATTATCACTTCGCTAATCTCCCTGCTGGAGTCAAAGCTACCAAACATACCAAGTCTGTCGTCGGTAAGGCCAACAAGGGCTCCTATGATGTCGTCGACTACTACACCATCGATGGAACTCTTGCTAGTGGTACTTACACCTTCGATGTCGATCTGACCTACTACACCAATGCCTATATGTCCAGCTGGATCTTTGCCGGAACTCCGACAGAGTGCCACTACACTGGCAAGGTCACTTTCACCGTCCGTTAATCGTTCAATCTAAATTAAACTTTTGACCTTGGCAGTTTCTGCCAAGGTCAATTGTTTGTCTATGGTTACCAAGTTTGTTCTTATCTTAACCATATTTGTCACATCCGTTTTCTATCTGAAAGCCGTTTCATAGAATAAATGGCGTAGCTTTCATAATATGGATGAAACATGGAGGAAAATTATGAAAAACACGAAAAAATTATTTAATCTTGTCCTGATTCTCTCTTCTGGCCTGCTTCTTGCCAGCTGCGGAGATACAAAACAAAGTACGAAACCGAATTCAGAGAATAAGACTTCGACGACACAGAAAACTTCGACAACGACCAATCCGTCTACCGGAACTGGTTCCACAACCGGCTCTGCTGATGCTTCTGTCAGCGACCAGAATGTCACCAAGATTGCCGTCAAGACCAATCCGACGAAGATGGAATACATTCTGGGCGAGACCTTCTCTGCCGAAGGAGGCGTTCTGACTGTTACCTATAAGAATAAGTCCACTGCTGATCTTTCCATGACAGACAGCCGTATTACCTATTCTGCTTTGAACACTTCTGCTGTCGGAGACAAGACCGTCAAGATCACCTTCGGTGGTAAGTCCTGTACTCTGAGAGGCATCAAAGTCACCAGAGAAAAATTTACTGTTACCTTCAATGCCAACGGTGGTTCCGATGTTGCCAGCATGAGCATCGAGAAGGGAACTGCTTTCGAAGCTCCTGCTGTTCCGACCAAGGCCGGCTTTGATTTCGATGGTTGGTATACGGATGAAGCTCTTACCATCGCCTATGATTTCTCCTCTTCGGTCGAACAGGCTTTCACTCTTTATGCTAAGTGGCTTACCAGCGGTGCTGTTAAGCATGTCGTTACTTTCGATTATGGGTATTATGGCGCTGTTCCCGAAAAGAGGACCCAGAACGTCGAGGATGGCAAGGTTGCTACCAAGATCTCTGTCGATCCGGTCCGTTTGGGATATGTCTTCTCCGGATGGGAAAAGGATGGAGCAAGCTTCGACTTTGCCTCCCAGGTAAATTCCGATATCACTTTGAAGGCCAAGTGGACTCGTTCCACGACCGAACTTGTCGGAACTCAGACCTATAAGTTCGAAGCCGAGGACATCGATTTCACCGGTGTTGTCGGTGCCGGTCTTTCCGGAACCACGACTGGTGCTGGTGCTATTGTCAACATGTCCGGATTCGGTGCTTCCCAGGATATGTATGTTTCCTATATGTACAAGGAAAACAACATGCTGAAGTTCAACCTGATTTCCGATGTCGATGTCGACAACGTTACCTTCAAGGCAAGTCTTTCCCAGGAACTCGAGAACTACAGCTACAACAAGGACAATTATTCCATTTCCGTCAATGGCACTCCTATCGATTATGGTACGATTTCTTTCAACAACGTTCCGGCCAGAGAAGGCGATCTTCTTAAGCCTCAGCAGTTTGCAGAGTATAATCTCGGAAAGATTTCCCTCAAGAAGGGCAATAACCTGATTACCTTCATGACGGCAAACCATGTTTCCATTCCTGGTACTACCATGGTCGCCCATGCTCCTCTTCTTGACTATATTTCTCTCACGGCGGACAATGCTATCGTCCAGTGGGATAATGTACTCGGCTATCCGGTTGCCAACTATTAATGGTAATGGTCAGTCTTTATGATTAAGAAACTTTGGAAAAAGAAGAGCACCAAGATCTGGGTCATTTCCTCTGCGGTAATGGTCGGTCTTGCGGTTGCTCTTCCGATTGTCGTAAATACGTGCTTTTCCAATCTTCTGGATACGGTGTTCGGTTCTCCTGCTCCAATCTACAAGAAGGGTGAACAGAGCGCCTTTGAAGGGAAATATTCTTCCAAGACGGAATCTTTGGCTAATGCAAATGATGTCAACCAGAGAATCAACGAAGAAGGTATGGTTCTTCTGAAGAACAAGAACAATGCTCTTCCGATCAAGAAGGGAGCAAAGGTTTCTGTCTTCGGAAAGAACTCCGTCAATATGGCAATCGGTGGTTCCGGTTCCGGAGCTGCTTCCGGTTCTTATATCGGAATTGCCGAGTCTTTGGAAGATGCGGGATTCACCGTAAATCCTGTTCTGACCGATTTCTATAAGAGCGAGAAGGAAAGCGGAAAGGGAAGGACTTCCAATCCGGGAGACCTCGATTCCGGTAAGCCTGTCTTCCTTGAGACGGGTGAGACCCCTCAGTCTTCCTATACCGAAAAGGTCAAGTCTTCCTACAACGATTACAAGGATGTCGCCGTTGTCGTCTTTACGAGAATCGGTGGAGAAGGTTTCGACCTTCCGATGACGATGAAGGGTGCATCCGGTGCAAGAAAAGAGGATGATCATTTCCTTCAGCTTGATCAGAACGAGACGGACCTTCTTAAGGCTGTCTGTGAGGCAGGCTTCGGAAAGGTGGTTGTCGTTCTCAATTCCGGTTCTCCGATGGAACTTGGTTTCTTGGAGAAGGAAAGTTATTATGCCTATCAGAAGAATGTCGATGCTGCGATTTGGATGGGATATCCTGGAAATACGGGATCTCTTGCTCTGGGTAAGATCTTATCCGGAGAAGTGAATCCTTCCGGTAGAACTGTCGATACGTTCTCTACGGATTTCAAGAAGGATCCGACCTGGAACAATTTCAGCATCAACAGAGACAGCGGAACAAACGGCATTGTCGGTGACCAGTATGTCGGCGAAGATGGAAAGGGAAAACTTTACTATTCCGTCGATTATGAAGAGGGTGTCTATGTCGGATACCGCTATTATGAGACAAGAGGCGAAACGGACGGCGAGGACTGGTACAAGGAAAATGTCGTCTATCCGTTCGGATTTGGTCTTAGCTACACTACGTTCGATTGGGAGGTCATCCGTCAGGATACTCCTAGCGAAATCAAGCAGGGAGAGCCTTTCGATATTACGGTCAAGGTCACCAATACCGGTGATGTTGCCGGAAAGGACGTTGTCGAGGTCTATGCCGGTCTTCCTTATATCCAAGGACAGATCGAAAAGCCGAGCGAGATTCTTGCCGGATTTGCCAAGACTTCTCTTCTGAAGCCGAAGGAAAGCGAAGAGGTGACTATTACCATCGATCCTTACTATCTTGCTTCCTATGACTACAAGGATCAGAACCAGAATGGCTTCAAGGGATATGAGCTGGACAAAGGCACCTATAAGATGAAGGTCAGCCGCAATGCCCATGAGGTTGTCGATACCATCACGATGAATGTTGCCTCTACCATCCAGTATGATACCGATGAGGTCACCGGTACGGAGGTGAAGAACCTTTATACCGATAACGAGAATACGGCTTTCAATTCCGATACCGAACTTGGAAGTATTCTTTCCAGAACGGATTGGAACGGAACTTGGCCGACTTCTCCGAGTGTTGCCGAAAGAACAAGGAGCCAGGAATTCTTCGATTCCTTGGATGACAAGTCTACCAACAATCCCAACGACTATGACAATGATCCGGAATTCGATTATCCGACCATCGATGCCGACAAGGTCTATGAACTTTATGACCTTCTGTACGAGGATAATCTGGATTCAGACGGCAATCCTGTCGTTGATGAAAACGGAGACAAGGTCCGCGGAAAGTGGATTGGCGAGGTTTCTTATGACGATGATAGATGGGAAACCCTTCTCGACCAGATGAATCCGCAGGAAGCCATTGCGATGTACAATTTCGCCGCCTATAAGGTCGATCATGTTAATTCCGTCGGACTTCCGGATGTTGCCTGTGCCGATGGCCCTGTCGGATGGACTTCGTTCATGAATGCTGGTCTGTTCAAGAACTGTTGTTCCTATAGCTGTGGTGTTACCGTTGCTTCTACCTGGAATGTCGATCTTGTGGAAGAATTCGGTGAAGCCGTCGGTGAGGAAGGTCTTGTCGGAAACGGCGGAGTTCCTTACACCGGTTGGTATGCTCCTGCCATGAATATCCATCGTTCTCCTTTCGGTGGCAGATGCTTCGAATACTATTCCGAAGATTCCTTGCTTTCCGGTAAGATCGGTGCTGCCGAAGTTCGCGGTACGAGAAAGACCGGTGTCGTTGCCTATGTGAAGCACTTTGCCCTCAATGAACAGGAAACCCATCGTTCCATCTCCGGAGACTGCTCCTGGGTCACGGAACAGGCGATGAGAGAAATCTATCTGAGACCGTTTGAAATCACGGTCAAGGAAGGTAAGCCACTTGGCATCATGTCTTCCTTCAACCGTATCGGAACCAGATGGACTGGTGGTGACTATCGTCTTCTTACCACGATCCTCAGAGATGAATGGGGATTCAATGGCTCTGTCATCTGCGATTTCAATACGATTCCTACCTATATGGATGCTAAACAGGAAGCTTATGCCGGCGGGGATCTTAATCTTGCTACGATGTCCAATGCTTCCTGGAATTGGGATGAATCTTCTATCGGAGATCAGATTGTTCTGAGAAGAATTCTTAAGAATGTCTGCTACTCATATGTCAATTCCAACGTCATGAAGGGAACTGTCATCGGTAGAATGCCGCATAAGTGGCTCTGGATCAATTATACCGTTGTCGGTGTGTTTGTCGGAGCTATCGTTGTTTGGGGCGCCATTCTTATTCCTCTGAACATCAAGAAGATCAAGAAGGAAGAATCCGAGACGAAATAACATAGAAAAAGCTAGCCTGTCGATACGGCTAGCTTTTTGTATGCACGAATGCGTGCTTGGATGAATTCTCGCTGTTTGACGTTATTGGGCTGGATGGGCTTACAACCATAAGAAGCGCTACGAGCCAACTTGACCCGAGTGTCGAATTCGGATTGACAAGTTCTTTTGAAAAGTTCTGTCGCGATGAAAATAGAATGTATGTTTCTATAGCTGTAATGTCTTTTTGCTTTGCTATGAAGTTGTTATTTTACTATAGTCTCAATGAATCGGAATGAGGTGTTTAAAGGGAATTGGATTTTCGATCATTTGGAATCGGTAATTTTTTGTCATTATGGATTGATATCTTCGAATTGTTCTTCTTCATCTTCCGGTTCATAGGCATGGAAGTCGATTTTTTTTGCGACGGGGATGTCCCTGTTATGTCTCAGCCTGTGTTCCATTTCCTCCTTGCTAAGATCGCGGATGAATGTTTCCTTGTCTCTCGGATTGATTTGAATTCCTTTTAAATAGGCATATAGCAGACCACTGTTGTCTTCGACGATTCCGAGCCCTTTTCCTTTGATGGGATGACAAATCAAGTTCCCTTCGATTTTTTTCAATGCGTTTCCGATTTTCACCGTGAAGACGTAGTTTTCTCCGTAGTCATAGGCAAGATATATGGTTCTTTTGGGACCAAGGCTGATTTGGTCTATTCGATAATCCTGTAGTCCTTTGTTATCACTGTATTTTCTCGGCGTTCCCGCCACGTAATCCGTTCTGGATGCGTCTCTGAAGCTATAGGGGTGTCCATAGTCGACATTGAATAGGTCAAGAACGGTAAAAGCCAGATCTTGAAGATTTGCGCTGATGTTGAAGTAGAACGTCCTGTTCAGCAATCTGGGACAGTCTTTCCATTTTGCGATGGTCTTTATATATTCGGCCATTTGTTCACCTTGCCTTTCTAGATTGATTTCAGAATTTCCGGCAGGATGTTCTTATAATGCTCTCCTTCGATTCCGAAGTCCTTTTCCTTGTAGTTCCATATGCTGTGGGAGATGCTGTTCTCCTTGAATGCCCGGTTGATGTCTTCAAACCAGCGCAGCGTGTCTTTTTCGTCGGCCTGGTCGATGACTCCGTATTCTCCGCAGTAAAGAGGGACGTTGTTCTTTTTCGCGTGTTCTATGGCAGGAAGGAATATGGTCGTGAAATATTCCGGAGTGATTTTGTTTCCGCCTAGCTTTTGGATATTGTTCCCGAGTTCTTTGGAGAATTTCTTCGAGGCTTTCTGATAGTTTTCGATTGTATCGGGATAGGGCATGGAAAAGTCTCTTGTCATTCCTTCTACCCAGTAGGCTTTCTGGTGTGTGAAGGCAAAGGGTTCGTAGCAATGGAAGTTGTAGACGATGTTTTCATCATAAGGCTTTTCAAGAAGGGGGACAGCGTTGACATCGTTGTATCTGACTCCTCCGATGATAATCGGAGTATGGGGAAGTGTCTTGCGGATTTCCTGGATGGTTTTACTGCTGATGGAATTCCATTCGAGATAGACGTCGGAGGGAACGACTTCGTTGAGAAGTTCGAGGGCAAGGCCTTCGTGGTCGTCTTTGAATGTCAGGGCGATGTTCTTCCATAAGCTGATGAACCGGGATTGGAGCGTTTCGTCATGGAAGAATTTTTCTCGGTCCATTTCCTTTTTGAGAGGATCGAAGGAATATCCGAATGTTTCATGGAGATCCAATACCATGTTGAGATGGTATTTCCTGCACCATTCTTTTGCTTTCTTCAGGTAGTAGTATCCTGCTTCGTTTCTGCTTCCGTCGTCTTTCTCGAACAAAGGATAGTCGACTGGAATCCTTACATGATCGAGTTTCCAGGACGCGATTTTCTCTATGTCTTTTTCCTGGATGAAGGAACAGAAATGTCCGTCATCATATGTATCGTATTGACTGAGCCATCCGCCAAGGTTGACTCCTTTTTCGTATCCGATGAATTTTTTCATGTTTGCCTCTCTTTTTCTTTTTATTATACATGGAGAGCGTCCGTGTTTGTATGATTTTTGAATCGTCAGAGTCGCAAGAAAATCAAAACAAGACTTGATATCCTGGGGTAATTACTTTATAATTTTTGTTGCTGTATTTGGCCCCATCGACAAGCGGCTTAAGTCACAGCCCTCTCAAGGCTGTATTTCACGGGTTCGAATCCCGTTGGGGTCACCATATTAGAAGCATAGGTTTGATACAGTAAAAATCGCTGTTCAAGCCTTTTTTTGTGTCAAAATCAGCAAAAATTAGCTGTTATTTAACATAAATTGAGCATAGAGTTTAAATTTGCTTATCTCGTTTTAAAGACGATCAAGCGCTCAAATTTGCACTAGAAACTTTTCATAGCACAAGAAACTTTTTGTCGCACAAGAAACTTTTTGTCCTTTCTTGAGTAAAAAGCTCACAAAAGTTCATGATTTGTAGGTTAATTTACATATTGTTCGATACAAAATTGAAATTATTTATTAATTACAGATT
>ERZ808240.2275-NODE-2275-length-21522-cov-3.812317_pt1 | contig 21522 bp, 14 predicted proteins | sample MGYA00521084_ERZ808240 | MGnify/ENA primary metagenome ERZ808240 (study PRJEB31516, sample SAMN03275571) | gut metagenome | biome: mammalia-associated habitat; material: feces | host: Papio cynocephalus | place: Kenya | collected 2012-08-06 ...
GCTATGGTGGTCGATGACGATGACGTCGACCCCTTTGCCCTTCAAAAAGCCGATCTCCAAGCGGCAGCCGACCCCATTGTCGACCAATAGGACCAGCGAATACCCGGCTTTGGCGATGCGCTCGGCGTTGCTTTGGTTCAGCCCATACCCATCCACGTACCGGCTGGGGATGAAATAGGCGGCGTCGATCCCGATTCGGCGCAGGGCCGCATGGAGGATGGAGGTCCCCATGATGCCGTCGGTGTCGTAGTCCCCATAGAGCAGGACCTTCTCCTTCCGCTTCGCCGCGGACAGGATCCTCCCCCTCGCCTTCTCCGCTTCCTCATCCCCAGAAAGGTCGGGGAAAGAGGAAAAGGAGGGCTCGCGGGTATTCGCCGCGAACTCCTCCTCATCCCAGGAATAGTATTTCAGAAGCCTTTCCTTCAGACTTTCCATAGATCAATAGTCATTGATGCCGATGAAGATGGCCTCTTCCGGCTCGCCGCCCTTCTTTTTCATCGCAAGGCCCTTCTTGGGCTTCTTCCTCTTGATCGGGGCGAAGCGGATTTTGCCCAGGAGCTTCGCCAGGAAAAGCGAGAACGGGCAAAGGAGGGAGAGGTCATAGGCGGTCAGGAAAGCGAGGCCCATCACCAAAGCGAGGTAGATCATCATGAATGGGCGCGGGCCGAATCCGAAGAAGGCGATGGCCCCGTAGGCGGACAAGATCGCCGAGAGCAGGAAGGGGGCGGCGGAGCGGGAAACGCCTTTCTTGAGGCATTCGGAGCGGAACTCGTAGGTGTCCTTCTCCTTCTCGCGGCTTTCCTTGTAGATCTCCTTCTCCTTATTGAGGGCGAAGAGGGCGAAGATCAACGCCAGCAGCGATCCGGCCAAGGCCCCCAACGTCACAAGGGGCGTCACCGAGATGCGGGTGAAGACGAAGAAGGCGATGGCGCAATAGCCGACCGTGGCCGCTCCGAGGGTGGCGGAGATGCCGCGGGAGGGGCGGAAGCGGATGCAAAGGTAGACCAAATCGACGGCAAGGGCGACGCCAAGGGCCAGGCAAAGCCGGTCCAGATAAGGCTGGCCAAGCTCCGGGGAGACGGTGGCGAAGCGCACGGAGAGGTTGTTCTCGTCCGCTCCCGGCAGGAAGGAGTCGGTCATGTAGTTCTGCAGGGCCTCGTCGAGGGAATCGCTGGAAGCGGGGACGAATTTGCCGCCGCTATAGACTTTGATGTCGTGGACGGAATCGGGCTCATTCTCCAAATACGAGGAGAGCTTGATGGAATAGTAATACCAATAATAGGTCGTTTCGTTGCTGGCGTCGTAGACCGACAAAGGCTTCTCGGAGAGGGAGACCTGCGAGGCGGAAGTCAGCTCGGCGAGGGCTTTCCCGTCGACCTGCACGCGATGGAGCAGGTCCTGGTCCCCTTCTTCGGAATAGACGTCATCGACGGAGGAGATGCCTTCCAAAGAGATGAGGTCGCCGCTGGTGGAGCGCACATCGATGCGGAGGACGGTCGATTTCTGGGTATAGGCCTGGGTGTTGTAGACGTTCCCATCGTTCTGGATGCCAAAGGCGATCATCGTGGCGATGCCGGCGGCCACCACCGCTCCGAGCACGGCCCCGGTCCATTTCTTGCTCTTTGAGAAGTCCTTCTTCTCATAGGGGCCGAAATAGGTTTGCTTCTCTTCCTTCAGAAGGTCGGGGATCTTCTTCGGATCGAGGTTGAGCTGCTTGGGGAAGGAAGTTTGCATCGAGGAATCGTTGCAGAGCAGCCACGCAGAGAAACGGGTCAAGATCAGGTTCGCGGCGAGGGAGAAGAAGGCGCCGAGGACGAGCATCGTCCCGAATTTGGAGGCCAGCTCCCCGCCGAAGATGTAGACGAAGATCCCAAGGATCGCGCTGAGGATGCTCGCGTCGAGGATCGGCCAAGTCGATTTCTTCGCGGCTTCTTGGTTCGCTTTCTTAAGGGTCCTGCCCTTATAAAGCTCGTCTTTGAGCGCGGCCCCGTAGTAGATCGCGCCGAAGCAAGTGACCATAGCCACGACCAATAGCCCGAGGGAAGCGGCGACGTTGAATTGGGCGCCGAAGCTGACGAAGAGGGCGAAGGTCGAGAAGACGCTGGCGGCGATCGAGGCGATTTGGGCCAAGGAGAAGATGCGGTTGAACAAAGCCAAGACCAAGCAAAGCAAAGCCGCGGTGACGATCGTGGCGATCAAAGTCCCGCCCATGGCCGGGAAAACCGACCAAGAGGTGTAGGCATTGAGGCTCTCCACGGTGGCCGGGGTGAGCTCGGAATAGGTGAAGGAGAGGGCGAAGCGGTGCTTGGCGGAGCCTTCGGCGATGGCAAGCTCGGAGGCGTTGAACATGTTGCGGAGGTAGACGGCCGCGTCATAGGCCTCCTGGGCGTGGCTTGGATCGTAGGCGCCTTCGCTGGTGATCGCGGAGGATGAGGGGATCAGGCGGAGGAAAGGGGTCTCCTTCTTCTCGTCGGAATCGTAGTAATAGACCGCGTTGTCGTTGGAGACGCTCTCGACGGCGAGGATCTTCTTGCTGAGGTTGCTGTTTTTGCCTCCGCCGGAGACCGAATCCTTATACAGGTCGCCATCGACGCGGTTGGCCCAAAGGACCAATTTGCAGGCATCCTCCTCCGCCGAGGAGGAATCGCTGCTTTCGGAGGAGCTGTTCGCGTTGCCGGCCGCGGTGAGGAGGTCGGTGAAATCGCTTTGATAGGAATCGGGGATCTTGACCAAGACGACGGGGAAGTTGTACCCGTTCATCTCGATCGATTGGATGAAGGCCTCCGTCCCGTCGAGCATGCTGCCCCAGGAATCCTTCTTGCTCTCCTCGGAGACTTTCTCGTCGGTGACGTCGAGCTCATAGTCCCCGCCGGAGAAGGAAAGGTAGTTCTCCAAGTACGTGTATTGGGTGTCGGAATCGGTTTTGGTGCGGACGGAGACGGCGATCGTGTCGTACCCTTGGACGGAGACCTCGTATTCGGAGAGGTTCCACACGTCGAGGCGGGATTTGACCGTGTCGGCGAGGGTGTAGATCGCGAGCTGGTCGTCCTTGTTGGGGTCGCGGAGCTGGTCGGCGTCGAGGAAGGCCCCGCCTTGGTCTCCGTAATTGCCGTCGGCGCTGCCCTCATCGTATTCGCTGGCCTTGAAATAAAGGGTTTTCCCATCGCTATAGGAAAGGTCGGAATTCATTTTGGCGATGAAGGGGGCGGTCGCTCCGCCCACGCCGAGGATCACCGCGGCGCACAGTACAACATATCCTACGTAACGTCTCATTCTCTGCTCCTTAAAGAAAGCGCCCCGAAAATCGGGTGACGGCCCTTACTTTATACTCAACTCGCCTCTTAGGCAATAGAAAAGGCCCCATAGGGGCCCGGGTTGAGATTCCTTTAGAAAAGGGAGGATTGGTGGCTCTTCTTCAAATGGGCGTAGGCTTTCTCGGTGGCCACCCTGCCCCGCGGGGTCCGGTTGACCATGCCGATCATCACCAAATAGGGTTCGTAGACGTCCTCGAGGTTGCCCACTTCCTCGCCGATGGCGGAGGCGATGGATTCCAGCCCCGCCGGCCCGCCGTGGAAGCGCTCGATGAGGCAAGAAAGGTAACGCAGATCCACCTCATCGAGCCCGAGCTCGTCGATCTTCAGGGCTTCCAAGCTCTTTTGGCAACGCTGCTCGGTGATGGTCTTCTCCTCGTAATAGGAGGCGAAGTCACGGATGCGCTTGAAGAGGCGGTTGGCGATGCGCGGGGTCCCCCTGCTCCGCTCGGCGATCAGGGAGACGGCCTTCTCCTCAATGGGGGTTTGGTAGACGCGCGAGGTGCGCCGGAGGATCTGGCAGATCTCCGCCCGGGAATAGAAATCGAGCTTCATCGAAATGCCGAACCGCGCCCGGAGGGGGGAGGAAAGGTCGCCGCTGCGGGTGGTCGCGCCCACCAACGTGAAAGGGGGCAAAGGCATGTTCAGAACGCGCGAACTGCCGCCTTGGTTGATCAAAATCGACAAGGTGAAATCCTCCATCGCCCCATAGAGGACCTCCTCCACGGCCCGAGGCAGGCGGTGGATTTCGTCGATGAAGAGGATGTCCCCGGGCTCAAGCTCGGAGAGGATCGCGGCCAAATCCCCGGGCTTTTCGACCGAGGGGCCATTGACGAGGCGGATTTTGCCGTCCATTTCGTGGGCGATGACGTAGGCCAGGGTCGTCTTCCCTAGACCCGGGGGGCCATAAAGAAGAACGTGATCGAGTGGCTCCCCCCGCTTCTTCGCCGCGCCCAAAAAGACCTCCAGGTTCTTCTTCCCCTGGCTCTGCCCGACGTACTCTTTGAGGGTCTCGGGGCGGAGGGAAAGCTCTGCTTGGACGTCTTCGGGCTCTTTTTTGGCATCGAGGAGGCGGGTCATGTCATTCCTTTCGCAAGGCGCGCAGGGCCAAGCGCAGCACCGCGGCGTTGTCCAGATTGGGCTCATTGATGGAGGAGAGGGCTTTGTCGATGTCGGCCTTCTTGAAGCCGAGGGACTTCAAAGCCGCGGAGACCTCCTCATACGCCTCCGGGTGCCCCTTCTCGTCGGTTTTAACGAGCTTGCCCTTCAAATCGAGGATGATCTGCCCCGCCGCTTTCGGGCCGATGCCAGGGAGCTTTTTCAAGAAGGCGGTGTTGTTGGATTCGATGGCTCGGAAAAGCTCTTCCGGGCGCGTCGCGCTTAAGGCGCCCAAGGCCGTTTTGGGGCCGATGCCTTTGACGGAGACCAAAGAAAGGAAGGCCTCTTTCTCCAAGGCGCTGGAGAAGCCGACCAGGTAGTGGTCGTCCTGGGTCAGGACCTCATGGGTGAAAACGCGGGTTTCCTCCCCGAGCGGGAAGTCCTCTTCGCGGGCGACGAAAACCTCATAGGCGATCGGGCCGAGGTCGACGGCGATCCTGCCCTTTTCTCGGGCGATGGTTTTTCCTTGAAGCGAGTAGATCATGTCAGCAAAGCAAAAGGAGGAAAAGGGAGCATAGGGCCAAGGCCGTCGCGGTCAGGGCCACGGCGAGGAGGCTTGCCCACATCCCTTTCTGATCCATGCCCCCATTATAGCAAAGGGAGGGAGGGAAGGCGGAAAGAGTTACTTGGTGTAGGTGAATTCGAAGTCGCCGATCCGCACGGTGTCCCCGTCGCGGGCGCCTTTCTTCTGCAGCGCCTCCTCAACCCCAATGCGGTTGAGGTAGTTGATGAGGCGGGCGACGCCTTGGTCGTCGCTCAGGTTCAAAAGGGCGTATTTCTCAAGCGCCTGTTTGCCGGTGATGACGAAGAGATGGTCCGAAGGGCGGGAGATGAGGAAGGGAGGCTCCTCGAATTCTTTGGTTTTGTCGTAAACGCGGTATTCGGGGGAGGAACCCTGCTCCTGCTTCTTGCAAAGCGGGAACGACGGGGTTTTTTGGATGGTCTCGTAGATCTTCTTGATCAGGGGGTTGACTCCTTCCCCGGTTAAGGCGGAGAGGGGATAAGAGGCGAATCCGAGCTTTTCGTCGAATTTCTCCTTCCTTTCCGCCGCCCCTTCTTCGTCCATCTTGGTGGCGACGACGATCTGGGGCCGCTTTTCCAGATCCGCCCCATAGTCCTTGAGCTCCTCATTGATCGCGCAATAGGCTTCGTAGGGGTCCCTTTCCCCGCCCATCGAGACCATGTGCACCAAAACGCGGCACCGCTCGATGTGGCGCAAAAAGGAGATCCCGAGGCCTTTGCCTTCGTGGGCCCCTTCGATGAGCCCCGGCATATCGGCCAAAACGAATTGGGAGTAGGAATCGGGAAGGGTGACCACCCCAAGGTTGGGGATGAGGGTGGTGAAAGGATAGTCGGCGGTGGCGACGTTGGCCTTGGAGACGATGTTGAGGAAGGTCGACTTGCCGACGCTGGGGAAGCCGATCAGCCCGGCGTCGGCGACCAGCTTAAGCTCGAGGATCAGCCGTTTCCTTTCGCCCGGATGGCCGTTTTCGGCGATGCGGGGGATGCGGAGGCGGCTGGTCTTGAAGGCGGCGTTGCCCCTTCCTCCCCTTCCTCCTTTGGCTACGCACACCATCTGCCCTTCTTGGGAGAGGTCGGCCAAAAGGAGGTTCCCCTCCTCTTGGTAGACCAACGTCCCGACCGGGACCTCGGCGATGACGTCCTCGGCGTTCTTCCCCGAGCGCATCTTCTTATCGCCCTTTCCGCCGTCCATGGCCTGAAGCACTTTGGAATGGCGGTAGGCCAAAAGGGTGTTGACGTTCTTCTTGGCAATCAGGTAAACCGATCCCCCTTTGCCTCCATTGCCCCCATCGGGGCCGCCTTTTGGCATGTTTTTCTCCTGAAGGAAGGAGATCGCTCCGTTGCCTCCGTTCCCGGAACGGACTTCCACCACCGCTCGATCGATCAGCATTTCTTTTCCTCCTGGCTCAATAGATAGTGCTCTTTGTTGCGTTTTATGGCCCGCAGGTCTTTGTAGAAGCGAAGGCTTGAGGCGGCGACCTTAGACAGCGTGGAGTCGGGGTCATCCTGCCAACGGCAGGGGTATTCGCGGATCGAATACCCGTTCAGCTGCAGGAAATAGAGGTATTCCACGTCGAAGGCGGAGCCCATCGTCAGCTGCTTTTGGGCCATTTTCTTGGCGACGCTCAACCGGAACAGCTTGAATCCGCATTGGGTGTCGGAGACCCCTTTGAGGCGGAACATCATCTTGATGATGGCGCGGGCGCCCCAGTGGGTGATCCTCCGTTTGAAAGGCTGCTTCCTCCCGTATTCGCTCCCTTTGGTGTCCCGGCTTGCGATGCAGGCATCGTATTTGCCAAGGTCCTTCTGCATGAGGGAGAAGACGGAGAGGTCGGTGGCGAGGTCGGCGTCGAAGAAGAGGACGTAATCCCCCTCGGAGTGGAGGATCCCCTTCTGCACCGCCCAGCCCTTTCCTTTCCGATCCTCCACCTCATCGAGCTTGACTTGGGCGCCGAGTTCGGGAAGGGAGCGGGTGAGAAGCTCGATTTGTTCCTTGCTGGAGCGGTCGGCTTCGATCAAGACCGAATAGGTGAGCCCCGTGGCGTCGAAAAAAGGGAGGATCTTCTCCTTGAGGTTGGAGATGACCTTCTCGGATTGGTTGTAGCTGGGAATGACGATGCTGAGTTTCATAAAGCAAAAAGATTATATAGAGGAAAGGCGAGGTTGCAAGAAAAGAACCCCCTCCACAGGGGGAGGGGGGAGGCATTACTCCGCGTTGAGGAGGGAAAGAAGGGGGTCGAATTCGAGTTTGGCGCTGGTCTGCTTGAAGTTGTTTTCGCTCCAGGAGACGGTGGCGCAATTGCCGTAGGTGAAGGCGGCTTTGTAGGAAGAGGAAGCCACTTTGTTGTGGACGAAGGAATCGTCGATCCGATAGGGGCGCCGGTTCTTGAAGGAATGGTATTCGCTGTAGACGTCGCTGGAGGGCCGCATCTCATCGATGTTGCTGTCGAAGTAGACGGAGGTGAAGCGGGATTGGTATTCCTGGGCGCTCCCGGCTTTGATCAGGAAGTCGTTTTCGTCGCCTTCCGGGGCGTAAGAAAGGCCTTCGGTGGCGAATTCGACGGGGGAATGCTGTCCGTCGTAGCGGGACAAGTAATCGTAGGCGTCGTCCTCCATCGCCTTGAATTGGGCGCGGATCTCCTTCTCCATTTTGCCCAGCAGCGTCTGGAACTCCTCCTTGGTGATGACGTTGTATTTCCTGCGGTTGGCTTTGGTGTTGACCGCGAAGATGTAGCGTTCGGAGACGCTGATCAGGCTGCCTTGGGAATCGCTCTCCCCAAAGACGTTGGTGAAAAGGTAGAAGTCGTTGGAGGTGATGTTGTCCGGTTCGCTGGTCTGCTTAAAGTGCTTGGCGGTGAAATAGGCGTACTTCCCTTTTTGGAAGCGGACGTCCACCGAATCGAACCAGCCATCCTTCTTCCGCTGCATGGAGGCGGAGAAGAGATCCTCGTTCATCTCCGTCCGGGCGGAAAGGATGGCCTGGGCGATGGAGAGGCTTTGCTCGATGCTGATGGCCCTAGAGTTCCCGCAGGAAAGCAGGAAAAGGGGCAAAAAGGACAAAGGCAATGCTTTTTTAAGGTTCTTGTTCATGTTGTTGTTCATCCTCCGTGGATTCATTTCATTTCAAGCAGCAAGCTCGCGCAGGCACCCATTTGGATCCGCCTCCCGGAAACGGATGGGGCTTGGCCATCCGGGGAGACCCCATCCAGCAAAGCGGCCTCCCCCGCTTCCTCCGGTAGCAGGAAGCTTACGGGAGAGACGTCCTCGTTGTGGATGAGGTAATAGGTCTTGCCTCCGTATTCGATCTTCCCCACCCCGACGGTGCGGATGAAGGTCTCCCCGTCTTCCAGAGTCGAACCGGAAAGCCGGGAATAGGTTCCTTTTTGGAACAAAGGGTATTTCGCGCGCAGGGAGATGAGGGCTTTGTAATGATTCAAGAGGCTATTGGGATTGCTTTCCTCATCGATGGCCCCCAAAGTCGCCTGATCGCCGGAATAATCGGCTCCATCCGGAGCGGCGCAGCGAGCTTCGTCGCCGTTTTCCTTCCAAATAAAAGGAAGGCGGCGGTTCGCGTCCGTATTCGCATTGCCCCGCACTCCGCCGAGGTCGATCTCCTCCCCGTAATAGAGGAAGGGGGTCCCCGGGGTCAAAAGGAGGTAGGAGGAGGCGAGTTTCCGCTTCAACAGCCTCTCAGTGGGGTCTTTGTATTTGGAAAAATACCCGCGGACCCGGTCCTGATCGTGGTTGGAAAGGAAGAAGACGGGCTCCGTCCCTCCCTGCGTCTTGCTTTGGACGGAGACGATGTCGGAGAAGACGACCCCGGCTTTCTTCTTCTGCCCCGCGTAGGAGACGAAGGAAGAAGAGCCCGTGACCGATGAAAGGAAGTTGAACAAAGCCATCCCGGAAGAAGAATAGGTGGAAATGGTGTCGTTGCCGAAAGAGGAAGGCCACACCTCGCCCACCAGATACGCCCCGCTCCTTTTGGAGAGAACGAATTCCCGGAGCGCTTTGCAATAAGCGACGTTCTTGAGGTCGTTTTGGTAATAGTAATAATAGACCCCGTCGAAGCGGAAGCCGCTGGCGCCGGCGGAAAGCCAATAGGAAAGGATCTGCTGCTGCCTTTTCCGCAAAGAAGGCGAATCCAGGTTGAATTCGGGCATGTTCGAGTCGAAATTGGCCTCGTAATAGACGGTCTTTCCGCCGCAATTCGCCCCGTAAAAGCGCGAGGGGGAGGAAGAAGGCAAGGCATCGTAGAAGACGAAATCGTCTTTGTAGCTGTCCGGGGCGGAATAGCCGGAGGCGAAATCCTTCAGCGCGGCTTGAAACCACGGGCTTTTTTTCGATGCGTGGTTGAGGACCATGTCCAAAACGACCTTTATCCCCCGTTTTTTGGCCTCAACGCAAAGGGAAGAGAAATCCTCCATCGTCCCGAATTCGGGGGCGACGGAGAAATAGTCCTCCACATCGTAATGATGGTAGGTCGAGGAGGGGTGGATGGGGGTGAGCCAAAGATAGGTCACGCCCAAAGAGGCGAGATAATCCAGGTGGTTCCGGATGCCGTTGAGGTCGCCGATGCCGTCGCCGTTGCTGTCGGCGAAGCTCCCGACGAAGATCTCATACCCCACCCCGCTTTTGCTTTCCTCCGCTTCGGGAAGGGAGATCGGGTCGATGCTTTTCCCGAATTTGTAGCGGGAACTTGGGGAGGAAGCAGCTTCGGAAGAAGGCGGGACTTCCGAGGAAAGGGACCCTTCGGGGAGGCTTCCCCCGCAGGAGAGGAGAAAGGGGCAAGATAGGAACAAACCGCGCCAAACGCTTTTGCGCATAGGACTAACCCTTGACCGCCCCGCCGGTGACGCCGGAGACGTAGTTTTTCTGCATCAGGATGAAGAGGATGGCGACTGGGACCGCGATGATCACCGCCCCAGCGCAGAACTGGCCCCAATAGAACGAAGGGAGGGATTTCTCGTTCGCGTTGACCATCTCATAGAGCATGACGGCGACGGTCGATACGGTGCCGGTTTTGTTGTTCTGAGCCCCGCCGGTGAGCATATAGGAAGCGGTGATGTACTCCGCCCAAGGGGCCATGAAGGAGGTCAGGACGGTATAGACGATGATGGGTTTGGACAAAGGAAGGGTGATCTTGTAGAAGATCTGGAATTTGGTGGCTCCATCCACCATCGCGGCCTCGTCGATCTGCTTGGAGATCGTGTCGAAGAAGCCTTTGGAGATGTAATAGCCCATCCCCGCCCCGCCGCTATAGCAGATGACAAGGGTCCAAATCGAGTTGCCGATGTGCAGGATCTTGAAGATCTGGTAGAGGATGATGAGGCCGACGAAGCCCGGGAACATGCCCAAGACCAAGATGAAACGCATCATCGGCTGCCTGGCTTTGAAGCGAAGGCGCGAAAAAGCATAGGCGGTAGCCAACGTGAACAGGGTCGAGATGATCGAGGAGAAGACGGCGACGAAGAAGGTCTGGAAGAACCCCCCGAAGACGAACCTCCCTTCCCCATTGGCCGTGGACCAGAAGAAGTTGAAGGCGCTATCTTCATAATAGAAGGAGCCGTTGTCCCCCATCTTCTTGACTTGGTTGGTGGCCAAAAGGATGTAGTTCTCCAAGCTCCAAGAGCTCGGGTAGAGCTTGGCTTGGGAGGAAAGCCCATACTCCCCGGAGAAGGATTGCAGGATCAGCCACACGATCGGGGCGAGCCAAATCAGGGCCATCGCGGTCAGAAGGACGTAGATGAGGGCATCGCCGGCGATCCTGCCGGCTTTTTGGGAAGCGTAATGCTTCTTTGCCTTTTGCTGAGAAAGGGCGATTTGATCGTTTTCCATCACTGGAATTCCTCCTCGTTTTTGGTAGAGCCGAGCTTGCCGTACATAATGAGGCTGAAGAAAGCGCAGATCAGGAAGATGATGCAGCCGATGGCCGAGGCAAGGTAGTACTGCTTGTTGGTGGCCGTGACGGTCATCTTATAGATCCAGGTGATCAGCAAATCCGTGTAGCCGGCGGGGCTGGTGAGGCTCATTTGCGAGTTGGGGTTGCCGCCGGTAAGGAAGTAGATGACGTTGAAGTTGTTGATGTTGCCGATGAAGGTGGTCAATAGGCTCGGCCCGGTGACGAAGAAGACGTAAGGCATGGTGATCTTCCAGAACTGGGTCCAGGCGTTGGCCCCGTCGATGCGGGAGGATTCGTAGAGGTCCTCGGGGATGTTCATCAAGATGCCCGCGGTCGAGAGCATCGTATAGGGGATGCCGACCCAGCAGTTGATGAGGATGATGTTGATTTTGGGCAGGACGGCGCGGACGACGAGCAGGTCGCCGAGCTCCCAACCGCCCCAGTTGGTGTCGGAGAAGAAGCCGATGTAGCTGGCGGAGGTGGCGTAGGAAATGGTCTCCGCATGGATGGAGCCATCCGCGTCGCGGACGTAGTTGGTCAAGGTCTTGAGCCCGCTCACGATGGAATTTCCGTTCCAATCCCTCCATCCGGAGATCCAGCCCAGGAAGCCCTGCTCCCCGACGATGCGGAAGGGGTCCTCTGGGGTGCCGGATCCGACGTAATAGACCTCCTGCATGACCCCATCCGCCCCGGAGACTTGGATGCCATGGGTGAAGGAGCCTAACCAGGCGTTGAGCGCGCCTTGGTCGGAGAAGAATTTGTTGATGACCAAAAGCGTGATGAACTGCGGGACGGCGATGGATATGACGAAGATGGTCCGCCAGAAGGCTTTCCCGTGGATGGTCTTCCTTTGGATCATAAGGGCCAAGACGATGCCGAGTATGTAGTTCAGAAGAGTCGCGAAGACGGCCCAAACCATCGTCCAAAAGAAGAGGGAGAGGAAGGTGCGCGGCATGGCGGAATTGCCCTCGCCCATCCCAAATAGGGACGGGAAGCCGCTATTGGACCAGGAGAAGTTGCCGGCGCCCTGGTTCATGGTATCCCAGTTGGTGAAGGCCAACAGGATCGAGAAGATCAATGGGATGATGGTGACCAGCAGGCATCCGATCGTGGGCAAAGCCATGACGGTGACGGCGAATTTCTCATCGCCGAACTGCTTGAGCTGGTTGAAGAAGGTGGTCGGCCGGGCATGGAAGGGGGTGGACTCGAACTGGCTTTCGTATTCCTCGAAATGGGCGAGGCGCCGGGCGAGGTTCTCCTCTTTCCCTCCTTCCGCCTTAGCGGAGAGCTTGGCTTCTTTGTAGAGCTTCTCGCCGGTGGTTTTGTCGATGTCGAATTGGATCAAGAGCTGATTCAGGAAGCTGGTCTTCCCGTTTTCGAGCATCTCAAAGAGCAGGGCGGGGTCGGAGAGGACCTTCCTCTGCTTCTGCAAGGAGGACAGGACATCGGCGTTGTTCTTCTTCTGGAAGGCGGAGAGCTTCTCCGAGAGGGAATCGGCTTTGCTTTGCAGCTCCTCTTCCGGGGTCACTTCTTCCCCGCTTCTTTTCTTCACGAGCTTTGCGCTCTTGACGCTACAAAGGGCGAGGCGGGAGGCCTCCAAGGCGGTTTCGAAGGAGCATTCGAAGCGCCCGACGATGCGGCTGGCGACGCCTTTTACGGGCAATTTCGCCCTGCTGTCCGAGCGTGAGATCGGGGCGATGCCGTTTTTGAGGGAGACCTCATCTTCGGCATAGACGCAGCGGAGCACTTCCTTGGGGTCTTTCAAGACCTTCAGGAGGGAGTTCTGGTCGCGGACGAAGCGGACGTAGTCGTTGTATTTGTCGTACGTGTGGAGGAAGCGGTAGTAGGAGGCGCTCGTTTGGTTCTGCACGTAAGCCATCCCGTGCGGGGAAACGTATGCCTTGGGCTTCCAAAGGAGGTACTTGGCGAAGACGGTGTGCCAGGTCGAGGCGGAGATCTTCGCCGAAGCCTTCTGGAAGAAGGCGTAGAAGCGATCTTGGGCGCGAAGCCAAATCCGGATCAACCCCGAGGGGGATTTATCGGGGATCCTGCGGAAATCGACGTAGGAAATAAGGCGCGAGGAAAGGGGGGAATAGCCGTACTTCTTCCTCATCAAGGAGCGGATTTGGAAGGGGTTCAGCTTAGTGAGGTCTTCCTCGAATTCCTCAAGGTGGGAAAGGACGTGCATCGCATCGGCGTGCGCTTGCTTATAGGCATACAGGTTCTCGATCCGGTACATGTCGTACCCGCCTTGGACGCCTTTGTTCCAAACGAAGCAATAGCCGAGGATGATGATGATCGTCATGATCCCCAAGACCATGGAGCGGATGGAGACGTCGTGGGCGGAGGCCGCGATCATCTCTTGGGTGAGTTCCCCGAGGTGGATGAAGGAATAAAGGGCTTGGTTGCCGACGGCGGCCATGTAGAAAACGAAGAGGGCCTCCGTCAAAAGGAAGACCGCCATGTTCCCCCACTGCTTGCTTTTGGCGTAACCGACCCCGAAAGAAGATCAGATTGAGGCGGCGCAGCCAGTCGGTTTCCATGACCATGCGCCATTTGTCGCGGAAGAACCTCCCGGTGCCTTTCAGGAAGGCCCAAGAGTATTTGAAAACGCCGGCGATCACTTGGCAAACGGCCTTCAGGACGTCGAAGACCACCTGCAGGATCAAAAGGATGAGCTTGGCGAAAAGCTCAGCAAGGAAACGTCCGAACCGCTTATAAAAAGGGTCGGGTTTCAGCGAACCACGGTTGAGGGTTCTAATGCCTTCGAAGTCGATGTGGCCCTCATCAGAACTATCAATCGTGGAAGTTCTCAAGGAAGAAGCTTCCTGAGGGATGTTTTTGTTTTCTTCCATACAACGCTCCCTATAACGATGAAACTTCCGGGGGCAAAATAGCCCCCGGAAGTGAGTCGAATGTTGCAAGCGGATTAGGCGACTTTGGTTTCGATCTGCTCTTTGATCGAAGCGAAGAACTTCTTCGCGCCCTCTTCGCCCTTCCCAAAGGTGGACCAGTTGTCTTGGGCGGCGCCAGCGGCGATCGTGGAGCCGATGCTGCCCATCGGATCCCAGAATTTGTCGTTGACGTTGGCGGCTTGGGCGTGGGTGTGGCCCGCGGCCATCATCTCGGCGATTTGTCCGACGAAGGGGAGAGCCTTGACGTCTTCGTTAGCGGCGACCGCGAGGTTGGACGGGCCATGCCCGAGCTCTTTGGCACGGAGGAGCTGAACGTCGGCGCTGGTGGCGTATTCGCAGAAGCTCTTGGCAAGGGCGAGCTTCTCTTCGCTGAGGCCGGCTTTGATGGACATCAGCTTATAGCCGTTGAAGGTGTGGAGGGGCTTATCCTCGCCGTTGATGGAAACGGTCGGAAGGACAGTGTAGCCAATGTTATCGCCGATCTTGGCGTAGAGGTTCTGATAGTCGTTCCAAAGGATGCAGGCGCCGACGGTTTTGTCGCCGAAGCCATTCTCGATCTGGCCGGCGTCGGCGCTGTAGACGAGGGTGGTTCCGCCGAATTCTTTGTACATGGCCATCATCGCCATGCCGGCTTTGACGGCCGCGTCGGAATCGAAGGTGGAAACCATGTTGCCATCGTTATCGAGGTGGAAATCGACGCCGTTGGCCCAGAACGGGGCGGGCGCGTACCAGCCTTGGGTGAGGTCCCAATAGACTTTCACGTTCTTCTCTTTGGCGGCGGTGAGGAGATCGTCCATGCTCTCGACGGTTTCCGGATTGGGGAAGAGCTCTTTGTTGTAGAAGAGGATGTAGCCGTTGTCGCCGCGGTAAGGATAGCCATAGAGGGTGCCGTCCAAAGTGCCGGCGGTCACGGCGTTCTCGCCGTCGCTGGTGAGGATGGCGTTCTTCTCGTCCGCGCTCAAAGGAGCGAGGAGCTCGGAATTGGCGGCGGAGCGGATGTTGTCGTCGGCGATGCACATGACGTCGGCGGCGGTGTCGAGGTCTTTGGCGAGCTCGGTGCGGACGTCGCCTTCGCCGAAGTTGGCCTTAACTTTGATGTTGCCTTTGAAATCGGGGTTGGCGGCTTTGTACCCGGCGATGACCTTCTCGTTCATGAAGGTCGTGTCGGTGGAAGGCACCCAAAGGGTCAGATCGCCTTCGGCTTCGGCGGCCTCGATGGTGACTTTGAAGGTCGCGCGGACGTCCCCGGCGGAAGCGATGACGTTGGTCTCCCCTTCCGCGACGCCGGTCCAAGTGGCTTTGGTTTGGTCCTCGGAATCGGCTTTGACGGTGAGGATGGAGGTGTCTTCGGACTCCCACTTCACGTCGCCTTCGACGCCGACTTTGGCGAGTTTGAGCTCGCCGGTTTTGCCGACCATGCCTTTGGCTTTGCCGGTGATGTTGAAGACGTTTTTGACGAAGCTGCCGGTGTAGCCGCCGCCGTCTTTGTTGCCGTCTTCGACGAAATAATAGGTCCCAACTTCGAGGGGGAATGCCAAATTGGCGGTCTGCTCGCTGCCGTTTTTCTGGTTGAAGATGATGGTGTCTTTGGCCGCATCGGTCACGGTGACGTCGATCTTGGACCATTCAGAATCGACTTTGGTCAAAGCCTTTCCCGGCCAGGCGCCGAGGATCTCGCTTTCCCCGAAGACGTAAGCCCCGTTATAAGCCGCGGGGGCGTAGAAGGTGAAGGTCCCAGCGATGGGGGCCACGGATTCTTCCGCTTCGGACTCCTTCGAACCGTCCTCCCCCGGGTTGCTGGGGGAGCAGGCGGCAAGCGCCAAGAAGCCTAAGGCAAGAGCGCAGGCTGCCATTTTTTTGTTAATCATGCATTTCTCCTTTCCGGGCCGGGAGGTAAGGGCTTACATCCGTCTTTGTTCAAAACGAACCAACGACGGCTATGCGCGTCCAAACCTTTTTAACGGCTCGTGATCAACATGACAGTATTGTAGTCAAATCGAAATGGCATGTAAAGTTTCGATGTAACCTCTTACATCGGACCGGAAAAAGAGAAAAAGCGGCGATGGAGCCGGAGCTTCCAAGGCCGCTTGGTTTTTTGTGGCTGTTTCGAAGATTCAATTCGCGCGCCGCCCAATCAGGGTTTGGTATGGCGCCACCGGGGTGGCTGAGCTGAAGGTTACCCCGCTGCCGAGGGTGTCTAAATAGGGCTCAAACCCCTCGAAATCGACCTTTTCCGGCGTCGAGCTGACGCCGTTGACGTGGCAGACCCGATAGGTGTTGCCTTCTCCATCCTGGAGGTCGTAGATGATCTCGTTTTTGTTGGTGGAGTCTCCCTTTATCTCCAAACCGGAGGCCGCTTTGCCCTCTAGGCGCAAACCCGGGAACGAGGTTTTGAAGGCGATGAGGGATTTGTAGGCTTCGACCATATCCGCGTTTTTTAGGGCCAGGGAATAGTCGAGCGCATTCATCGCGTAATAGTCGCGGCCGTCGTTTTGCCCGCCGTAGGAATTGTGCTCCCCGCCTTTGCTGCGCAGGAACTCCTCCCCTTCCTGGAAGAAAGCGATGCCTTGGCTGGTGAAGGTGATGGCGTTTGCTAAGACGTTCATCCGCTTGAGCTCCTCTTCGGTATAGGAGATCTTTTTGCTGGCCTTCTCCACTTCTTTGAAGCGGTCGACGAGGGTGTAGTTGTCGTGGCAGGTCACGTAGTTGACGGTGCGATTGCTGTCCTCGATGCGCGCGTTGCCGCCGATCCCGGTGCCGCGGATGCCCTCCCTCACCGACAGCACATCCCCATAGACGGTGAGGGTCGCCGGGTCTTTGGCGGTCACGAAGCCCACCTCCCCGACTCCTTTCATCCCGCCTTTGATCATGCCATCGCGGAAGGCGTCGTTGAAGGCCCCGTAAACCGGGGCGCCTTCTTCCTCCATGTGATGCGAGATGCCTTCTTGGGTGGCTAAAGGGGCGCTGGTTGAGGTGCTCATTTTCCAAGGCTCCCCATATACGGCGATGCTGGGATTGATCTGCCGGAGGGTTTCGGTGGCTTCATCCATGCTGGCGAGGGTCTGTAGGCCCATTAAGTCGAAGCGGAAGCCCCCGAGTTTGTATTCCTTCGCCCAGAAGGCGACGCTGTTGGCGATGAAATGGGAGAACATGCTCCGCTCAGAGGCGGTGTCATTCCCGCATCCGGATCCGTTGGAGAGGCTCCCGTCTTCTTTGTAGCGGAAGAAATAGCCCGGGGCGAGCACGTCGAAGCTGCGCCCGGAGACGGAGGCGACGTGGTTGTAGACGACGTCCATGATGAGGTTGATCCCGGCCTGGGAATAGGACTTCACCACTTCCTTGAATTCTTTGATGCGCGCGTATCCATCATAGGGGTCGCTGCTATAGGAGCCTTCGAGGACGTTGTAGTTCAAGGGGTTGTAGCCCCAATTGAAGCTCGGGTTGGCCTCATCGTTGTCCTGGTCGAAGATCGGCTGGAGCTGGACCGCGTTGACGCCGAGGGATTTGATGTAGTCGAAGCCGGTCGGGGTCCTCGCCCCCCCTTCTTCGTAGAAGGTCCCTTCTTCGGATAGCCCCAAGTAGCGCTTCCTTTTGGCTTCGTCCCCATGCCAGGTGGGGGAGGAGGTCACGTCGGCGACGTGGGTTTCGTAGACGACCAAAGATTTGGGGTCGTAGGGATGGGGGGAGACCTGATCCCACCCTTCGGGATTGGTCTTGGAGAAGTCCACGATCATCCCGCGTTTGCCGTTGATCCCGGCGCTTTTGGCGTTCGGATCGACGATTTCCTGCTCATTGTAGAGGGAGTTGGTTACGAGGTAGGTATAGTATTTGCCTTCTAAGTCCCCTTCTAGGGAGCAAGACCAAACGCCTTTCTCCCCTTTGCTCATCGGATGGTCCTCGTGGGCGTCGCTGCCTTTGGATGGGGAGACGGAAACGGGAGTTCCGGAGGAATAAAGGCGCAGGGTGATTTTCTTCGCAAAGGGGGACCAGACTTTGAAAAGGGTCCGATCCTTGGAATAATTCGCGCCCAGGTCATCCCCTGCGTATTCGTATTGGGCGTTGAAGGCCTTCGAATCGTAAAGAGGGGCGACCGAAACCGCCTTCTCCAAGCTCTCCCCGCCGCTGAAAACCGCCTCTAAGGCATAGGAGGAGGCGAAGTCGAGGGAAAAGCCCTCCCCAAGGTTCCAAGACATCGACTTCATCGGCGAATTCAACCGGGATTCCTTGATCGTCTCCCCGTTCTTTTTAAGGCGAAGGAGCGAGAATTCGGAAGAGGCGGAGACGTATACGGAGGTCAAAGAGTCGAACTCCAGCTTGGCGAAGGAAAGCTTGGAGGGCTCGCTGTAATAGATTTCGTTGTCCTGGTATTTGAGCCAGATCGGGGCATTGCCCGAGGAATCCAAAGCTGCGAGCGAGAAATCCGCGGTCAGATCGGGGGTCTGATAGCTCCAGCTCCCCGCGGATTTCACGATCGTCCCCATCTTGAAGGAAGCGATGTCGGAGGTGAAGGAGGAAATCGGGATGAGCGCGTAGGCCCCATAATCGTCCTGGGCGGAGAAGGCGTATTCCTTCCCCTGCCCGCCGATCTTCCAAAGCCATAGCGCGTATCGGGAATAATCCTTCTCCGCTTTGTAGAAATGGACGACGATGTTGTTCTCCCCATAGGGGCTGGCTTCCTTCGATGCCTCCGGCAAAGAGGAGGCTTCCCCCTCGAGGCCTTGGGCGGGAGCCCCTGAGCAAGAGGCAAGGAAAGCCAAAGCCAAACTGCAGGCAAAAACGCTGTTTTTCTTCATGGCAAGATATCTCCTAAGGGCATTGTATACGCCTCCGCCCCATTTGTCGAAACGAAAAAAGCCGCCCCGAAGGACGGCTTATCGACAATCGGCTTATTTCGCTTCGACGGGGTAAACGGAGACCTTTTTGCGGCTCTTGCCCCAGCGTTCGAATTTGACGATGCCTTCGATGGTCGCGAAGAGGGTGTCGTCTCCGCCCTTCATGACGTTTTCGCCCGGATAGATCTTGGTGCCGCGCTGACGGTAGAGGATCGACCCAGCGGTGACCTTCTGCCCATCGCCGACCTTGGCGCCCAGCCTGCGGCCCGCGGAATCGCGGCCGTTTTTGGTGGAGCCGACGCCTTTCTTCGAAGCGAAGAATTGAATGTCGAGGACAAATTTCAATTTCATTTTGCTTGCTTCCTTTCTGTGATGACGATGTTCTTCGGATAGGAGACCTCAACCGTCTTCAGCTGCAGAATCAAGGTTTCCAGCACGATCTGGTCGTGCTCGGAAATCCGGTTCTTCGCCTTCAGGCTGACGCTCCCCTGCTCCGGATCGATCGAATAGTCGAATTCCTCATCGATTCCCTCCAGGGCGTTCATCGCCCCGAAGGTCGCAAGGGATACCGCGCCGCAGACAACGTCCTCGCCATAAGGGGCGCTGTTGGCGTGGCCTTTGACCTCCAACGTTTGGAAATTTTGGCCGGAGTATTCGATCTTTACCTTCACCATATCGGCTTAGGCGTTGATCGCTTTCACGACCAAGCAGGTGTAAGGCTGACGATGGCCGAGCGTCTTACGCTCATTGGCCTTGGCCTTGTACTTGTAGATGCGGAGCTTCTTGCCCAGCCCATGCTTTTCGACTTTGCAGTCGACGGAAGCGCCTTCGACCAGCGGAGACCCGACTTTGACGGTTTCCCCACCGATGAAGAGGACCTGGTCAAGCTTGACATCCTTCCCGGCTTCGACGTCGAGCTTCTCGACGTAGATCTTGTCGCCGACGGCGACTTTGATCTGCTTGCCGCCGGTCATAACGATTGCGTACATGCTTGTTTCCTCCTATTTCCGGCTTTATTAGACTCGCTAGGAAGGCGGGCTTGCGCCGCTTAAGCCTTTTTTAGGCGGTTGCACCTCAAAGCCAGGAGGTTACAACGCGAGCATTTTAGACTTTTCTTTCCCTTAAGGGAAGGGCGAATTTATTCCAAAGAAGAAAGAGCCTCGTCGAGCTTAGCCGCATCGTAGAAGCAATCGTCGGCCAAAGCATAATCCACCCCCGCCCCGGAATCGAAGCTCGTTAGGTCAGAATGGACGAGCTTCCTCGGCCCCGACATCTGCCAAAGCGAGCCGTCGGCGGCCAGGCCATAGCCGACCGCGCAGTCACCCCCGCCGCTGTTCTCGCCGATGATGGTGGCGAGCCCGTATTCTTTGGCGATGCAGGGGAAGGCGTTGGCGCAGGAGAAGGAGTATTCCGAGGTCAGGATGTAGAACTTGTATTGGCCTTGGTAGGAATCGCCGTCGGAATAATCCCCGTCGAAGTCGTTGTCGAAGTCCGCCGCTTCGCGGAAATAGGATCCGTTCATCGGGTTTTGGACGGTGATTTTGATGGGGTCGTCGCTCAAAAAGGAAAGCGCTTGGGCCAAGGCGGTCGCATACCCCCCGCCGTTGAGGGTCACGTCGAAGACGACGTTTTCGATGTTGGGGTTCTGTCGGATCTTCCGGAAGGAATTGTAGAACAAAGCGAAGGTCGAGACGCCATCGCTAGCGACGTTGTCCTTGCTCGGGGACATAGAGGAGGAATTCAAAGCGAAGGAATCGAAGCGGATGACGGCTGTGTTGCCGCTGGATTCGTAGCTCTTCAAGCCACCTCTTTTCCGGAGCAATTCCCGGGCCCGGTTGGCTTTGCGGTAATAACGGTAATCGGAGGAATAGATCAGGGACTGCAGATCGGAATCGTAGGTCGCTGAGCGAGGGACCATGGCCCCGCGATGGAGGAAAGCCGTGTGGCCCCCGTCCCCGAAAAGCCCGGCGATGGTTTTGGCCAAGGCTTCATCGGCCACCCTCGCCGAGGCGCTGAGCAAGGAGGATTTGAGCCCCATTTTTTCGATCCGCCCGTCAAGGTCGGAGCATTTCAATTCGGCCCTTTTGCCGTAGAAAAAATCCATTTGGAAAAGGAAGGAGAAATAAAAATAGGAGCAAAAATCCTCGCCCCGATGGGTGATTTTCGAATAAGGGCCGTTATAGAAGCTCGACCCATATTCGCTGAGTCTGCCGTTTGGGAGGCTCAGCAGGGAATCCTCCATCCAGTAATAGGCCTCCCCGTTGAAGGAGAAACGCGTCGAGAAAGGGAGGAAGCCAAGGGTTTCCATATAGGCGAAAGGCACGTATTCCCTCCCTTGGTAAGTCAAAATCTCGGCCCCGTAGTCTTGGAGGGAGAAGGTGAACGCCCCGCGCGGGTAGAAAGAGGATTCCCCTTTGTTAAGACGCGACAAGGGGTCGTTGGCGGCGCCTAGGATGTCATCGGGGATCGGCAGGGAGGAAGCGGAGAAGAAAAGGTCGAAATCGGAGAAGGAAATCCGATCGAGGGCGGAAGAGAAAGAGACGCTCGCGCCGTTATCTTTGTTATAGACCTTCCCCTCTTCTTCCGCGAAGGCATCCCGCTCGAAAGCCTGGTTCCAAAACGTTGGGAAGAAGGATTTGGCGTCCACATAGGGAACGTCGAAGGCTTCGTCGAAGAAATAGGTGGTGAACGGGAAGGAAGTGGAAAGCGAGCCGAGGTAAACCGGGGTTTGCAGGGTTTGATCAAGATGCCCTTCCACCGGGGCAAGGGAAGAAGGCAAGAAGCTTTCCTCCGAGGTCGAAGGCGCTTCCTCGGAGGAAGGGGAAAGGGAAGAGCTGCCCCCAAAGGAGATGCCCCCTTCTGGATGGGAGGCGCAAGAAAAAAGA
>ERZ808240.2276-NODE-2276-length-21519-cov-4.813641_pt1 | contig 21519 bp, 18 predicted proteins | sample MGYA00521084_ERZ808240 | MGnify/ENA primary metagenome ERZ808240 (study PRJEB31516, sample SAMN03275571) | gut metagenome | biome: mammalia-associated habitat; material: feces | host: Papio cynocephalus | place: Kenya | collected 2012-08-06 ...
TGTCATGCCCCAATCCCGCCCCAAGCGGTCAAGGCTGTTTACCAGCACTACATCCACCTTTCCGGCAAGAACGGCCTCCGTCAGCTCTTGCAGAGCCGGACGATCAAGGGTCAGTTCCGAGCCATACTCGGCGGCAACACCAACGATGGTGTTACCCGGCCTGTTCCGCATAATGGCGGAGCTTGGCGGTCTGCTGCTCCAAGGAAAAGCTACCGCACCACCCGCTAGGGTGGGTAATCGCCAGGCACAGCATCCGGTATATCGCGCAAAATGGCGGTATACCGGGTGCTGCCATGTCCTTACGGGTCGTCTCGTAAGGATTTTTTTGCTTTGCCCTTTTGTTTCTCCAGCGGACGGATTTGGCTTTTCTTGAAAAATTCTGCGGAAATTTTACAAAAGGATTGCTATATTCTGCCGGACTGACTAAAATAGACGGGAACAATGCAAGAGGTGTATTTGCCATGGATCAGGATAAGATAAATATTCTGCGTGTTTTTCGTCTTGAGGGAGCGCCGGTTTCCTGCGAAGACTACGGCGGCGGGCATGTCAACGTCACATTCCTCGTCGTGACCGACACCGGACACCGGTATATTCTGCAAAAGATCAATCACCACGCCTTCCGCAATGTGCAGGCGCTTTCGGAGAACATTGCGGCGGTGACGGATTTTCTGCGCTCCAAGTCCAGTGACCCGCGCAGCGTCATGTCCCTCATCCGGACGAAGGACGGCGCGCCCCATACACAATACGGGGACGAATACTGGCGCGTATACGATTATGTGGACGGGACGATCTGTCTCCAGCAGCCGGAGACGGACGAGGATTTCTATCAGGCCGCCGTCGGGTTCGGAACATTTGCACAGCTTCTCTCTGACTTTCCGGTGGAAAAGCTGCACGAGACCATCCCGAATTTTCACAACACGCCCGACCGCTACCGCCTTTTCCGCGAAGCGATCGAGCGCAACGCGGTGGGCCGCGCCGCGGCCGTGCAGCCGGAGATCGATTTTGCTCTTGCGAGAGAGGCGGAAATGGCGACGATCCAGAACGCCCTCGCCGCGGGAGATATCCCCCTCCGCGTTGCGCACAACGACACCAAGCTCAACAACGTCCTTCTGGACGCAAAGACACGAAAGGCGCTCTGCGTTGTGGATCTGGACACCGTGATGCCCGGCTCAAGTCTCTTTGATTTCGGCGATGCTATCCGCTACGGCGCTTCGACTGCGGCGGAGGACGAGCGCGATCTCTCCAACGTGTCAATGAGCCTGGAGCGTTTCCGCATTTTCACGCGCGGATATGTCCGCACCTGCCCGAATCTGACCGCCAAGGAGCTGGAGCTTCTTCCGCTGGGGGCGAAAACTATAACGGTGGAGTGCGGTATGCGGTTTCTGACCGACCATATCGACGGCGATCTGTACTTTACCGTCCACCGCGAAGGGCAGAATCTTGACCGCGCACGGGCGCAGTTCAAACTTGCAGCGGACATGGAAAAGAAATGGAGCGAAATGCAGCGTATCGTCACTGAGGAAACAAAGGCGTAAATTTCAACATACCGCCGGAGATCAACGTTCACAGGAGGATGACATCATGCTTTTTACCAATGCCAATCTGTTTGTTGACGGGCGCTTTCAGCGCGGCGCGTTCCGCGTGGAAAACGGGCGCTTTGCGGAAATTCTTGCTGATACCGCCGGAGACGGGATCGACCTGCGCTGGCAGTATGTGATCCCCGGCCTGGTGGACATCCACAACCACGGCAATTCCGGCGAGGACTTTTCCGATGGCAACTACGATGGCCTTGTCAAAATGGCAGCGTATCTTGCCGCAAACGGCGTCACGAGCTTTGCCCCCGCGTCCATGACGCTGCCCTACGACGTACTGGAAACCGCCTATAAAACTGCTGCCGCGCTCAAAAAGGCCGCCCCCAAGGGCTGCGCACGGCTCATGGGCATCAACATGGAGGGGCCGTTCTTCTCCGAGAAGAAAAAGGGCGCGCAGAACGCAAGCTATCTCCGGCTGCCGGACTATGCCGCGTTTGAACGCCTGTATAACGCCTCGGAAGGCCTGCTCCGCATCGCGGACATTGCCGCAGAGCTGCCCGGCGCGGTCGAGTTCACGGAGAAGGCCTCGAAGCTCTGCACCGTGTCCATCGCGCATACGGACTGCACCTATGAGGAAGCCAGCGCTGTTTTCAGCGCCGGCGCTTCCCATCTGACGCATCTTTATAACGCCATGCCCGGCATTCACCACCGCAAGCCCGGCCCCATCGGGGCGGGATCCGAGCGCGAAAACGTTGTCGCAGAGCTTATCAGCGACGGATACCACATCCACCCCAGCGCCGTACGGATGGCGTTCAAGCTCTTCCCCGGCCGCATCTGTCTCATTTCCGACGCTCTGCGCTGCTGCGGCATGCCGGACGGACAGTATATGCTCGGCGGGCAGGACGTTTTTCTCAAGGGCGGCGTTGCGAAGCTCGCCGACGGGACGATCGCCGGGTCTGCCACCAACCTTTATGAATGTATGCAGCGCGCCGTATCCTTCGGCATCCCGACGGAACAGGCGATCTTGAGCGCAACCATCATCCCGGCGCGCGAGATCGGGCAGGACGCGGAGATCGGCTCCATCGCCGTCGGAAAGCTCGCAGACTTCGTTGTGTGCGACGCCGCGCTGAACCGGAGCGCCGTGTATCTCGGCGGGCAGACGCTATGAGAAGCTACACGATAGCAAGAACCTTCGGCGCGCCCAACTGGGGCGTGATCGAACCGCTGCGCGCGGACTGCGTGCTGTGGGAGCCGGACTGCGGCATCCGCATGGAGCAGAAGCTCTGCTACGACGATACCGCGCTCTATGTTTTTCAGCGCGCGTGGGAAGCGGACATCCGTGCGGAGTACAACGCCCCGCTCAGCCCCGTCCATGAAGACAGCTGTATGGAGTTTTTCTTCTCACTTACGGACGATGGACGTTATGTAAACTTTGAGATCAACCCCAATGCCTGCATAGAGCTCGGTTTCGGCCCCGACCGGCACAAGCGTGTCCGGCTCTGCCACAAGTCCGAGCAGGAGACGTTCCGGCCAGTTTGTACCCGAACACCGGACGGCTGGACGGCGGAATACCGCATCCCGCTCTCGTTCCTGCGCATTCTCTATCCGGACTTCGCGCTGCGCCCCGGCATATCCTTCCGCGCCAACTGCTACAAATGCGGCGACAAAACGCCGCGGCCGCATTTTCTCGCGTGGAACACCGTGGAGACGCCCACACCAGATTTTCATCGTCCGGAGTTTTTCGGTGAAATGGTATTCGCCTAACGTCTCCCTGTCTTTTATAAACAGCTATACGAAGCGGCACTCTCCCTATCCCCGTGGCGTGCCGCTCTCATTTTTATGTATTTATCCGCAGAGCATTACTTTGGCAGCGAATACGCCGTCCTGATAAGTAAATGTGCTCGCTCCGCCTGTCTTCTCTGCGATGTGCCGAACGGACCGAATACCGATGCCGCCCCCCTTCCGCTTTGACGACTGGAACACGCCATTCTTCTCCCGTACATCACCGTCATACGCGTTTTCCACCTGGACAAGGAGCAGCCGCTCTGCGTGCAGATATGCGGTCACTTTGATCTCCCGACGGTTACTCGCCGTGCGCATACTGGCTTCCAGCGCGTTTTCCAGAAGATTGGAAAGTACCAAGCACATATCGATCTCATCAACCGGGAGTGAGCACGGCAGATCGATCTGCGCACAAAACGGGATATTCTCCCTCTTGGCCAGCGCGCAGTAATAGCCGATCACGCTGTCCGCTGCGCGGTTTTCGCAAAAGCTCATATCGAGTTCCGGGATGCGGGCGGCAGTTTTCGCCAGATACTCCTTCAATTCTTCCATGTCGCCGCTTTCAGTGAGCGCGGATATCCGGTTGAGCTGGTGGCGCATATCGTGCCGCGCCTGCCGCGCTTCTTCAATGGCGGCCTTAAGGTTTTCATAGCGATGCTGCTGCATGGAGAGAAATTGATTTTCCTGCTGCAGCCGGGCATTTCGGTTCAGGCTGGACGCCATCAGCAAAAAGATCGTATTGAACCAGAGCAACAATATCAGCAGCACGGCGCTGAGGACAAAATACCCCTGCAGCACCCGTCCGGTATACAGCGTGCTCCGGTAGCTTTGGACCATGAAGAGATTCAATGCAATGAAAATAAGCGGCAGCACCCAGAACACATACCACGTCTGCGCGAAATTGTCGTCCTCTACCATCGCCCGTACCGCATGCGTCGCCGGGTAATACGCCGCGGCTGCGACGATCCAGCATACCACATTGTAGAACAATTCGGCCCGCAGGCAAAACCAGAGTTCGGTCTGCGCCGAGGGCGTGGTCATTAAAAGCGCCGCGTCGAAAGCACGGGACAGGCTGTTCACACATGCAAACACCGCGCATACGGAAAGCGCGATCGTTCCGGATTTCCAGAGGGAGATCCGGAGCGTTTTTATATAAAGCACAATGGCAGCCGCCGCAACGAGAGCGAGCATAGGCTCCGTCGAAAGGCGAAAATACCAGCATGCCAGCCCGCCGCCGACGCAGAGTACCAGCATCACCGGTGCGAGCCATGCGGTGAGCTTTGCCGGCGGCTGCTTCATATAGGACACCACGGGGAAATATGCCAGCAGCAGCCCCGGCAGCACGATCGAAAGTTCGAGGATCGGTCGAAGCGCCTCTCTCATGCTTTGCGCCCCCTTTGCAGGAGATATTCCATGAACGCCTGCCGAGCGTTTTTCAAAAGCTCCTGACTGACGTAAACACGGCTGCCATCGTCCATGAGAAAGGCGGCGTCTGTAAAATCGGCAGCATGCTCCAGATTGACGAGTACGCCCCTGCCGCAAACGAAAAAACGCGGATCGTCCCGGAGCGGTGCGGCGAACGCTTTGAAGGGCAGGCGCGTAGTGAGCGTCTTTCCCGCGGCGGTATGGACGCTGATCCGGTGCGCGAAGTGCTCGGCATAGACGATGCTCCGGTAGCCAAGACAGATGTTGCTGCCGTCCACCTTCAGCTCCAGATGCTTCTCCGGCTGCGGGATCCTCGCCAAAAGCTCTCCCGTCAGCGCATCGATCTCCTCTTCGGTGTACGGCTTTACAAGATAGTGCATCGCCCGCACCTGAAAACCTTCCAGCGCGTGGTCGGTCGAAGTGGTGGTAAACACCAGAAAACAGTCGGTATCATGCTTCCGCAGCTGCCGAGCCGTATCCATGCCGTTGAGCCCATCCATATAAATATCCAGAAACGCCGCAGTGAAACGCTTTTCCCGTTCTGCTGCAAGAAACGCTTCCCCGCTTTCAAATTCATGAATCTCCGCCTGCACGCTTCGTTTTTGCATCGCCCGCTCCAAGCGGCGGCGCAGCAGTGCGCGCTCTGACGCAAGATCGTCAACGATCGCTATCCTCATGCCCGCTGAACCTCCTTTGCCCACAATGTCTGAGCGCATTATATCACAGCCGCGCAAGTTCGGCGAGCGGTGCGGCAGGCGATTCGTGCCAAAAACGCGGCTTTCGTGCCAAACGTATTGTCACCGCCGCGTCTCCTCGGCTATAGTGCAGGCAAGACGCAGAGAGAGGAGGACTGGAATGTACCATATCGATGTGCTGGCAGCACACGGCTCGCCTATTGCGGAATGGCTTTTCCGCTGCTGCGCGGAACGCGGACTATTCCCCCGAATCCGGCAGTACCATGAGCAGGAAGATTTCTTCGCCGACGTGCGGGAGGGTGATCCGGCAAACGCAGTGATCGCGTTGCGCGGCGTCGCCGGACTCAACGCGGCAGAGCATCTTCGCTCCCTTTATCCTGCATGCCGGATCCTCTGGTGCAGCGATGTGGACTTTTCGCTCCATGCATTTCGTCTGCGTGTGGATCACTTTCTTCTGGAGCCGGTAACGGAGGAAGCGTTCCGGCAGGGCCTTTCCGTCTGGTTTGAAAAAACGCCGCCCGCCGGGATATGACCGGCAAACGGCGAGCATCACAAGGAGGATCATCATGAAAAAGAAAAGCATCATCCGTTTCGTGCTGGGTCTGCTGCTGGCAGGGGCGCTGTGTCTCGGCATGACGGCATGTGGCGCACCTCCGGCAACGACTGAGCCGACCACCCAGCCTTCGGCGACCGAAGTACCCGCAACAGCCGCGTCCGAAGAAGCCGCTGAAGCTCCCGTCTCGGAGAAGACGGCATCCGGCGCGCTGCCTGTGAAAGCGCTGCAGCCCAAGCAGGTGGACGAAAACCCCTATATGGCGAAAAGCGACGCCAACATCCACCACGACGGCTACAACACCGATTCCACGGACGAGATTTTGCCGCTCGGCATCTATCCGGAGATCCACGTATCTTACGAGACAACGAACGCAAACGCCTCCCCCGCCATTTATTTTGACAGCTATGGCCACGCAGTCGTTCCGCTGCTCGGCGGCATTGCCATCCGCGATCTGAATGCAGAAGAAGCAAGGACGCTCGGCTTTTTCTCCCCGACGAAGCACGACGGCGGCGGCTATGTCATTCAGAGCTCCTACACGTTCCTTGATTCCGAAAACCGCATCGTATGCCCGACGAGCAACAATCATGTGCTGATGCTGCGCGCCACGAACGAGGACGGCAGCGTTCTTCCCGAGTTTGAAAAGGTGCTCGATATCGACATTAAAGCTGCGGCGGAAGAAGCGCTCGGCAAAACGCTCGAGCAGAACCTTCTCTCTGTGGTATTCGACTACGAAGGGAATCTCTGGTTCGCCACAGGCGGCTTCCGCATCTACCCCGAGCGCGAGCAGCAGGGCGTGATCGGCTACATTGCCCGCAGCGCTATCGACGCCATTCTGAACGGCGAGAATGTGGACCTTGCCGATGCCGTGTTTGTCCACGACCTGACGCCCGGCGAAGGCGCGGAAAACGGCATTGCCGCCTCGAAAGACGGCGCCGTCATTCTGACTAACCAGAACTGCTATCTGCTGCGCGCGAACGACGGTGTAGACGTCGTGTGGTGCACGCCGTACGAGAGCGTCGGCGCCAAGGTCAGCGGCGAGGGCGACAAGACGACCGGCGGCGGACTCGCCTGGGGCAGCGGCTGCTCCCCCACGCTGACGCCCGATCTCGTCATGTTCACCGATAATCAGGACCCCGTAAATCTTCTGGCGCTGGACATGAAGACCGGCGAAGTTGTAGCAAAGCATCCCGTGCTCGATGACCTGCCGGAGGGATATCAGGTGGCTGTAGAAAACTCGGCCATTGTCTATGATGACGGCGAAGGCACGGTGAGCACGATCGTGTGCAACTGGTTCGGCGCGGGCAACGCCGGTCTTGCCGACCCGAACAGCGACTCTTCCATTCAGAGTTATGCGAACATCTACGACATGAACTGGCTGATGAAGGGCAACGTCATGATCGCGCCCGGCGTGGAGCGAGTTGATACGGTCAAAACGGATTCCGGCTATGAGATGCAGAGCGTCTGGTGCCGGAACGATCTGAGCGATACTTCCATCCTCAAGCTCTCCACCGCGACCGGCTATATCTACGGCTATGTGCAGGACCTCACCACCGGCATGTGGCAGTACATCATCCTGGATTTTGCAACCGGCGAGACTGTTTTCACCATGGATGTCTCCAACAAATATGGCTACAACAACATGGCCATCGGTATGTACGCCGGGAACAGCGGCAACGCGCTCTACTGCCCGACCGGATATCTCGAGCTTCTGCGCCTGCAGGACCGGTTCGTATATCTGCCCGAGATGCCATACCGTGAGGTCGATCTTGATCAGGCGGCACGCAATGTTCTCTCGCAGGAGCGTTTCGTCGCGGACGGCGGCGAAGGCAGCGCTGCAAGCTGGCTGAATACCGTCGCCGTGCGCAACGTCCACCCCAACACCACCGTTGCCTTCCGGATGAACAACCTCTCCGGCATTGCAGACGCGCTGACGCTCTACGCTTACGGCATGGACGGTAAGCTCGTTCCGGTCGCCGCCGACCTCTGGAAAATCACCGATGAGAACGGCCAGAGCGTGACCGAGCTCACCGACGGCACGCTCTACGAGCTTCGTGTCACCGTCGCCGACGGCGGCGAACTTGACCGGAGCGAGACGGAAAGAGAGATTCAGCTCTCCGTCGTGCTGGGAAAATAACATATTCGCATGCAGAAGCGGCGGCTTATCCGAGCCGCCGCAATTTTCTATTCTGTTTTGCAAAATTCGAGAGAAATATAGTAGTCATAGTCGTTTACCGGCGATACATCGCCGTCCGCAAACTCCTGAAGGCTGCCGGCTCGGAGGCCGTCGCCGCTGTATCGCAGGGCGAGAAGCGGCTGCTCTGCATCAAACGTTATGGGCGTTTCGTCCTCCATGGACACCCCGGCTCTCATGAAATACTTTCGATTTTCCGCGCCCTCCAGTATGGGAAAGCTCGTCGATAATTTTGACCCTCCACCGGCAAGGATGAGTTTCACCTGGAAATTTTCAAAATCCGGAACGATAAGGATCGTCCCCTCCTCCGGCGAGCCGATGTCCTCATAGCCGACAACCGCCCAGCTCTTCTTGCTGACTTGTTTGCCGAAGTGGTACTTCGTCAAATACACACGCAGCGAGAGAAAGTCGTCCGAGGCGGTATACCGGTACATATAGGCTCCGTCCGGACCGGCGAGGAGATTTATCGTCTGCATCTCCGTGCTGTCTTTTTCCACGGGGCGGATCACATTCTCCGACCGATTCGTCCGGATCAGGTATGCCCCGATGACGGAGAGCGCCACAGCGGAGATCACGAGCAGCGCAGCGACCATGCACTTTAGGCGCTTTTGCCGCCGCTTCCCATCTGCCGCCGTCTGGAGGATGTTCTCCTCCGCCCGGCGCGGCAGATCGTTTTCCGCGATATCTTCGCCCGAAAGAAATTCGTTGATGCCGATACCCAGCGCCGCGCACAGCTCCGTATAGAGCGACACGTCCGGCAGACACACGCCGCGCTCCCATTTGGAGACCGATTTATCGCTCACGCCGAGCTTTTCCGCAAGCTGCTTCTGCGTAAGGCCGAGCGCTTTTCGCTTGCCCGCAATGTATTGCCCGATCCTGATGAGATCCATACACTTCCCTCCTTTATTCACTGCCACAGAGTAACAGAATCCCGCGAAAAAGAACACCCCTCAAAAGTAGAATCGTGTCTCTCCTCCCAAAAAGCGCCATGCGTCCGGTTTTTTCTTTGCAAATCGCCAAAGGAAATGCTATATTATTTTTATCTGTGATCCCGGCAAAGAATCAGTATCCGAAAAGGAAGCGAGAGAATGAAAAAAACGATCAAAAAACTGGCTCTGGTACTGCTTATCGCCGCTCTTATGCTGATCGTAGCCGGCTGCAGCGCCACCGACTACAAAACGGCAACCAATCTCATGAACGGCGGCGACGTCGCGGCAGCCGCCGAAGCATTCCGTGCTCTCGGCGATTATAAGGACAGCTCAGCACTTGCCACGGCGTGCGACTACAAGGCAGCCAAAAACACGTATGACGCCGGAGATTATGAACAGGCTCGTGCCCTCTTCGCTGCGCTTGGCGACTATGAGGACAGTGCATCGCTCGTCACCTCCTGTGACTATGCAACGGCAAAGAAAGCATACGACGCTGGGGAATACGATAAGGCCGCGGAGCTCTTCACCGCGCTCGGAGATTATGAAGACAGCGTCTCTCTGGCCGTACAGTCCGGCGACAAGGCCCTCGCGGAAAAGCTGCTTGGGACCTGGGTTTCCAACGAATTGGATATAACCACTCTCATCACACAGTCTCTATATGCCGCCATCGACGACGATGAATCCACGCAGGCACTCCTGGACTGCATGGATCTGGGCGCTCTCACGCTGAAGTATACGCTGGAGTTTACCGACAAAGGCACGTTTATCTTAACCGCAGACGGCGATTCCGCCACCGCAATGATCGACGCATTCTATACGGCGTTCACCGACGGTCTCGTCATTTATCTGGAAAAAGAGATCCAGCAGGAAGCGGACACCAACGGCTATTCCGTCGAAGACCTCTTGCAGACATATGAGTGCACAACGGTGCGCGAGCTTATTGACGCTATGCTGGAGATGCCTCTGGAGGACTTTATGGCCAGCATTCTCTCCAAGGAGTCCATTCAGGATCTGGTCGACAGCAGCACCATCAACGGCGTTTATGCCGTGGAAAACGGTGAGATTGATTTGACCATCGGCAAGGCTGGCAGCACCGCCGCTTATGACGCTACGAATGACACGCTCTCCATTGTCGACGAGGATATCGCCGAGAGCGCGATCGTCTTCTCCCGCGCGTAAGCTGTATATCACCCACATACAAAGCCTCCCGCATTCTTTACGGATGCGGGAGGCTTTTCCTGCGTTTTACATACGATTATTGCAAAGTTGAAAAACGGGTTATCAGAAAAGACCGTTATTCTCCCGTTAAAGCGAGGAAAGAGAGCAGCATCAAAAAAGACGAGCAGCAGAGTGCGCACAAAACGATTTTATGTAAAAAAATCGCCGCAAGCAATATACAGCTTGCGACGACGTGGTGCCGGTGGCGGGGGTCGAACCCGCACGTCCTTGCGGACACGGGATTTTGAGTCCCGGGCGTCTGCCAATTCCACCACACCGGCGTATGGTGGCATTATACCGCGTAAATCTCCCGTTGGCAAGAAAAAATATTCCGCTTCCGGTATTCCCTTTTTGGGGCAGATATGGTATTATAGTTTTGCCTATTTATGCTCACAAAACGGAGACAGACTATGAAACGATTTGTCCGACCGGGGGCTTTTCTTCTGCTTGCCGCGCTGCTTTTCTGCTTGAGCGGCTGCTATTCCGGCAACATCGATCAATACTTTTCGCTTCCGATGGCGTCGGAGGAATACCGGCAACTCCAATCGCTCATCGATGAGGAGCTCGCTTCCGGCAGCGAATATGCCGCGCCCACCCACGGCAGCTACCGCCAGAGCGTACAGCTCAGCGACGTGGACGGCGACGGGTCTGACGAAGCGCTCGCTTTCTTCCGCGACAGCGGAAAGAACCCGAAGATCAACATCTATGATTCTGAAAACGGTGTATACCGACTTGTGCTCTCCCTCTCCGGCGATGGCTCGTCCATCGGGCGGATCGACTATGCCGATCTCACCGGCGATGGGCAAAAGGAGCTTCTGGTCTCCTGGCAGATCTCTTCGGGCGTGTCCGTTTTGACTGTATACTCTCTCACGGGGTGGAGCGGCGACGCGTTATTGAGCACCGACAGCGCCGAGTTCGTTACCGGGGATATCAACCGCGATGGGTGCGACGAGCTTTTAAATCTGCGCGCGGCAAACAGCACGACCTACCTCATCGATCAATACACCTTCCCGCTCGGGCAGGAGCCGCAGGCGACCTCCGCGGCGCTGAGCGCCGGTATCTCCGCGCTGCAGCGGCTGCGCATGGTGATGCTTGCCGGGGATGCCCCCGCTCTGCTCGCGGAGTCTACACTCACGACCGGCGATCTCGTATCCGATCTCTTTGTCTGTCGGGACGGTTCACTCATCAATCTCACAATGAACCGCTCCACGCAGATATCCGAAACGCGGCGGTCCTACAGTCTCGTGTACGCACAGGACATCGACGGTGACGGCTGCACCGAGATCCCGCATCCGCAGCAGCTCTACAGCCGCGGCGATGAGGTCTTCTGGTCGATCGCCTGGTTTCGGTATGACGCTTCGGGCCGCGCAAGCACTGTTATGACAACATACCACTGCGTTACGGACAACTGGTATCTCGTGCTGCCGTCCGGCTGGGACGTCGGACTCACGGTTCGGCGGGACGACAGTGTTTCCGGCGAGCGTGCGGTCATTCTCTCGCGGCTGCGTTCGGACGGGTCGCTTGAAGACTATGTTGCCGTATACGCCATTACCGGAGAAAACCGGTACGAGCGCTCCAAGCTCGAAAGCCGCTTTCTTTTGCAGGAGGAAGGCACGACGGTGTATGCCGCCGAAATTCTCGACGGGATAACCGATGAGAACACGATCCGCAGCCGATTCCATGTGATTTATACGGACTGGAGCTCCGGCTCCGTCGTTGGAGGGTAAGAAACCGATATGAAGAAAGTTCTGGTTCTGGAAGACGAGGCCAACATCCGCAGCTTTGTCGTCATCAATCTGCGTCGGAGCGGCTATGAGCCGATCGAAGCCGACTGCGGAGAAATGGCGCTGGAGCAGCTCCGCCGCCACCCGGATATCCGCGTAGCGCTGCTGGACGTTATGCTGCCGGATATCGACGGCTTTGAGGTCTGCCGCCGCATTCGCGCGTCCAACACGCGCATCGGCATCATCATGCTCACCGCCCGCAGCCAGGAAATGGACAAGGTCACCGGTCTTATGACCGGCGCGGACGACTATGTCACCAAGCCCTTCTCCCCCGCCGAGTTGACCGCCCGCATCGACGCGCTCTTCCGCCGCACCGGCGGCGAGCAGGACGCCGAGGAGACCGGGGAGATCCGGCAGGGGCCGTTCCGTCTCAACACGCGCAACCGCACGCTGGAAAAAAACGGTGAGCGCGTGCGTCTGACGCAGATCGAATTTTCCATCATCAAATACTTTATGGACAATCCCGGCAAAGCGCTCTCCCGCGAGGATATTCTCAACGAGGTCTGGGGCCGCGACTATTTCGGCGAGCTGAAGATCGTGGACGTGAACATCCGCCGTCTGCGCATCAAGATCGAGGACGACCCCACCATGCCCGCCTACATCACAACCGTCTGGGGCTACGGTTACAAGTGGGGACTTTAAGACTCTTCGGAGGATCTGCATTCCATGAAGAAGCTGCTCGCTGACCTTTTCGCAAAAAAAGAAAAAAGCCGCCACGCCGCAGCTGCCAAGCCAACGGTGCATCTGCCGTGCCTACGTGATATCCATTTCCGTTCCATCCGCGCCCGCGGTATGTTCGTTGGAAGCGGCCTTGTGCTGCTGGCGATCCTTATCGCGCTCGCAGCGTATACTCTCTCACTGCAGGCGTATTACTATTCTGCCACGCGCGCCTCGCTGCAGGCGAAGGCGGAGACCGCATCGGCGTTTCTCTCGTCCTACGTGGACCGCACGTACGCCGAGTTTTATCAGAGCGCATTCAACTATGCCGAAAATTTTGACGACAAGGATTCGCTCGAATTGCAGTTCGTCAACACCGAAGGGCGCGTGGAGATCGCGTCCACCGGCATTTCCGCCGGTTCGATCCCCGGCTCGGACGATATAAGATCCGCGCTCGACTCCGGCAAGATCAGCTTCTGGCAGGGCAAGCGCGCCTCCACGGGAGAAAAAGTTCTCGCCGTATCCGCGCCGCTCGTCTCCGGCAGCGGAAGCGTCGTCGGAGTGATGCGGTATATCACCAGTCTCAAGCTCATCGACCGGGCGGTATACACCTCCGCGCTCGTCGCGGGCGGTATCGGGCTCGTCGTGCTGGCGATCGTCATTTTCTCGAATCTCTACTTCCTGCGCACGATCACCGAGCCGATCGCCTCGCTCACGGGCGTTGCGCGGCGCATCGCCGAGGGGAGCTACGGCGCGCAGGTGGAAAAAACGCACGACGACGAGATCGGCGAGCTGACCGACGCGATCAACGATATGTCGCAAAAGCTCTCGCAGTCCGAGCGTGTACAGACGGAGTTTATCTCTTCCGTTTCCCACGAGCTGCGCACGCCGCTCACCGCCATCACCGGCTGGGCGGAAACGCTCGCCTACGATGAGGCCATACAGGGTGACTCGCGCCGCGGCATAGAGATCATCACCCGTGAGGCGGGACGCCTTACCAAAATGGTCGAGGAGCTGCTCGAATTCACGCGCATTCAGGACGGTCGGTTTACGCTGCATGTTTCCACCGTGGAGCTGCCCGCGCTGGTGGAGGACTGCCTCTATACCTATAACGAGCTTTTCCGCCACGAGGGTCTTGCCGTGACCTATGTTTCGCCGGAGGAAGACCTCCCGGAGATCCCCGGCGACCCCGAGCGGCTTTCGCAGGTGTTTCTCAACATTCTGGACAACGCCTGCAAATACGGCAAGAACGGCAAGAAGATCGACGTGAACATCACGCACGACGACGCGACCGTCTCCGTATGTATCCGCGACTACGGCCCCGGCATCCCGCCCGCGGAGCTGCCGCAGGTGAAGAAGAAATTCTTTAAGGGCTCTTCCAAGGAGCGTGGAAGCGGCATTGGCCTCGCCGTGTGCGACGAGATCGTCACGCGGCACAACGGTACGCTTGACATTGCCAACGCCACCGGCGGCGGCGTGCGCGTCACGGTAACGCTGCCGCGCAAGGCATCATAAATAAGGAGTATTCATTTCTATGGCACAGGAACCCAAAGCCCCCGCGCCCTTCCGCACGAGCATCGGCGGCCAGGCGCTCATTGAGGGCATTCTCATGCGCGGCGTTGACAGGCAGGCTATCGTCTGCCGCAAGAGCGACGGTACGCTCGTCTCCCGCGTCGATCCGCTCAAGCTCAGCAAGGACAAGCACCCGTGGATGGGGTATCCGTTTATCCGCGGCGTGGTGAACTTTCTTGACTCGATGGTAAACGGCGTGAAAGCGATCACCTGGTCCGCCGAACAACAGCCGGAGGACAAGCAGAGCGAGCCGGATAAGTTCGATCTCTGGATCCAGAAGCACTTTTCCGATGAAACCGCGGAAAAGATCATCCTCTATGCCGCGGTCGTGCTCGGCATTGCGCTTTCCGTCGGTCTCTTCGCCCTGCTGCCAACGTTTCTCGCGGGTCTCTTGAACCGGCTCGTTCCGCTTGGCGTATGGCGCGGCCTCGCCGAGGGGATTTTCCGGCTCGCGATCTTCCTCGGGTATCTGAAGCTCTGTTCAAAGATCCCGGATATGAAGCGCGTGTGGATGTATCACGGTGCGGAGCACAAGACCATTTTCTGCTACGAGGCGGGGCTTCCGCTCACGGTGGAGAACGCGCGCACGCAGTCGCGCTTCCATCCGCGGTGCGGAACGAGTTTTCTCTTCATCGTGATCTTTATCAGCATTCTCGTTTTCTCCTTTGTGCGCACCGAGGGCACGCTCGCGCGCATGGGGCTGCATCTGCTGCTTCTGCCGGTCGTCGTTTCGATCAGCTATGAGATCATCAAGTGGGCGGGCCGGAGCGACAGTGCCCTTGCCCGCATTGCCTCCGCGCCGGGCAAGGCCGTACAGCATCTGACGACCGCTGAGCCGGACGATTCCATGCTCGAAGTCGCCATCGAGTCGCTCAAACTCGTTCTCCCGGAAGAAAAGGGCTCGGACGCCTGGTAAAAAAGAGGGGTTAGGATTGGCAAAGACCTATAATGAGCTGTATCTCGCCATGCGCCGCGCGCTCAAGGAGGCCGGCGTGGATGAATACGCGCTCGAGGCCCGGCGTCTGCTTGCACAGGGCGCCGGATATACTGACGCGCAGCTCATTGCCCGGATGTATATGTACGCCGGGGACGAGGCGGAAAAGGCCGCGGAGGAGCTTTTGCAGCGGCGTCTTTCCGGCGAACCGCTGGCGTATATCGCCGGGAAATGGGAGTTTTACGGGCTGGAAATGCTCGTGACGCCCGCCGTTCTCATCCCTCGCATAGACACCGAGCCGCTCGTTTTCACCGCACTCGACATTTTGAAAGATGTTTCCGAGCCGCGCATTCTCGATCTCTGCTGTGGAAGCGGCTGCATCGGGTGCGCGCTCGGCGTCAATCTCCCGAAAGCGCGCGTCATCTTTGCCGATATAAGCTCCGAAGCTCTTTCCGTTACGCGCAAGAACATCTCCCTGCACCGGCTCAATTCCCGCGCCGTTGCGCTCGAGGCGGACGCTCTCGCGCCGCCCCCGCTCCGGATGCAGAATTTTGATCTCATCGCCTGCAACCCGCCGTACATCACCGAGGCAGAGTGCAAAACGCTGGACAAGTCCGTCCGCGACTGGGAGCCAATGCTTGCCCTCGACGGCGGCGAAGACGGTCTCGTATTTTACCGCAGCGTCCTGCAAAACTGGAAGTCCGTTTTAAAGGACGGCGGATGGATTATATTTGAAGTCGGAGAGGGGCAGGCGGCGGATGTGCGCGCACTGCTTCTCGAAGCCGGATTTCACAATCTCGGCTGCACGCTCGACACGCTCGGCACCGAGCGCGTCATTTACGCACAGAAAAAGAAACCGATTCCTACCGATTCTGAAGAAATGTGAGGGATGCATCATGGCAGAAAAGAAAAAGGCCGCTGCTCCGGCCGCCGCTGTAGCGACCGACAAGAAAAAAGCGCTGGAAACCGCTCTCGCGCAGATCGAAAAGAACTACGGCAAGGGCGCGATCATGCGTCTCGGCGATGACATTGCCGTGAACGTGGAAGCGATCCCCACCGGGTCCCTTTCGCTCGATCTCGCGCTCGGCATCGGCGGCGTGCCGCGCGGCCGTATCATTGAGATCTACGGCCCTGAATCCTGCGGCAAGACGACGCTCGCGCTGCACATCGTCGCCAGCGCCCAGAAGGGCGGCGGCGAGGCCGCGTATATCGACGTGGAGCACGCGCTTGAACCCGCATATGCCCGCGCGCTCGGCGTGGATATCGATAATCTTCTCATCTCCCAGCCGGACACCGGCGAGCAGGCGCTCGACATTACCGAAGCACTCGTGCGCTCCGGCGCGGTGGACGTGGTCGTGGTGGACTCCGTGGCCGCTCTCCTCCCCCGCAGCGAGCTCGAAGGCGAGATGGGCGAGAGCAGCGTCGGCGTGGTGGCACGGCTGATGTCGCAGGCGCTGCGCAAGCTCGCGGGTGCCATCTCCAAGACGAACACCGTCGTCATCTTCATCAACCAGCTGCGCGAAAAGATCGGCGTTATGTACGGCAATCCCGAAACGACGCCGGGCGGCCGCGCGCTCAAATACTTCTCGAGCGTCCGCATCGACATGCGCCGCATCGAAACGCTCAAATCCGGCACGGAAATGGTGGGCAACCGTACCCGTGCCAAGGTCATCAAGAACAAGGTCGCGCCCCCGTTCAAGGAGGCCGAATTTGACATCATCTACGGCGAGGGCATCTCCAAGGTCAGCGAGATCATCGATCTCGGCGTGAAGCTTGAGCTCATCGACAAGGCGGGCGCGTGGTTCACCGTGAACGGCGAACGCATTCAGGGTAAGGATAAAGTCAAGGAATACCTTGAATCCAACCCCGAAGTTGCCGACAGGATCGAAGCCGACATCCGCGCCAACGCCCACAAGCTGCTCACGCCGCAGGCGCGCAAAGCCGCCATCGCCGCAGGCCGCGCCATCGATATCTCCGCCGACGACTTCGAGGGCTGATGAACGACGAAGCCAAACAGCGGGCACTGAAGATTTTGGAACGCCGCGACGTATCGCGCAGAATGCTGCTCGATAAGCTCGCGGAAAAGGGCATATCGGATACCGATGCCGAAGAGGTCGCCGATTGGCTGTGCGGTCTCGGCGTTGTGAACGACGAGCGCTTTGCCGGTCTCGTTGTGCGGCACTATGCCGCCAAGGGCTACGGTAAACGCCGCATCTGCGATGAGCTTTACCGCCGCGGCATTGACCGCGAGCTGTGGGACACAGCGCTCGACGAGCTGCCGGAAACGGACGATACCGTTGACCGGCTGCTCGGCGCAAAGCTGCGCGGCGACATATCCCCCGAAGGTCTCCAGCGCGCACAGGGCTATCTTCTCCGCCGCGGCTACTCCTGGGACGAGGTCCGCGCGGCAACGGAACGCTATCTATCCGGAAAGGACACACCATGAACAATTCCTCCACGGTGGCCATGATCTCTCTCGGCTGCCCGAAAAACCTCGTAAACAGCGAGGAAATGCTGGCTCTGCTGCAGGACGCCGGGTATGCTTTTACCGACGATCTTGCCAAAGCGGACGCCGTGATCATCAACACCTGCGCCTTTATCGAATCGGCCAAGACCGAAGCCATCGAAAAGATCCTTGAGACTGCCGCCTACCGCGAGGAAAACCCGGAGCTCAAGATCATCGTCTCCGGCTGTCTTGCCCAGCGCTACGCCGACGACATCCGCGCCGAGCTCCCGGAGGTGGACGGCATCATGGGTACCGGCAGCTACAGCGAGGTAGTATCCGTAGTAGAAGCCGTGCTTGCCGGGGATAAGCCGACGCGCCGCGGCGCGATCAGCGCGCCGCTCTACGATACGCCCCGCGCTATATCCACTGGGCCGGACTGGGCATATCTCCGTATCGCCGAGGGCTGCGACAACCGCTGCGCCTACTGCATCATCCCGGCGCTGCGCGGCAAGTTCCGCAGCCGTACAAAGGAGAGCATTCTCAAGGAAGCCCGCCTTCTTGCCGCCTCCGGCGTGAAGGAGGTCATCATCGTGGCGCAGGATATCACGCGCTACGGCATCGACCTTTACGGCAAGGTCTGCCTGACGGAGCTGTTGAAGGAATTATGTAAACTCGATTTCCGCTGGGTACGTCTGCATTATCTCTATCCGGAGCTGATCGACGACAAGCTCATCGACGAGATCGCATCCGAGGATAAGATCGTCAAGTATCTCGATATCCCGATCCAGCACATCAACGATACGATCCTCCGCCGCATGAACCGCCGCGGCACGGGCGAGGAGATCCGCGCGCTCTTCCAGAAGCTGCGCGAGCGGATTCCGGGTCTGGTGCTGCGCACGTCGCTCATCACGGGTCTCCCCGGCGAGAGTGAGGCGGAGTTTGAAGAGCTGTGCGATTTTCTCCGCGAGGCAAAGATCGAGCGCGCCGGCGTATTCCCCTACTCCCCCGAGGAGGGAACGCCCGCCGCCGCTATGCCCGACCGATGTTCGACCGAGGAGGCGCAGCGCCGCGCCGAGCTCTGCATGGAGATCCAGGCGGAGATCATGGACGGCTTTGCCGAGACATTCATCGGCCGGGAACTCGATGTGCTCGTTATGGGAAGCGAACCGGACGGCACGCCGTGGGGGCGCAGCGAGTACGATTCCCCGGATATTGACAGCCGCGTCATCTTTTCCGGCGACGCCAAGCCCGGCGACATGGTGCGCGTGCGCATCACCGGCACGGACGACGGCGAGCTCGTCGGCGAACAGATTTGAGAGTTTACCCGTTGGGGAGGGAAAATAAATGAAAATATTCAACGATATGGACATGCAGCTGGAGGAGTTCCAGCCCATCGAGCCGGGAAAGGTGAAGATGTATGCCTGCGGGCCGACGGTCTATAACTACATCCATGTAGGCAACGCCCGCCCGATCGTGATCTTCGACGTGCTGCGCCGGTATCTCGAGTACCGCGGGTATGAGGTCACGTTCGTGCAGAACTTTACCGATGTGGACGACAAGATCATCAAGCGCGCCAACGAAGAGGGCGTCACCTCCGACCAGATCGCCGAAAAGTATATCGCGGAGTACTGGAAGGACGTAACGGCGCTCGGCGTCCGTCCGGCGACGGTACATCCCAAGGCGACCGAAAACATCGGTCAGATCATCAAGATCGTCAAGACACTGATCGAAAAGGGCTATGCCTACGAGGTCAACGGCGACGTGTACTACCGCACGCTCAAGTTTGCCGGATACGGCAAGCTCTCCCACCAGCCGATCGAGGATCTTCAGTCCGGCGCACGCATTGACGTGAACGACGTGAAGGAAAATCCGCTCGACTTTGCGCTCTGGAAGGCTGCGAAGCCCGGCGAGCCGAGCTGGAATTCGCCCTGGGGGGCAGGCCGTCCCGGTTGGCACATCGAATGCTCGGCCATGTCCAACCGCTATCTCGGCAAAACGATCGACATTCACTGCGGCGGCAGCGACCTTACGTTCCCGCACCACGAAAACGAGATCGCCCAGTCTGAGGCCGCGAACGGCTGCAAGTTCGTCAATTACTGGATGCACAACGGCTTCATCAATGTCGATAACCGCAAGATGTCCAAGTCGCTCGGCAACTTTTTCACCGTGCGTGAGGCCGCCGAGGTCTATGGCTACGACTGCATCCGCATGTTCATTCTTATGAGCCATTACCGCAGCCCGCTGAACTACTCCGGTGAGATCCTCATGCAGGCGAAGGCTGCGCTCGAGCGTCTTTCCACGGCGAAGGACAATCTGGACTTCTTCTACCAGAACGGTGCGGACGGCGAGATGACTCCGGCCGAGGCCGAAACGCTCGCCTCGCTCGGCGTTTACCGCCAGAAGTTCTGCGACGCGATGGACGATGATTTCAACACCGCCGATGCCATTTCCGCGATCTTTGAGCTGGTGCGCGAGATCAACTCCGCCGTTTCGCCGAACGCTCACCCGACAAAAGCGCTCGCCGAGGGCTGCCGTGCGCTGTATCTGGAGCTTTCGGACGTGCTCGGCATTCCGTTCGCCGAGAAGAAGGACGCTCTCACGCCCGAACAGGAAGCGCTCTTCAACGCCCGCAAGGACGCCCGCAAAGCGAAAAACTGGGCGGAGTCCGACCGCATCCGCGACGAGCTCAAAGCGCAGGGCATTCTCGTAGAGGACACCCCGCAGGGCATGAAGTGGAAGCGAGTCTAAAAATCTCAGAACTTCTATAAACGTATATATGGGCTTCAGGCGCTTGTCTGGAGCCCATTAACATTTTCTTAATTTACACGGTCTTGACAGATCGTGTTTTTTTCTTTATCCCGGTTTATGCCGCCCTGTAGTATGCTGTATATATGCAGGAAACTATGGGAGGCTTTGTCATGGATCTCGAAAACGTTACCCGGCTGCTCCACCCCGGCGAGCAGATCCTGTGGGCTTCCATGTCAAAACCCGGCAAACTCATAGACTGCGAAAACCGGATGCGCAATCTGCGCTGGTTTTTCACTGTAGGCGCTGTGTTTACCCTGTTGATGTTTCTCTATATCCGCGCTTGTATTCACGCCGGGCGAAGCATTTTTTCCGTTGTATCCGTTATATTCGTTCTGATGGCGGTGGTCATTTTCCTTGACCCCATCACAACGTTTCGAAAGTTGAAGAAGGTCGAATATGCCATCACGACCGAGCGCGTGATCGTCTGCGCGTCGAAAACATCCAGCTTCTCTCTCCCCCTCTCCAAAGCCGCTCCGGTGCAGTTCATCTCTCGGTCTTTTGGGGCTTTTCATCACCGAGAACGGCAAGGATGTTCCCCACCCGGTTTTCTACCGCGTTCCTGACGCAAAGGAAGCCGTCCGTATTCTGGAAGCCTCCGCAAAATGACCATTATTCTCTTCTCTTTCCTTTCTCTCAATTTTCCCGGCAAAATGGCCGCTGTTCACCTGGAACAGCGGCCATTTTGAGCGTGTCAAAAAAGAATTTTTGCCACGCTCTCAAACGAGACCCACTGCGTTGGGCTCTCGTTTGAAAAGGCTGCGGCTCGCTGCAGCGCACTCGCTTACGCTCGCACGTTTGCGAGCCGAGAAGTATTTTTGCCGACGTACACGCCGCCGGCAAAAATAGTTTGAACTTCATTTGCGCCTGCGGGCGCAAACTCTGCGAGGCTTTTTGACAATTGGGAAAGGGCCGCTGCTCTCATGGAGCAGCGGCCCTTTCAGCCTGTCAAAGAAGCTCGCCAAACGGCGAGTATTTTGGTATAATGAGGGG
>ERZ808240.2277-NODE-2277-length-21507-cov-57.517761_pt1 | contig 21507 bp, 13 predicted proteins | sample MGYA00521084_ERZ808240 | MGnify/ENA primary metagenome ERZ808240 (study PRJEB31516, sample SAMN03275571) | gut metagenome | biome: mammalia-associated habitat; material: feces | host: Papio cynocephalus | place: Kenya | collected 2012-08-06 ...
ATGTCTGGGGCGTTGCGCGCGCTTGTGTTCCCCCCCCCCCCCCCCCACACACACACACTATAATAGTGTAACGGCGGCCTGTGCACGGGTGCTTAGCCTCGCGGCGGCGTTCCTGTTCGCCGGTGTGGCATCGGCGGCGCACGAGTTCCCGTTCTTTGCCTATCGCTCGTTCCTGCCCGAACATGACGCCATGCGGCGATTCGCCGAACAGGCGGACGTCAATGTCGTCACGCTCTTTCCGGCGAACACCTACAATATGTTGGGAACGCCCTACTGCGCCTATCCGGCGAACTGGACGTGGTGGGGGACGATTGACGAAAAGGCGATCGACCGGCAGTTCGACGAGGTAATCGCCGTCAATCCCCGGGTGAAGTTCATCTGCCTCGTTGACCTCAACACGCCGTACTGGATGTACCGCCGGCTCGGTCCGCAAGGCTACGACTCCTTCTGCGGACTCTCGAACGCCCTCTGCTCGGGCAAGTGGCGCGCCGAGACAGAACGGTACCTGCGCCTTTTTCTCGCGCATGTCGAATCGCGCTACGCTGGTCGCGTGCTTGGCTATGTCCTAGCCTGCGGCAAAACGACCGAGTGGATGGACGTCTCGGACTGGTGGGCCGCGCCAGACAAGACGGCGAAGTGGGACGCCTGGCGGAAAGCGAAGGGCCTTGCGCCCGCACCCGTTCCAACGCCCGATCGCATGCGGCAGGCGTCGTTCGACAACTTCATTCGCGATCCGTCGCGCGAAAGAGATGAACTGGACTACGCGGCGTTCTCCAACGAGATTGTCGCGGAAGCCATTGTCCGCTTCGCCGCAGTCGCGCGCGAAGTCATCCCGGCGGAGCGCAAGCTCGGCGTCTTCTTCGGCTACATCCTGCAGCTGTGGAGCGGCGCCCTGACGAGCTACGGGCATCTGGGCTACGAGAAGGTGTTCGCCTCGCCCGACCTCGACTTCTTCATCAGCCCCGGCAGCTGCTTTGACCGTCCGATGGGCGCGGGCACGGGCTTCATGGGCGTGCACGGGACCTGCCGCCGCTACGGGAAGACGTGGGTGCACGAGATCGACCACTGGATGACGGGCTCCAAGTCGCCGCATGCTTCCATCACGCCCGGCGCAAGCCAGATGTGGAAAACGGAGGAAGAGATTCTCGCGGGGCTGAAACGTGAGACGGGCTTTGCGATCGTCATGGGCGAATCCCTCTGGTGCTTTGACATGTGGGGCGGATTCTTCTCCACGGCGGCGCAGATGAAGACGCTTGCGCGCGCCAAGGCGATCTGGTCGGCCGAAGCGCGGCGTCGGACATTCGTCCCGGACACGGCGCTGATTGTCGATCCGCAGTCCCTTCTGCAGATCAACGATTTGCACCGTTTCACGCCCCGGCTGTACCAGCGTCTGCGTTCGGAGCTGAGCCGGACGGGCGCGGCGTTCGAGGCCTATTCGTTCGACGACATCGGCGAGACCGATCTCTCGGCGGTGCGTCTCTTTATTTTCCCCGCGGCGTTTCTGCTGACGCCCGAACGCCGCGCCCGGCTGGAACGCGAGGTGTTCAAGCCGGGGAAGACGGCCTTGTTCGTTTATGCGCCCGGCATCAGCGACGGGCGGACGCTGGACGTGGCTCGCGTGCGCGAGCTGACCGGGGCGGCCTTCGGCGCGAAGGGCCTCGGCTGGTCGGAGCGCAACGGCTGCCGCATCGCCTATGTGGCGGCGTATGCGGACGTGGACATGCCGCTCCTCCGGCAGGTCCAGACGCGGGCGGGCGTCCACTTCTACGCGGACGCCGGACTGCCCGTCGCGACGGACGGACGCCTCCTGTCCGTCCACGCCGCCATTGGCGGGCGGCGCACGATCCGGCTTCCTTTCCGCGCGTCGCGCGTGACGGAGCTGTGGTCGGACCGCATCGTCGCCGAGGACGCCGCGGCATTCGATTTCACGTTCGGTTCGCCGGACACGGCCATGTTCCGGGTGGAACGGGCGCAATCAGTACCACAAGAAAGGAAAGACACAGATGATTGAAAGAAAGAGAATCGGCAGGCGACGCCTGGGGTGCGTGCTCCTGTCGCTGGCGGTCGCCGCGGCGGCGTGTGCGGTCGAAGTTCCGCCGGAAGGAATGCCGTTGGCGAGGCAGACACACCTCTACCTGCTGCTGGGACAGCCGGGCGCGGACGGGCTGTTCGGCGACGACGCGTCATGGCGGAAGGGGCCTCCTTTCGCGCGGCGGCTGATGGTGTACGACGCCGACGGCACGTGGCAGCGGGCCTGCAGCCGCGGCATCGAGTTTGGGCGCTGGCTGGAGTTCAGCGGCCCGTTGCACACGGTCGGGCTCGTGCCGTGCGCGGTCAAGGGATCGACGCTCGCGGACTGGCGTCCCGGCTCGCCGAACTTCGCGCGAGCCGTCCGGCGCATCAAGGCCGCGATGAAGGACGGCATTCTCACCGGAATTCTTTGGCATGGCGGCGGCGCGGCGGGCTCGGCCGAATGGTTTGGCGAGACGATTGCCGCCCTGCGCCGGGCCGCCGGTGCGGGCGATGTCGTCGTCGCGGTTGACGGCGCCGACCCGTATGCCGCGGAAGCCGCTGCGCTTGTCCCCAACTGCCGGCTCGTGGAGCCGTCCGGCCAACCCTTGTGGAAGCGGTTTGCGAACACGCTGAACAGCGCCGCGGACGACGACATCGTCTCGCGTCCGGTTCCGTTTCGCGCCTACCACGACGGACGGCTCGTGCGCGTGCAACCTGCGCGCGTGTCGGCGTTCCCGTTCAACTGGGAATGGCCGGGCTATCAGCGTCCGAAAGGCCAGACGGAGATCGCCTACTTCATCTCGGTGTCCGTCGAGAAACCGGGGAAGGTGACGCTGGAGCTGCCGGGCGACGTGCCGACGGACGTCCGCATCCGCCCGCTGGGCGAGCCGCGCAGAGTGACGGCGGCGGGCAACCGCCTGACGGTCGGCGTGGAACGTCCCGGGCAGTTTTCGGTCGAGCTCGGGGAGAAAGGACCGACCGTGTATGTCTTCGCCAATCCCCCGTTCGAGTACCGGCACGTCCCGGGCGAGATCTACTTCGGCCCGGGCGAGCACGACGTCGGCGTGATCGCGCCGACGAACGGACAGACGGTCTGCATCGACGAGGGCGCGATCGTCTACGGCACGATCTACGCCTACGGCGTCCGCGACGTCAAGATCACGGGGCGCGGCGTCATAGACGCGTCGCGGCTGCACCGCAACCCGGACGCGCCCTCGTACAAATACGTGAAGGACGTCCTGAAGCTCGACGACGATTCGGCGGCGCGGTCGCTGAACTGCCTGACGCTCTACGGCTGCACGAACGTCACGGTGGAAGGCGTCGTCATGCGCGATCCCGCGCGCTGGACGATGCTCGTGCGCGGACACAGCAGCAACATCGACATCGACAATGTCAAGGTCGTCGGCGCATGGCGGTACTGCTCGGACGGCATCGACATCACGTCGTCCGAGAACGTCGCCGTCCGCAACTCGTTCTTCCGCACGTTCGACGACTGCATCGTCCTGCGGGCGACGTTGGAGGCGAGCGGTCCCACGCGGAACATTCTCGTCGACAACTGCGTGCTGTGGTGCGACTGGGGGCGCGCGCTCGAGATCATCTACGACGGCGGCACGGCGAATCCGCTCGTGGAGAACGTCCTTTACCGTAACGTGAAGATCGTCGGCGTCGAAGGTACGGCTTGCAGCATCCAGTCGCGTTCTTCGTTGGCGACCGTCTTCCGCAACATCCGCTACGAGAACCTGGAGGTCGATTTCCTGCCGCGCTGGAAGGCGCAGTACCAGGCGCGTCATGATGCGCGGTTCGTGCGGGAGCCGCAGACGGAGAACGCCTTGGCGAGCATCTGGGCCGCCCGTCCAAAAGGACATGACGGCAAGCCCTTGCCGCCCGTGCCGGGGAAGGAGGTTCTGTTCGAACGCATCGCGTTCGACGGGGTCAAGGTCTACGGCGCAACGAACAACGTCACGGTCTGGGTTTCGGAGACCGGACCCAATCAGGACCTCAAGGACGTCACGTTCCGGAACATCCCGGATTGCGTGAACGTCAGCCGAAAATTCTACGAAAACGCCAAATAAGGAGAACAAACAATGAAAGCAAACTACAGGAAACATTTCGTGCTGGCCGCCGGTGCGCTGGCGATCGGCTGTGCGCAGGCGGCGGGCTGGAACCCGGAGACGCGCACGTACGACACGACGGGCTACTGGACGCAGCGACAAGAAGGCTGGGCTGATCCATCCTTTTCAAACCCCAGCCATTGGAAAAACGCTTCCGGCGAAACGGCTTCCGCTTTTGACGCGAACGCCTGCCTGTATGCGACGAAGTTTGTCTACGCCAAGCCGGACCAGGACAAGGTGACGAGCCTTCCGTGCAAAGTTCTCGCGCTGTCCGAGACCGCCACGCTTGGCTGCACGGGCGCTTCGTATTTTGATTTCGGCAGTCAGGTCGATCTGCTCGCCGGCGCTTCGCTGACGATGTACGGCGCGTATTTCAAGGCGAAGGGCACGTTCAACTTCTACTCCACGGAAGAGAAGCCGAACGCCGTCAAGATTGAGGCTCCCACGACCGGCGAGGATCAAGGCTACTTTCTCTATAATGTGACGCTGACAGGCGACGACAAAGCCTATGTCGTCCTGGGCGGCGCGAAAGAAGGCTGCACGCTCGCCAACTTCAACTGGGAAAGCGGCGACGGCGCGGCGTTCCACGGCACGCTCCGCGTCGCGAACTTCCCGGCCGCGCCGGCGGCGTGTGTCGCCCAGCTCAAGCTCGCGGACATCACGGTCGGCGGCACGGTCTCGCTCGCGAACAACACGCGGCTTGTCCTGACCGGCACGTCGGGCGCGACGGTCTCGAACCTCGTCATGGACGCGGGGTCTGTGCTGGTCGGCACGACGGCCGAACGCAAGCTGACGGTCGACGGCAAGGTCGAGAAACTGCGGATTGACGTCAGCGGCCTGTCGGGCGCGGCGGACGCGACGGAATGGCCGGTCGTGAAGTTCTCCGCGACCGCCGAGACGGCGGGCTTCGGCTTCGGCAATGTGGTTCTCGTCAATGCGAACGAGACGATGATGCTTTGCGAGGCGGAACTGCGCAACGATGCGGATGGCGGCAAGACGCTGTACCTCGTCAAGCCCGCGAAGGTCGCGACGCGCGACACGTCCGTGGCGAGCAATCAGTACCGTGGGGAAAATACCGACAACACCGGCTACCGCTCGGAACTCCAGTTCGCGCAGCCAAGCAAGTCCGCCAAGAACTTCTGGTCGGACGGCAGTTGCCCGGGCGACGACGGCGTCTCGGAAGTCGCCTATTCGGCGAAGGCGACAATTCTCGCATTCCCGACGAACACGACGGCGGAGATTCTTCAGTTCAAGGGGAAGTCTCTCAATTTGAACGCGGCGGGACTGGAGACGTCGAGCGGCACGCCCGGCTACGAGGTGTCCAAGCTGCGCTTCGTCGCCGGGCGTTGCGGCATCCGCCTGTGCGACCAGGCCGGACGGCAGATCGGCGACGTGAACGAACTCGGGCAGAAGTACGCCACCATGCGTCTCTTGGGCGCGCTGGATCTCGGCGGCTCGGCGGATGTCACGCACTACGTCGAGATCTACGGCACACGCATTTTCCTGAAGCTGGAAAGCGCGCTCTCCGGCGACGGCAACATCGAGCTGCAGACTTACCCGTCGCAGAACAAGGATGCGCTGAACGCGACGCTGGAACTGGCGGGCGACAATGTCAAGTGGACCGGCAAGCTTCTCGTGAAGGGGCTCAATTCGAACGAATACAAGAACTACGAAATTGACGGGCAGACCGTGAGTTGCCCGAACCGCGCGAACGCCAATCATTGTCGCCTCTACCTGGCTGACGCCGCCGCGTTGGGTGGCCGTCGCGCGAACTTCGCGCATGACGCGCTGGAGCTGAAGCATTATGGCGAAGTGTTCCTCCGCAACGACGTGGCGCTACCGGCGGGTCTGAATCGCGGCGTGTCGTTCGGGGACTACGCGACGCTCACCGTCACCAACGGCCTGACGTTCACGATTCTCCAGCCGACCACGTGGGCGGGCACGGTCTACAAGACCGGGGCCGGCAAGCTTGCGCTCGGCGGCGCGGCGAAGTTCGGCGGCGCCGAACAGGCGGACACGCCGACGGCCGGCCAGAACATCCTGGAGGTCGAAGGCGGCTCGATCGAGCCGCTCACGGCGGAAGCCTTCAATGGCGTCCAGATCGTGCTGGCTGACGAAACGTGCCGGATCGCGCTCAATGCGGACGCAAAAGGCGAGTTGGCAGACAAAGGTCTTGTGAATGTCAAGACGGACAAGCCGTTTGCCACAAGCGCCCAAGACGGGAAGATCCGGTTCGAGGTGTACACCTCCCGGTCGGAGAGCGAGGTCGCGTCGGGTGTCACGGTGGCGTTGTGCACGGTTACGGCGAATGCCGCCAGCGGCCTCCGCGACAAGTTTGAAATCGGCAGGCTAAAAGGATTCCGCGGAAAGGTTTCCGAGCGCCAGAACACAGACGGCACGACGACTTTCCTGGCAAGATATGTCAAATGGGGCTTCGCCATCAGCATCCGGTAAGACCGGTACACTGGTGAAAGGGAACACCAGAGAGAAAATGAAGGTAGAGTTGGGAGTGAACGGAACAGTTCAAATGACGAAAGCAAAGAGTCTCGCTTGCGGCGCGCTTGCGCTGGGCCTCGCCGGCCTGCTCGGCGCGGCGTTCGCCGCCGCGCCGGAAGGGCTGACGGCGGAGTACCGGGAGAATCCGGACGGGCTGGACACGCCTTCGCCGCGCCTCTCCTGGCGCCTGCCGGACGGCACGGCGCGGCAGACGGCCTACGAGCTGGAGATCGACGGCGTATCGCAAGGGCGTGTCGCCTCGTCCGAAAGCCTGAACGCCGACTGGCCGGGCGGCCCGCTCGCGACGTCGCAACGCGTGACGTGGCGCGTGCGGACGTGGGACGAGGCAGGCCGCGCCTCGGACTGGTCGGCCCCCGCCACCTTCACGATGGGCGTCATGCGTCCGGGAGACTGGCGGGCGAAATGGATCGGCCCCGCCCCGGAGACGCGTCCCGACTACGATTTCGGCGCGGCGCAGTGGATCACCGCGCCCGCCGACGCGCAGGGCGTCGTGACGCTGGAGACCGCCTTCCCGTTCGACGGCGCGCGGCCCGGCACGTGCGTCGAGTTCGTGCACGCGGGCGTCTCGCAGCACGAAATCCGCGTCAACGGGCGGCTCTTCCACCAGTGGGCCGGGCATGTCCACGACTGGCGGTATCCGCGCTTCCGCGACCTGACGCCCTATCTCGCGAAGGGCACGAACACGATCGTCGTGCGCGTCTTCGCGGACAGACCGCGCAAGGGGACAGACCCCGTCGACCCGATCCGCGTCCATGCGCCGGAGGGCGTGCGGGCGTTTCTCGCGCGCATCGACTTCCCGGACGGCACGGCCCGCGTGACGGGCGCGGACGGCTGGACGTCGCCCCAAGGGCCCGTGACCGCGCTGGGGCGGGCGCGGGAAACGTCTTATGGGAAGCGGCTGAAACTGCGCACCGAGACGGTCTCGCCCGCGTTCGCGAAAACCTTCGAGGTCGCGAAGCCCGTCAAGACGGCGACCCTGCACGTGACGGGCGTCGGCTTCTGCGAGGCGTACCTGAACGGACGGAAGATCGGCAAGAAGGTGCTCGACCCGTCCCCGACGGACTACACGAAGCGCGTCCTCTACTCCACCTACCGCCTCGACGGCGCCGTCCGCGCCGGCGCGAACGAGCTGAAGCTTCTCGTGGGGCACGGCTGGTACGACATGCGCTCGACGCTCGTCTGGAACTTCGAGACGGCTCCGTGGCGCGACTTCCCCCGCTGTCTCGCCCAGCTCGAACTCGTCTATGCGGACGGCTCGAAGGAGATCGTGGCGACGGACGGCTCCTGGCGGCAGGTTGAAAGCCCGGTCGCCTATGACGATCTTTTCGAGGGCGAGATCGCCGGCATGCGCCCGCCGGAAGAGTCCGGTTCCGCCGCAGGCGACCTGCACGCGGCGGAAGTCCCCGGCCCGGGCGGACGGCTCGTCGCCGAGGCCCAGCCCGGCGCGGAGGTCGTCCGCGAGATCCCCGTGAAGCGGATCGTCCCGTTCGACGGCGGGTACGTACTCGACTTCGGCGAAAACGTCGTCGGCTGGGCGCGTCTGGCGTTCAGGGGCCAGCGCAAGGGCGACGTCGTCTCCGTCCGCTACGACGAGCGCGTGGGGCCGGACGGCACCCCGGCGGAGAGCTCCGCGAAGGACGGTCTGCACGATTTCAACTTCTGGGATCCGAAGCGCGCGGCGGAGGCGGCCCGCAAGCGGTACATCGACATGCACTTCCGAGCCACCGCCTCGCACCGGGTGCGGCCGTTCGCGGACGCCGCGCCGCAGACCGACCACTTCGTCTGTTCGGGGGAGCCGGTCGAGACGTACGAGCCGCGCTTCGCCTATTCGGGCTTCCGCTACGCCGTCGTCCGGGGGTTGCGCCGTCCGCCCGTCCCCGCCGACGCCGTCGCCTGCTTCGTCCGCACGGCCTTTCCGGCGATCGGCTCGTTCGCCTGCTCGGACGACGGCTTCAACCGCCTCATGGCGGCGGGCGTCCGGGCCTACGAGAGCAACTTCACGGACGGCGTGCCGACGGACTGCCCCCATCGCGAGAAGAACGGCTGGACGGGCGACGCCGCCATCGCGTGCGAGCTGGCGCAGTACTGCTTCGAGAACACGGCGGGCTACGGGAAGTGGCTGCGCGACGTCTTCGACGCGCAGCTCCCGGACGGCGACATCCCGTGCATCGTCCCGACGTCGGGCTGGGGCTTCCACTGGGGCAACGGCCCCGCCTGGGACGCGGCGCTCTCCGTCATCCCCTGGAACCTCTGGATCTACCGCGGCGATCGGCGGATCCTGGACGAAGCCTATCCGCATCTCGTGCGCTATCTCGCCCATACGGCGACGAAAGCCGACGCGGACGGGCTCGTGCGGCATGGGCTCGGCGACTGGATTCCCGTCGAGAAGGCGCACATGCCGGCGGTCGAGTTCACGTCTTCGTGCTTCTACTCCCAGGCGCAGCGCATCGCCGCGGAAATCGCCCGGCTGAAAGGACTCGCGGACGACGCCGCGCGCTTCGCGGCGGGCGCGGCGAAGACGGCCGCGGCCCTTCGCGCGAAGTATGCGAAGGGGAACGGCGTCTACGACAACGGCGGCCAGACGGCGCAGGCGTTCGCGCTCGCCTTCGGGATCGCGCCGGAGGCGGAGGTCCCCGCCGTCGAGGCGCAACTCGCGGCCGCCGTCGAGCGGGCGGGCGGACACGTGGACATGGGGCTTCTCGGGACGAAGCACGTCTTCCGCGCCCTGAGCCGCGCCGGCCGCACCGATCTCGCCTGGAAGATGCTGACGAACCCGTCTTCGCCTTCGCCGATGGACTGGATCCGCAAGGGCGGCACGACGCTTTGGGAGGACTGGGGCGAGGGCTTCTCGCGCAACCACGTCATGTTCGGCGACTTCGTCGGCTGGGCGTACCAGTACCTCGCCGGCATCCGTCTCGCGGAGGCGCCGCGCTCGACGAGCGCGGTGACGATCCCGACGGCGCCGGCGTTCCGGGAACTGGCGATCGAGCCCGTGTTCCTGAAGGAGCTGGACTGGCTCTCGGCCTCGACGGCGACGCCGTACGGTCCGGTCTCGGTCTCGTGGCGGCGCACGGACGGAACCGTCGCGGCGGAAATCGCGCTTCCGCCGGGCGTGCGCGCCGAGGTCCGCCTGCCGGGCCGCCCAGCCCGGACCGTCGGGCCGGGCGTCCATAGGTTTGAAGTGAAAGAGTGAAGAAAGGAATAGACCATGCATAACAAGAGAATGAGAGGCCTTTCGGCCTGTCTGGGCGTCCTGGCGTCCATTTGGGGAGGCGCCGCGTGGGGCCAAGCGGACTTCCAGGCGAACCCCGTTCCGGCGCTGGGGCAGAATGCGCGGAGCAATACGGCGTTCGACCCGTCCGGGAAGGGTCCGCGCGTGCTTTTCGTCGGCAACTCCATCACGCGGCACGGCCCGCGGCCGGAAATCGGCTGGACGAACGACTGGGGCATGGCGGCCAGCGCGCGCGACAAGGACTACGTGCACCTCCTCCAGAAGAAGATCGCCGCGGTCCGTCCCGATGCGCAGTGTTGCCTCGCGCAGGTGGCGGCGACGTTCGAGCGCGCGTTCTTCAAGCCGGACTGGTCGCCCGAAAAGCATTTCGCCTGGGCGCGCGCGTTCAAGCCGGACGCAATCGTCCTCTTCTTCGGGGCGAACGTGCCGCGCGACTACGACAGCGGGAAGATGACGCCGGCGCCCGCGCGGACGTTCGCCGCGGCGCTGGAACGGTTCCTGGACCATGTCGATCCCGAGAAGAAGGCGTTTGTTCTCGTGTCGCAGGGATTCTACATCCGCCCGAAGCTGGACGCGGAGAAGGAGACGGTAGCCGGGAAAACGGACCGGCGGTATGTTTTCGTCGACATGGAGGATATCCGCACGCGCGCCGATACGCATGGCCGCTACAACCATCCGAACGACCGGGGCATGGAACTGATCGCGGAAAGGTTCTGGCGGGACCTCGCGCCGTATTTCTCCTCGCCTGCGCGGAAACAAGCCGCGCACGTGGAGAAAACCGTCTATTCCTGCCAATAAACCGCATGTTTCACGCAGAAAGACGCGTTTCACGCGGCGCAAACAGGCGGCAGCGCGCGGGCGGCAGGGGACTGCCGCCCCTACCCTTGGAGAGGAAAGATGATATTTGCTCGCCCGCAGGGTGGCGGGCGGGGCGCGCGAAGCCTTGGGCGAAGCGTTAGCGTAGCCTTTGCCGCCCGTCGGAGTTTGCTTTCTGTGCGAGAGACCTTCCGGGTCGCGCCGGAACGGCGATGCCGTTGCGCCGGAACGGCCACCCCGTTCTACTGGAACGGCCGCGCGATGCGGAAAGAATGCGCCTGTCTCGCCCCGTTCCCTGCCTTTGGCCCCCCCCGCGCGAAGGTCGACCCCATCTTCGCGAAGGTCGACCCCCCATCTTCGCGAAGGTCGACCCCCCATCTTCGCGAAGGTCGACCCCCTTCGTCCACGGAGAAGGCGGGAGGGGCTCCGCGAGGGATGTCGACGGCCCCCGCAGAGCCTTTGGAAGTTGCTCTATATATAAGGAGTAGGGGAAGTGGGTTCTGAGCAGCCGAAAGGATAAGGGAGGGGAGGCAACGTCTCTCCGTCCGGCCCTTTGGCCGGCTGAACGGCATCACGAACAGACGGAATTCTCATGCCCATGAGAAAGAATTCTCGTGCCGATGAGAAAAAATTCTCATGGGCACGAGAACGGATCGCCTGCAGACGGGAAATTGCCCGTTAGTTTGACCTTTCTGTCGAAATCAAGCGTTAAACTCGTAGATATCCCATGAAAACGGGAACGCCCCGGGGCTGGCATCCCCGTTTCACCCGTTTTGTGCGTCCGAGAGGAGGTCAAAACGCCCCGAAGCGGGATGCCGGTTTCCATTGCGGGTTCTAGCCTTTCGTTTTCACGTCCGGCCCTTCTCCTTATCGGGTGCTCGCCCTCCATTCCACCTGGAGCGGCCTGTCCCGGGTGTCTCATGACAGGGTACACTTTTCGGAAATAAATATTTGCAAATTGCTACTTGACTATCGATATAAAAATAGGTATACTATATGCCAATTTTTACGTCTGAGAAGGTCTTGGACGAACGAGGTTAAAGAAAATGAAGAAGTCTGGCAATCAAACGAAGGTCAAAGACGCGGCCCCCGCGCCTGCGGCCACCGACGCAGCCGTGAGCGCGGATGCGAAAGAATTCGCTGAAACTCTGGAGAAAGTGCGCGCGGCGCAGAAAAAGTTCTCCACCTACACGCAGGAGCAGGTCGACAAGATCTTCCGTGCGGCGGCGCTCGCGGCGAACAGCCAACGCATTCCGCTCGCCAAGGACGCCGTGCAGGAGACGGGCATGGGCATTGTCGAGGACAAGGTCATCAAGAACCACTTCGCGGCCGAATACATCTTCAATTGCTACAAGAACATGAAGACGTGCGGCGTGATCGAGGAAGACCAGAGCTTTGGCGTGCGCAAGATCGCCGAGCCGGTTGGCGTCATCGGCGCGGTCATCCCGACCACGAACCCGACCTCGACGGCGATTTTCAAGACCCTCATCGCGCTCAAGACGCGCAATGGCATCATCATCAGCCCGCATCCGCGCGCGAAGAAGTGCACGTACGACGCGGCGATGGTCGTTCTAGACGCGGCTGTCAAGGCGGGCGCGCCCGAAGACATCATCGCGTGCATGAAGGAGCCTTCCATCGAAAAGACCCAGCTCCTCATGAAGAATGCGGACGTCATTCTCGCGACGGGCGGTCCGGCGATGGTGAAGGCGGCCTACAGCTCGGGCAAGCCGGCTCTCGGCGTCGGTCCCGGCAACACGCCGGCGATTATCGACGACTCGGCGGACATCAAGCTCGCGGTCAGCTCGATTATCCATTCCAAGTCGTTCGACAACGGCATGATCTGTGCATCCGAACAGTCCGTCATCGTGCTCGACAAGGTCTACGACGCGGTGAAGAAGGAGTTCGCCTACCGTGGCTGCTACTTCCTCAAGCCGGCCGAACTGGACAAGGTCCGCAAGATCATCCTCAACGAGAACGGCACGGTCAACGCGAAGATCGTCGGCCAGAAGCCGGTGACGATCGCCAAGCTCGCGGGCGTGGACATCCCGGCGGCGACGAAGGTCATGATCGGCGAGGTCACGAGCGTGGACAAGTCCGAGCCGTTCGCGCACGAGAAGCTCAGCCCGGTGCTGGCGATGTACCGCGCGAAGGATTTCGACCAGGCCGTCGACATGGCGGAGAAGCTCGTGGAAGACGGCGGCTACGGCCACACCTCATCGATCTATTTGAACAAGCGCGACAACGAGGACAAGCTCGCCAAGTTCCAGGCGCGCATGAAAACCTGCCGCATTCTCGTCAACACGCCTTCGTCGCAGGGCGGTATCGGCGATCTGTACAACTTCAAGCTCACGCCGTCGCTGACGCTCGGCTGCGGCAGCTGGGGCGGCAACTCGGTGTCGACCAACGTGGGTGCGATGCATCTGCTCAACGTCAAAACAGTCGCGATCAGGAGAGAAAACATGTTGTGGTTCCGTGCACCTGAAAAGGTCTATATCAAGAAGGGTTGCCTGCCGGTGGCGTTGCGCGAGGTCAGCGAAGTCTGGCACCGCAAGCGCGCGTTCATCGTGACGGACTACTTCCTCTACGCGAACGGCTACACGAAGCCGATCGAGCGCAGCCTGGAAGAGCAGGGGTGCGCCGTGGCGACGTTCTCCAACGTGGCGCCGGATCCGACGATCGCGTGCGCGATGGACGGGGCGCGTCTGATGGCCGAGTTCAAGCCGGACGTGATCATCGCCGTCGGCGGCGGCAGCGCCATGGACGCCGGCAAGATCATGTGGGTGCTCTACGAACATCCCGAGTGCGACTTCCTCGACATGGCGATGCGCTTCATGGACATCCGCAAACGCGCGTACACCTTCCCGAAGATGGGCGAGAAGGCGAAGTTCATCGCGATCCCGACCTCGGCGGGCACGGGTTCCGAAGTGACGCCGTTCGCGGTCATCACCGACCAGGAGACGGGCACGAAGTACCCGCTCGCGGACTACGAGCTCATGCCGAACATGGCGATCGTCGATGCGGACATGATGATGTTCGCGCCTCCGGGGCTGACGAGCGCGTCGGGCATCGACGCGGTTTCGCACGCGCTCGAGGCGTATGCGTCGATGATGGCGACGGAGTTCACAGACGGTCTGGCGCTGCAGTCGCTCAAGACGACCTTCAAGTATCTGCCGGCCTGCTACGAAGCGGCATGCGCGAAGAAGGCGGACTTCTATGCGCGCGAGCGCATGGCGCATTCAGCGACGATGGCCGGCATGGCGTTCGCGAACGCCTTCCTGGGCGTCATGCACTCGATGGCGCACAAGCTGGGCGCGTTCCACCACATCCCGCACGGCATCGCCAACGCGCTCATGATGGTGCAGGTCCTGCGCTTCAACGCGAACGAGAAGCCGCCGAAGATGGGCACCTTCCCGCAGTACGACCACCCGAAGACGCTTCACCGCTATGCGGAGTGCGCGGACGCGCTCGGACTCGGCGGCAAGACGGACGAGGAAAAGCTCGAGAACCTCATCAAGGCCATCCGCCAGTTGCAGAAGACGATCGGCATCAAGCCGACGATCCGCGACTACGTGCCGAACGAGAAGGACTTCCTCGACCGCCTCGACGCGATGACCGAGCAGGCCTTCGACGATCAGTGCACCGGCGCCAACCCGCGCTATCCTCTGATGAGCGAAATCAAGCAGATGTTCCTCAACGCCTACTACGGCAAGGACGAGGCCGTCTGAGCCTTGGTCTGGAGCAGAACGGATGAAGTCGGTTGTCATCCGTGGGATTAAAGCCCGAATCGCGTGCACGTTCTTCGAGCGTGCACGCGGTTTGATCGGGACGCGCGATTTGCCGCGTGGAGAGGGGCTTCTGATCCCGCGCTGCAACGTGGTGCACACCTTCTTTATGCGTTATCCGATAGATGTGACATTCCTTGACGGGGCGGGAGACGTCCTCAAGGTTGTCCGGAACGTCCGTCCCTGGACGTTCTGCGTCTGGGGCGGATGGCGCGCGCGGCAGGTTCTGGAGACGCGCGCTTCGGAGCGCTAGAGTTCAAGTCTGAGCGAAGAAGGACTCGTCGAGGCGCGCGGCTTGAAGAGGACCTGGTGTTCGACGTCGATGCACATGTCGTAGACGTCGCGCCAGTTCGAGAGGCGCTCCGAGCGCTCTTTGACGAGCATGGCCTCCAACAGCTGGCAGAAGCCAAGCGAGAGGGGGATCCCGTATCGCCGCGGATCCTGCGCCTGCCTGGCGTTGTCGCAGTGGGCGCGGAGCATGTCTTCGCTGGAAAGCTTGGGGAACAGCATGCGCCCGCACGACAGGTGGTAGAGCGAAGCGGCGAGCGAGTATATGTCGGCGCGGCAGTCGATTTCCACATCGCCGAAGATTTGTTCGGGCGAGATGTACGCAGGCGTTCCGAGCACCTGGTCGGAGACCGGGATTTCTTCGCCGTTGCGCAGGTGGAACGTGTGGCAGAGCCCGAGATCCGTCAATTTCACCACACCCTCGGAGTTGATCATGATGTTCTCGGGCTTGATGTCGCAGTGCACGACGCCAAAGTCGCGCCAGGCGTAGTCCAGGGCGATCGCGACAGATTCGCAGATCAGCAGGCAGTCGGATTCGGGCAAGTGGCACTTGCGGTTCAGGAGCGAGGCGAACGAGTAGCCGTCCACGTACTCCATGAGATAGTACCATAGAGAACCGTGTTGATTGAGACCGTAGCAGCGCACGATGCCCGGATGGTTGAGCTCGCTCATGGCGCGCGCTTCTTCCACGAAGTGGGCGCGGTCTTCGGGATTGTCGGCGGGATCCTGTTTCAGGATTTTGACGGCAAGGAGGTTTTCGGTCGCCGCATCGCGTGCCTTCCAGACGCACGCCATTCCGCCTTCTCCGATCTTTTCCTCGAGCACGAGCCCCGGCAATTGGGGAATGTCGTTTGGCAGGTGTTCTTTCATTTCGTTCCGGCTCCTTGGCACGCGTTGCAAATCTGCGCCCGTGTTCCGCGGCAGGCGGTGCAGCGGATGGCGTTCGCGCCCTTGCAGGCCGGGCAGGGGGTGACGTGAAGTTGTCCGGCGCGGCCGCTTGTGCGGATCTCTTCGACGACCCAGCCGTCTTCGCACGCCTTGTTCGGGCATCTCCCAAGTCCCTTGCCCTTGCATGTTTTGCAGGCGACGACGCCGGACCACCGGCACCGCGAGCAAGGCTTCCCATACGCTTGCGCCACGCGCCGGAGGTCCTTTCGGGACAGTTTCCCGGCGAGAGACCGCGGCACATAGGCTTCGCCTGCGGCGATATCGCCTTGCGCCAGATGCCGCGCTTCAAAGTCTTCGCGCGCCTGGCGGATGGTCGCGTAGAGCTCGTCCAGCGCGCCATAGGACGCGAGGCGTCCTTTACCGCCGCAGACGGGGCAGTCTATCTGTCGCGTTTTGGGCTTTTTTACGCCGATCCGTCCGTCGTTCTGCCCGTGGTCGGGCTCGGTCAGGACGAGTCGCCGCGCCCCTTCGCAACGCGGACAGGGCAAGCGCCGTGTCAGAGGGGGCAGGCGGGGGAGTGCGGCGGAAGCCGCCGCGGCCGCATTCGTCTCGACCGTGCGGCACGCCAGGGCGTTTCGCGCCTCGAAGTAGTCCGCGAACGTGAGGGCGGACGCCAAAAGAAGGAATGTTCCAATCATGAGATCCCCCATTCGTGCAGGCGGCGGTGGAGGGTGCGGCGTGAAATGCCGAGTTGGAGGGCCGCCTTGGATTTATTGCCGCGGCAGGCTTCGATTGCCGCGAGAATCTGTTCCTTTTCGGTGTCGGCGAGGGAGTGGTCCGGGACGGGGGGCGTTTCCGTCGGGGTGGTCTGGGGAGGGGCGGACAACGGGGATACGCCGCCGGATGCGGCGGTCCCGGTCCGGATTTCGGCGGGCACATCCGCGACCGCAAGGCGTCCGCCTTCGGACAAAACGACCATTTTCTCGACGACATTGCGCAATTGGCGCACATTTCCCGGCCAGGCGTAGTTTTCGAGCAGTTTCATCGCCGCCGGCTCGATTCCCGTGACGAGTCCGCCGTTTTCTTTCGAAAATTCCTTCAAAAAGCGCGTCACCAGCATGGGAATATCCCCGGGACGCTCCCGCAGGGCAGGCATATGGATGTCGATGACGTTCAGACGGTAATACAAATCCTCGCGAAAACGCCCCGCCGCGACTTCGGCGACAAGATTCCGGTTTGTGGCCGCCACGATGCGGATGTCGGTCTTGACGTCCTCGGACCCGCCAACCCGCTGGAACGTGCGCGTTTCGAGCACGCGCAGGAGTTTGACCTGGGTAGCGAGGTCGATTTCGGCGATTTCGTCCAGAAAGAGCGTGCCGCCGTTGGCCGCCTCGAAACGGCCGATTTTGCGCTCCCGGGCGTCCGTGAAGGCGCCTTTTTCGTGTCCGAAAAGTTCGGATTCGAGCAAAGTCGGGGAAAGCGCCGCGCATTCCACGGCGACAAAAGGTCCTTTGGCGCGGCTGGAAAGATCGTGCAGGGCCCGGGCCACGAGTTCCTTTCCGGTTCCGGAAGGACCCTCGATGAGCACGTTCGCGTTGGACCGCGCCGCCAGGCGGATGAGTTTGTACACTTCCTGCATGGCCGGCGAATTGCCGGTGAACGCCTCCAGTCCGTATTTCGGATTGAGTTGGGACTTGAGTTCTTTTACTTCCTGCTCGAGCGAATGCGTCTTTATCGCGTTGGAAATACGCAGTTCGAGCTGATTCAGGTCGGTAATGGGCTTTGTGAGGAAGTCGTCCGCGCCTTCTTTCATCGCCTTTACGGCCAAATCGACGCTTCCGTACGCCGTCAGCAGGATGCAGGCGAGGTGCGGGGCGAGTTCTTTGGCCTTTTTGACCAGCGAGACGCCATCCACGCCCGGCATGCGCACATCGCTGATCATGAGCGCGAGGTCGGGATTCGCCCGGATCGCGGCGAGGGCCAGATCTCCATCCGGGGCGGTCAAGCATTCAAAACGGGAACTTAGCGCGCGCGCCATGACGTCCCGTGTGGGTTTTTCGTCGTCTACGATCAAAATCTTCGGTTTGGCCATGGGACGTCAACTTTCCAATTGGCGTACGCGCCGCTCCAATCGCGGCAGTTTGACGGTAAAGGTCGTGCCTTCGTTCTTCACGCTTTCGGCGCTGATGGACCCCCCGTGATCATGCACAATGCGCGAGCAAATCATGAGTCCGAGTCCATGTCCATGCGTTTTTGTGGAGCGATAAGGCTCGAAGAGGTGGGCGACCTGCTCTTTGTCCATTCCGCACCCCGAATCGTGGATGCATACCGATACGCTCGTATCGTCCGCCTGGGCCGTCAAGGTCAGATGCCCGCCTTCTTTCATGGCTTCCAGGGCGTTTTTGAGGAGGTTGAAGAAGACCTGTTCCATCTGGTTCTTGTCCAATGCGACCATCGGCAAACTCTGCGGAAATTCGGTCTGGACGGTTATTTTGCGCTCTTTCAGCTCGTTTTTGAGCGTCAGGAGGCAATTTTGGAGCGGTTCCACGAGCGAACCGGCCGTCAGCGCCAGTTTTGTGGGACGCAGCGCCTGCAGGAAATCGCGGACGATGCCGTCCAGCCGCAAGACCTGTCGGCGGCATTCGGCGATAGACTCGTTATCCGGGTAGTCCCGCGCCAGGAGTTGCAGATTCAGCGAAATCGCGTTGAGCGGATTGCCGATTTCGTGCGCGACGCCGCGCGCCAGGTCATGGATCGCATGGGAGGCCCCCGCACGCAGTTCGGCGTCCGTCTGCGCTTTTTCCGCCGTGATGTCGCGCAAAAGCACGAGCGTGGGGCCGTGCATTGGCTGGGTTTGCACTTCGAGCGTGCGTTTGTCGGGGTAGGTCAGCGTGATTTCGCTTTTGGACGCCCGCCCGACAGGCAGATTCAGAAACTTGAGCGCGTCGGTCGGATCCATCCCCAGAAGCGTCTGCGCCGCGGGATTGGCGCGGACAATCTTCCCCTGTTCGTCCAGCACGAGGATGCCTTGCGCGATCGTCGAGATGAGGGTATCCAGAAAGACGACCTCTTCCAGCGCGCGGGCATACTGTCCCCGCAACTGGTTGATGTCCAGCCGGTCGATATGTTTACGGACGCTTTTGAAGAAGTTGTCCATCTTATTTTCTTCCGGTCAAGTGGTCCAAGACGGACAGGAAACGGGCGTTCTGTTGGGGTGTGCCGATCGTGATGCGCAGGCGGTCCCCCGTCTTTTCGCCGGGGAAATAGCGCACAAACACATTGTTTTCGCGCAATTTTGCGAACAGATCGTCCGCTTTGAAGGGGGCGGGCGGGCGGGCGAAGAGGAAGTTCGCGTGGCTTTCGGGGACGTCCCAGCCCCGCGCTCGCAGTTCCGCCGTCAATTTGCCGCGGGACGCGACGACTTTCGCGACGGTGGAGGCGAAATGCGCCCGGTCCTTCACCGCGGCAAGCGCCACGGCTTGGGCGAGGGCGTCCACGTTGTAGGAGTCCTTTATCTTGTAGAGCGCGTCTATAAGTTCCACCGGCCCCACGCAGTACCCGACGCGCAGACCGGCGAGCGAATAGCTCTTGGAAAAGGTCCGCATCACCAGGACGTTCGTATTGTCCGCCGCGGTCGCCAGGCTCATGCAGTTCACCGGCGCGAAGTCTGCATACGCCTCGTCCACCAGCAAAACGCCGCGGAAAACGCGCGCAAACGCGGCGATTTCATCGATTTCTTTCAATATTCCAGTCGGTGCGTTGGGGTTGGTGATGAGCGCGAGGGCGACTTTCGGACCGGGTTTCGCCGTGTGCAGGTCGGGCCCCACGGGTACCCAGGCGACATCCCGGATGGCGGCGAGGGTCTTGTAGAGGGAGTAGCTCGGATCCAGCGAGACGATTTGCTCGTCGTTTTCCACGAAGGCTTTGGCGGCCAGCGAAAGAACTTCGTCCGAACCGTTGCCGATGAAGATGCGTTCCGGCACGGTGCCGTTGAGTTCGGCGAGCGCGGCGCGCAATTCCTGGAACACCGGGTCGGGGTACCGGCGCAACTTGTCCAAATCGAAATCCTTCAATACCGCGGCGCATTCCGGCGAAGGCGGATAGGGATTTTCATTCGTGTTGAGCTTGACGACATCCTTTGCCTTGGGCTGTTCGCCCGGCACGTAAGCTTCGAGTTTCTGGACGGATTTCGCGATTTTCATGGCATTTCAGGGTCTCAATTCCACGCTCGTATACAAGGTATGGCGCTTCAGGAAGATGATTAGGTACGACTCGTCGGCCGAATAGCTGACAAGATCGCGGTAGCGCGTGCGGCCGGTCTTCGCCATTTCGGCTTCCAGCATCCGCATGTTGTTGTCGAGCGTCGTCGTCTGGCGTCCGAAGACGCAGCCGAAGCCGTTTGGATTCTCCGGATTGCCCGAGGCCAGCGGGATGATGTTGAAGAGATACCAGCCCGAATTCTCTATCGCCACCATTTCGCGTCCGCCCACATTGGACGTCCGGACGCTGGCGCATCCGCCGCAGAGGAGCGCGGCAAAGAGCAGTGCGGAAAGAAGACGTGTTTTCATTGGAGCACCCCCGAGAGCTGGATTTCGCGGTACGTTATGAAATAGGGCAGCGGAAAGGAAATCGTGGAGCCGGGGATGGTGAACAGAACCTGATCGTTCGTATGGTAGGTCATGTCGCGCGGCGCCAGGCGCTCCTTTCTGGCGTAGTCCATGAACCGGCTCTGCGTCTTGTCGAGCGTCACATCGTCGCGGAAGAATGCGAAAGGCGAAAGACGTCCCGCGGCGATATTGCCGCAGACGAGCGGGAACTTCCCGAACAAATACCAACCGTAGTTGGAGACGAGCACATGCCGGTCGTGCGTCACGCGATTCGTCGCCACGTCAATGGAAAAGCATCCGGCCAACGCAACCCACGCCCCAAATGCCAAGAGAGGCAAGAAACAGCGCAATTTCATGTATATTCAACTCCTTTCTGCGAGAAAACTCCTAGACTGCCGCACAGGGAACATTATACCAAATTCTGAACTGAAAAACTACCTTTTTCACAAAATCCAGCCGCGTCGCACCCCGAACCGCATGAGGATGAGGTGTTTTGGGGCCAAAAAGGGTGATTTGGGGGCAGAAAGGGGTTGAAAACGCCGCGGGAAACGCCGCGTTCGTCCGTCGTCTGTCGGCGTGGATCGCAGGGTAAATCGCGGCGCGTTCCGGCGAGATCGCGGCCCGGTTTCGCGGCGTTTGCCCTCCCCGTTCCGGGCGCATCTGGCGGCTGAAACGGGGTGGTCTCCCGGCTGGCTCCAGGTTTATTGGGGATATCTGCATGTTTAGAGCTTGATTTAGATTGAAAAGATAAACTAACGGGCGAATTCACGCCTGCAAGCGTCCCGTTCTCGTGCCCATGAGAATTTTTTCTCATCGGCACGAGAATTCTTTCTCATGGGCATGGGAATTCCGTCTGTTCGTGATGCCGTGCAGCCGTCCAACGGGTCGGAACGGGTCGGACGGAAAGACGTTGCCCCTTCCCTTCTCCTTATAATAGAGCAACTTCCAAAGGCTCCGCAGGGGTCGTCGACACTCCACACATAAGCGGGGGGCGGAGCCCAAAGGCAGGGAACGGGGTGAGACAGCCGCATTCTTTCCGCATCGCGCGGCCGTTCCAGTAGAACGGGGTGGCCGTTCCGGCGCAACGGCATCACCGTTCCGGCGCAACGGCATCACCGTTCCGGCGCAACGGGGTAGGCGTTCCGGCGCAACGGCATCACCGTTCCGGCGCAACGGCATCGCCGTTCCGGCGCAACGACATCACCGTTCCGGCGCAACGACATCACCGTTCCGGCGCAACGGGCGGCCCAAGC
>ERZ808240.2278-NODE-2278-length-21495-cov-35.312313_pt1 | contig 21495 bp, 13 predicted proteins | sample MGYA00521084_ERZ808240 | MGnify/ENA primary metagenome ERZ808240 (study PRJEB31516, sample SAMN03275571) | gut metagenome | biome: mammalia-associated habitat; material: feces | host: Papio cynocephalus | place: Kenya | collected 2012-08-06 ...
AAATGGCGAAATAGGCGAAATGTTAGCCGCGGCGAACCTCAAACCGCATGAGGGTGGGGTGTTTTGGGAGCCAAAAACGGGCGATTTTGGAGGCGAAAAACGGGGCAAAAACGCCGCGAAAAACAGACGCGGAGGGCCGCGGAAGCGCAGGGAACAAACTCCGAAGAGCGTTCAAAAGGCTGCCCCCCTCGAAGTTCTTTCTCTCTTCCTCTCTCCCACCTCCCGCTTCTCTGTGCCTTCGTGTCTCTGTGCCTCTGTGTTAAAATCTCCCCCTTCTCCACGTTCTCCTGATCTCAACGGCCATTCTCTCTCTACAATTCTACAACTCTACACGGTTGATTACTCTACCCCCTCCCACCCCCTGCGTTCTCTGCGTGAGATAAATTTAACCATGTAGTAGGGGCGCGGAAGTCCGCCGCGACGCGCGCCGTCGAGAAGTGCCCGGCGGCCAGCAAACCTTGCGCCGCGTACATTTCGTCAAAGGCGAAAATGCGCCCCGACAAGTGGTTCTGGATTATCCCGACGGGAATGGACCATTCCGTCGCCACGCAACGCAAATGACAGCGCGCCATTTCGAACAGCTCCTGGATGCGGACGGCGGCTCCGCACGGACTGGCCCCGCCACAACCAGCACCCCCAGGCCGCAGATTCAAAGCAACTTACGCATGATCTTCCTGTTCCCTTCCCTTATGACTTTTGTTTCGCAAAGTCCATCCAATCGGTCGCGAGAGGCACACCGAACTTGCCCCACTCGTTGACGGGGCGTACGGTGAAACGCACCTCGCCGCAGCCGGGGATCGCCTCCTCGGCGAAGCGGCAGGCGACCGGCGCGACGTCTTTCTCCGCCGGCAGAAGCGCGTTCGGCGAGTAGACGCGACTCGACGCGACCGTGCGGACGACGCCGGAGATGCGCGACTCGCAGTCGACCTGGAAGTCGAAGGCCCGCGCGCCGCCGTTCCGTCCGTTCACCGGCGGGAAGGCGACTTCCACCTGCGGATGCGCACGCCCCGCGCGGTCCTTCCCCGGCACGCCCCGCCGCACCGACACGGCGGCGCCCGGCGCGAACTGCGGCGGCTTCGACGCGGCGGCGCGCGGCTCCTGACGGTAAGGCCGGGCCGACGGGGTGCCCAGCGGGATCACCCAGTCCAGCCCCAGCCGCAGCCCGTACTCGAAGTCGCGCCGCTCCAGCGTGATGCGGTCGTCGAAGACCTCCATCACCATCCCCTGCCGGCACGTCCCGAAGTCCAGCCACGGCCCCGACCACAAAGTTTCTTCTTGTCATCATGTCGCCGTATCTCCTTAGTCGTCAATTCTGTCGGTCGCAATCCGCACGGGGCCGTAAAGGCCCGCCGGCTTCAGCGGATCGGTCGCCTTCGGGCCGCAGAGCGTCCACGTCGTCCGCTCCGCCTCCGGCAACGCCGCCTCGCGCACGAGGCGGTTGTGCCACGTCGCCGTGACGACGACCTCCAGCCGGTTCGTGCCGTCCGCGACGCGTTCCGTCAGGTCGAGGCGGTACGGTGCGCACCAGAGACGTCCGACTGGCGCGCCGTCGAGGAAGACTTCGGCGCACTGCTCGACCCGGCCGAGATCGATGACTGTCCGCGCGCCGCGTCGCGTCGCGAAGGCGAACGTCGCGCGCATCGCGCCGGGCGCGAACCCGCCCAGCTCGACCGCCGCCCCGGCTGGAATCTCCACAGGCGGGCACCCCGTCACCGGGTCGGTCACGGACACCGCCCCGTCCGCCGAAAAGCGGACGAACCGCGATTCGCCCGCCTCAAGCGCCAGTTCGACGGGGCGTCCGCGAAAGCGCACCGTCCCGGCGACCGGCGCGTCCGGCGCCGCGACGAAGTACAGGTCTTCCGCGTTCGCCGTTTTGCGGTGATACCACACGAGCGCGTCGCCAGGGGACGCGACGTCGGGCACAAGACCGGCCGTCGGATCGCCGCCCGCGACAACACGTGCGCCCGCCCGCGTCAGCACGTCGATCTTCGCCCGGCTCGCTGCGTCCAAATACGTCCCTTCGGGAATCCACAGCACCGAATAGGACATGCCGTCCGGCAGAACGAGGCGGCCGTCCTTCACGGCCAGGCGGTTCAGGAGGACGTCGCGGTTGACGTAGTCGTCCTTGAAGCGGTTGCCGAAGTGCGGCGTCTTCTCGCTCGGCTTGTGTCCGAGGCCGTCGCCCAGCACGCGCAGGACGTCCACGACCGGAAGCCCCGCCTCCAGGAAATCCGTGCAGCGGGCGCAGTAGTCCGTGAAGAGCGGCATGAAGTTCCACCACGTCTGCCCGCGCAGGAACGGCGTGCCGATGAAGTAACCAAAGCTCGTGCCGGGCTTTTTGAAGCCGACCTGCGGATTGTGCGTGTAGGTGTGGAAGACGGGGAACGTCACGCCCTTCGCGAAATGGCGGTCGAGGACGGGTTTGAAGTCGCGCAGGGCCTCGTTCCAGTCCAGCGCACAGTTCGTGAGGGCCTCCGCGGCGACGCGCTTCTTGCCATAGACATGCGCGGCGGAGACGCACGGCAGGACGGCCTTGAAGTCGGCGCTGCCGACGCCTGTCGGCGCCGTCGGACGCCAGAACTCGCACATCGGGACGTCCGCGTGCTTCCAGTACGCGAGCAGGTCGCCCGCGAGCGCGTCGCCGAACGCCGTCTCGTACTGCACCGTAAGTCCGTCCGCGTGCGCCAGTTCCGCGAGGCGTCCGTAGTAGTTCTCCTCGACCAGATCGCCCAGCAGGCCGCGCCAGTCCCGGAGAAAGCGCCCGGTTTCGGACGGCGAACCGACGACCCAGCCGAAGACGGACGGCAGGCGGCGCACGGGGTCATATCCGCACCGCGTCTTGAAAATGCCGTCCAGACCGTCCGTCCAGTTGTCGCGGTAGCATTCCCAGCTGTCGACGACGAGCCCTTGGAGCAGCCCCTTCAGCGGACCTTCCGCGAGACGCCCGATATAGGCGGCATAGTTGGCCTCGATGCCCTTCGGCGAAAGCTTCGAGCATTCCCAGCCCGTCGCCTCTTTGGGTGCGGGGCCGTTCCGGTAAAGGCCGTTGACGTGGCCGATCCGCAGAACCGTCCATGTCCGCCCGTCAGGCGGCGTCCAGTCCAGCGAGCCGTCCGGGCGCATCCGCCCGGTCAGGTCGACGATCGCCTCCGCGTCAATCCAGCACGCCGGATTCTGCTTCGGTTCGCCCCGATCGACGAGTCCGCGAACCGTCCAGCCTGCGAGCCCTTCCCAGTGTTCCATCCGCGCGGCGGACAAGAGCTGCACCTCGCCCAGTTTGACGGGATCCTTCGACTGGATCGTCAGCCGCCAGCACCGGGCCGTCGCCTCGTCGCACGCGAGCGTCTGCCGTGCGCCGCCCTTGCGGTTGTCCTGCCAGTTTCCGGGCGGCAGGGCCTCGCGCACGACCGTCCGCCAGACGCCCGGCTCCATCTCGGCCTCGAAGACGACCGTCGCTTCCGGGTCGTATGTCCGGTCATGGTTCAGTTCGGACGTCGAGGGAATCTCCAGCGTCCGCACCGTCACAGGTTCGGCGAACGAGAAGAGACGCGCCTGCGGGGCGGGCGCGGCGACTTCCGCCGGCTTCAGCCAGCCGGCCGCATCGTCCTTCGGCGTCGGGAACGCCAGCACGAAGAGATCGCGGTAGTCGCGCGCCGGATGATCCGACGCCTCCGCCGGCGGCGCCAGCCGAACCGGCCCGCCGCGGCGCACGTCCGTCCGGGAGAAGCACAGGTTCCGCATGGCGTTCTCGGGGCGGACCCACGGTCCGCCGCTCATGGACCAGCCGGGGCAGTTCTGCATCTTGAACGAGAGCCCCAGGCGCTTGCATTCCGCGGCCGCGTGGACGACCATCGCGTCCCAGCCCGCGCTCAGGCAAGGGACCGGGTTCGTCACCCCCGGCCATGTCCGTTCCTCGCCCATCTGCCCGTGGAAAAGGTGGACTCCGCCGATGCCGGCCGTCTTGATCGCCTCCAGATCGGCGGTCAAGCCCTCCTTCGAGACATTGCCGCCAATCAGGTGGAACCAGGTCTCGGGACGGTTCGCGGCAAACGACGCCAGCGCCCAGGCAAGCCCGGCGCAGACACAGGCAGACAGACGCCTTTTCACAGTTCCTCCCCTTTGAAGAAGAACCTCGGACGCGGCAGTCCGGCGCGGATGGGCCGCGCGTCGAATCGCGCCAGCTTGCCGTCCTTCACTTCGACGTCGACTTGCCAGCCTCCGGCGACAGGAAGACGGAAGGCGTAGTCGCGCCAGTCCTTCGGCACGCCCGCCGCGAGATGAATGCCGCCTTCCATGTCCGCCGCGAACAACTGGCAAACCGCGTAGAGGACATTTCCGGCCGCCGTCATGAACCAGGGCCGGTATTGCGAAACGCCCGGTTCGTTGATTTCCCAGTACTCGCCCCAGACGCCGCCGCTGCGCGCCGCTTCCTGCAGCCAGCGAACCGCCGGGAACTCGGCGTTGCCCGCACGCAGCGACGCCATCGCCATCGTCGCCGCGTACCACGGGCAGATGCGCTTGCCCGTCTCGTACATGTTCCCGAAGGCCTGTCCGTTCTTCAGGAAGTGATCAGCCGCCGCGACCTGCTTCCCGTTCGCACGGTCGAACACGTGGAAGGGATAGAAGCCCGCGAGCGTCCCCATCGACTCCTCCGTGCAGCCCGGATAGGCGATGTAGCGCCCATCGCGTTCGGGCAGGCTCGCCACGAGACGCGCCGCGCAAGCTCGGAAGTCCGCCGCGAGGTCCGCGTCTTTCCCGAGGATGTCCGCCGCTTCCGCCGCCGCGCGCAACGTGGCGATGGCGCCGCAGGTCGTCATGAACGCCCGCTCGTGCCCGGGTCCCATGCGCTCGAGATCCGTGCACTTCGTCACGAAGGACGTTCCGTCCGGCAGGTCGATCACCTGCAACCGGCGGAAGAAGAGCGCGCATTCGCGGATGACGCCATACCCCTTCTGCGCGAGGTAATCGCGGTCGCCCGTGTAGCGGAAGTACGTCCACACCGTCTGCGCCACGGCCGCTTGCTGGAAGATGTGGTCCATCCAGAACCCGAGCGGCGAACATTCGATGTCGTTGCCTTCCGCCGCTTCCCACACCCAGCGCGCGCCGCTCTTGTAAAACGGCCTGCCCTGGTCCAGATTGCAGCGGACCGAAGCGTTCGTCAGGGTGGCGGCGCGGAAGTCCGCCGCGACGCGCGCCGTCGAGAAGTGCCCGGCGGCCAGCAAACCTTGCGCCGCGTACATTTCGTCAAAGGCGAAAATGCGCCCCGACCAGTGGCTCTGGATTATCCCGACGGGAATGGACCATTCCGTCGCCACGCAGCGCAAATGGTAGCGCGCCATTTCGAACAGTTCCTGGATGCGGGCGTCCGGAACCAAAATGGCGCTTTCCCGTCCATACGCCTCCCAGTCGGCGACATGCTCCGCCCGCAACGCGCCGTAATCCGCCAATGGCGCAGCGGGAACGGGCGCCGGCGTAACGGCCGGCAAATGTTCGTCCAGGTCGTCCTCGTAAACGATAAACCATGTCACCGTCCGGCTCTCGCCCGGCTTCAGGACGAACGTGCGCGATGCCGCGCCCACCAATCCGTTTGTTTCCGACTGGCACGGAAGCCCGTCGGCCGGACGGATGGAGATCGTCTCGTGCGTCACGAAACGCCCGTAGCACGTCGCCTCCCATGTCGCCGCACCGTCCGCGAACCGCCATCCGCCTACTATCCGTTCATGTCCGGGTGCGTGGTAGACCGCGCCCAGCCTGATCTCGCGCGGCTCCACAGAAGCGTTCTCCAGGCATTGCTTCAGCGCGATGACATTGCGTGTTTTGGCGACAAACGCTTCGCCCGACAACTTTATTCCCGAGGCATATTCCGCCTGGACGGTGGTCAGGGCGCGGCGCAAATCCAGCGTCTGCTCCCAGGTGCGGGGCGTGCGCTGTTCCACGCCGTCGACCGAAAGGAGCGTCCGGAACGCTCCTTGGGGCATGAGTTCCCATCCGAAGCGGGATGCCCGGCCCGGGTTGTCGACCAGACGGCGGCCCTCCCAGTAGATGCCGGGCTGAAGCCGTTTGGCTTTCAGTTTTTCGCTGTCTTCCGCAATGCCCAGCCGGTAATCGACGAAGATGTTGAGCCGACCGTTGGAAAGCATCGCCGGGACATAGTCCGCCGGCTCCTTCCCGTCAACCGAAACCACTTTCCGCAAGGTCGCGTCGGCGTAACCGGACGCGGCAAACGCCAAAAGAAAACCCAGAATCGCGTATTTCATATCATGCCTTTTTCAAATGCAAACCTCAATCGCCGAACGCGTTCTCCCGCAACGACCCGCCGGTGAAATAGAGAGGCGAACCGGAGAGCGGAACGAGATATTTCGTCCCGTCCCGCTTGGGGAAGACGCGCAAGCCCTGCACATTGTGGAAGACGACCTGACTGGACGAGAAATCAAGCCACCGTTCGCCCGACGGGCCGACCGTCCATACGAGACCGGCTTCCTTACCGTCCGGGCGCGTCCATTGCGGATAGTAAATGCGGCCGGAACGATCCTTCCAACGGACCGGCTTCTGGACCGATCCCGCCGGACGATGTTCGATAAACGTCTTATAGGCGCCAAATGCCGGTTTCGGCGCAAAATTGGCGTGGACGATTCCGTAATGCGAGTGGACGCCCCAGGCATCCGTCTCCTTTGACGCGAATTCGTACCAGAACACCTTCTCCACCCGTTCCGCGGCGAAAATACCGAGCGCACGCGCCGTCATGCGCGCCTGCCGCTCCTCGCTCGAAGCGCCCGACGTCCATTCGACGCGCGTATTGACGATCACGGCGCCTTTATAGTCGCTGTTGAACTTGTAGACCGCCGCGGCAACGAGCTCCACGTCTTTCCCCTGGGCGGAAAGAAGCGGAATGAACACGTCGTCTTCCTTGAGCAGCGCCGGCGTCAGAAAGCGCGAAGCGGCGTAAGTCTTGTTTGTCGGGGCGAACCCTTCCATGGCTCCCGCCGGTCGAACCGTCGCGCCCGCCGGATAGCGCGCATCCAGCCACCAGGCCATTTCCCGGATGCGCAGGCGCGCACGGTTTTGCGCGTTGTCTGCCTTTGCGTCGGGATAGGCATGCCCCTGGCCGTCCATTCGGTAGGCGTTGAAAAGCGGCATGCCTCCGAAGTCCACGAACACGCCCCCCGCCTTGACAAAAGCCTCCAGCGCTTCCATTCCGTCGGCCGGATAGTCCTCGGTAAACGGATGGATCACGACATCCACACCGCCTTGCGCAAGCCGCGCGGCAAGCCGGGGTCCAAGACAGGCCTCCACCGAGGATCCGGGCGGCAACGCCTCGCGTACGGCCTGGACGGCATCCGCCAAACCATCCGTCTCGGCCGGAACGTAAAGCGCGCGCCAGGTTTCCATTTCGGGCCGGGCGGCGGCGAGCCCCGCCCGCAGGACCTCGGCGTCGTTGATGCGGATCTTCTGCGAGGGCCAGCCCATTTCCGTAATCCAGACGGGTTTCGCCGCGTCGCCGTATTTGGCCATCAGACTCTTCAATTGATCCAGCCAGGCGTCGACCCGACCTTCGGGCTCGCGCTGGTTCGTGTAGGGGTGCACGTTCATGATGTCGAAGTACTGCGCCCCGCCCAGTCGGTAAAGTTCTTCGATGAAGTCGAGCGGAACGCCCGCCATGCCGCCCAAGGCAACCTGCAGCGCGGGGTCGTTGCCCTTGACGACCTCGTGCGCCTTGCGCAAAACCGCAAGATAATTCGTCGGATTGGGATCCTTCCAGAACGGATTTATGTTCGGCTCGTTCCAGATTTCCAGGACGGGCAAGCGCTTGCCGTAACGGGACACCACGCGCTGCACAAAGTCGCCCCACGCCTCCAGATGTTCGTAGGCCGGATAGGCCCACTTGGGCGGCTCGTACAGAATGGGGAGCATCTGAAGCCCGGCCGCCTCGCAGGCAGCGACGATCCGGTCGTAGCGCGAGAAGTCCCAGTCGCCGGGCGTGCGTTCCAGCGCCCGCCAGTCAAAGTCGCTGCGAATCCACCCCGCGCCCATCTGCTGCGCGAGCGCGCATGTCGGATAAGCCGGTTCGTCGCGCGTCAGATGCGCACACACGCCGTAATCGCCCGCGGCGTGCGCGCTTGCGGCCGCAGCCGCAAGCACGCACGCGAAAATCGAAGCCATCAACTTCATGAAAGCGTCCCTTTCGTCGTTTCCGTTCGTTTACTCGCCATCGGCCGCATTCGCGATCGGCAACGCCAGGCGGAAGCCAAGATCGTCGTTCCGTTTGTCGGAAGACACCTTGTAGCTGCGCGCCGCGCTCCGGCAGGCCGTCGCCGTCGAATAGAAGCTGCCGCCGCGGCGGACGCGTCCGTCCGAAGAAGTCTGGTTCACCGCCCCTTTGAGCGCAGAAATGTCGGCCGCGTACCAGTCCAGACACCATTCCCACACGTTGCCGTACATGTCGTAGATTCCCCACGCGTTCGGGGCATACGAACCGACCGCCACCGTCTGCTTGGTCTCGCTGTCGCTGTTGTAGGAAACACGGCCAAGTTTGGCGAGATTGGCGTCTTGATTCGCAGACAGAATGGCAGAGCCGTCGCCCCAGTAGCCCGAACCGTTCCCCGCGCGGCTGGCGAACTCCCACTGGGCCTCCGACGGCAGGTCGAACGCCAGTCCCGTCTTCGTCCGCAGCAGACCGAGGAACGACTTCTCGTAAGGGGCGTTCGGATAGTCGTAGGCCGAATTTGCAGCCGGAAGGGTCGAGGTCCTCGTGCCTTCCGCATTGCGCAGTTCGTTGTAGCTCACGCGCGAGGTCGGGCGCATCGTGCCGTCGGTCGTAAAGGCTTCGACATAGCGGTTCGGCTGAATCTGGACATATTGTGACTGCGTCACCGGGAACACGCCGATGTAGTAGTTTGCGTCCAGCTTCACCGCATGCGTCGCCTCCGAATCCCGGTCGCGTCCGATTTCGCCCTGCGCGCTGCCCATCGTCCACTCGACGCCCTTGGCGGGGATCTTGCGCAGGACGAGCTTCGTCGTGCGGTAGTCGGGGTTCGTCAGCAGCCCGCCCGGCAGGCACCCTTCGGACGGATAGTACGTCCCGGTGTTCGCTTTCGCCGAATCCGCGAGGTCGACGACCATGTAGTCCGGCGGATTGTCGAGCGACCACGCCGTCACGACCGCGCGCGCATTGTCGACCTTGTGGCCGCGCCACGACTGGTCCGCGCGCCAAATGATCTTGCGGTTTTCGCCGGACTCCACCTTCTTCCAGACGTCGCCTGTCGCGAAACGGATGTTCTCGCCGCCGATCGAAACCCAGTCCGACTCGGTTTCCGTCGCGTTTCCGGTCTTGTTCGTCTGGATGTCGAACGTCACGATGGCCGACGCATTGGCGAGCGAATAGGTTATCGTAACTTTGCGGCTGTTCAGGTTCTGCCCCATGGTCACGTTCGAGACCTCCGGGACGACCTCCGCCATCGCGGCGGTCGCGAGACTGGCAGCCAATATTGTCAGTTTTTTCATTGTTTTATCTCCTTTGTTGGATTGTTGAAATTATAGCGATTATCGAAGTATTACGCAAGTGCCCCGCGGACGGAAGTCCAGCGTGGCGATTGCGTCCGCCTGCGTGCGGTCGCGCGCCTCCAGCGGACCTGCGCCCGAGGCGCACCAAAGCGCGCCGGCGCACAAAGCCCCGGACGCCGACGCCGCCGACGCCGACCCGGCGACCGCCACGGACGCCACGTCGCCTTCTGTGATGCAGGAGCCCGAGCCCGCTCCCGCCGTATGCGCGGCTAGCGCCACGCAGCAGAACGCCATGAGTGATTTATCTGTCATCGTGTTTCTCCTTGTTTGTGATTTCCATGACGCAACCCTCGTTTGCGCCAAGCGAAAGACTGCCTCCGGCATAATGGCCGTTCCATACCCGCGACACTTTACCGGAGACTTGAAGCGGGAACACCATCGTCCGCGGCGAATGGTTGACGGCTACGGCATAGATCCGCCCGTCCTCCGCCGGATGCTCCGTCAAGCCCAGTTGCGGATCGGCGCGCGTCACGGCGCGCTTGACGCCGGCGCGCGCAGCCGCCAGGCGGTAGACGGGCCATGCGGCGAGCTGCGCGTTGCTCTCGATAGCCCCGTTGACGAACAGCAGGCGCCCCTTGCCGTACGCGTATTCGGTCATGAATGGGCGTCCGTCCCGGGTCTTCAGCAGCACGGAGGCTCCTTTGAGCGACAGTTCGCGCGTGTAGGGTTCCGTGAAAGCGAACGAATCGGCCCCGCAGTCGACATTGAGCGTGCAAGGAGCCTCCCAATGGTTCTCCACCTCTATTCCCGCGGTTTCCGCAAGATCGGACAGCACGGTCCCCTCGCCCAGCGTCACCAGCGCCGTCGCCCCCGCTTTCACCTTTTCGCGCAAATCGTCCCACGTGCTTCCCAAATACGCGTTGTATGTCCGACCCGAAGGCAGAATGTAGAACGGCGCATCGGGCAGCGGGCTCTCGGCGAGCGTGTAGCGGACGTCGAATCCGGCCTGCTTCGCCAGAAGCCAGGCGCCCAGCGACGTCCGCCAGGCATGCTCCTGCTCGGAGACGATCACCGTCGCGTCGATCCGCCGCGGCGGCAACGCCTTGAACGGCAGGGAATCCAGAAAGTCGCGGAACTTCTTCATTTCGCGCGCCTGGGGCTTGGGCGTGCCGTCCGCCTTGAAGACGCCGAGCTCGCGCTCGATGGCCGCCCAGTCGTAGGGCGCGAACTTCAACTTGTTCTGGTCGAACGCGCACCACCACATGTACGATTTGATCCCCGCCGCCCAGCAGCTGAAAAGCGCCGTGCGCATCGAAGCCGCCGCGCGCGCTTCGGACACGATGCCCGGCCCCATTGAGCCCGCCTCTTCCACAAACGCCGGCTTGGCCGCGAGATCCGCGTACCATGTCGTCTCGCACGCCGCGTGGCAACCGTTGCGCAGCGTGTCGAACGGCTCGGTGTTGCACCCGGGCGTCCACAACGGATACGGGTGGGTGGTCAGGATGTCCGTCAGCTCGCCCTGGTCGCGCACGTTCGTCATATCGTCCGTCTTGGGCGACACGCTGTGCATGCCGCTGACGACGGGGCGCGAGGCGTCCGCCAGGCGGATGCTGGACGCTATCGCATGCATCCAGTTCCGGAATTCGGCGCGCGTGGCCGTGCCCATCGCGTTGCATTCGTTGCCCAGATCCCAGGCGACGATGGCGCGCTCGTTCTTCAACGCCTCCACCAGATAGCGCACGTAGCGCGTCTGCCACATGATGGACTCGGCGTCCGTCAGCGCATTCTTGCGTTCCAGCGCCGGCGGCACGAACATGCGCCCGCTCATCCAGCCCGTCACCAGGCCGACGACAAGCCCGAGATTGCGCTTTTCGGCCGCGCGGCAAAGGAAGCGGAAACGCTCCACCATTCCGTCGTCCACCGCGGCGTAATTCTTCAACGCACCGTCGTTCTGCGTCCAGCAGCGGAAAACGCCCCTGCCCCTGAAGGCGGCGGTCAGAGGCTGGAAATCGGGCCACAGCGGAAACACGCGCAAAACGGTGATGCCCTGTTCCGCCAGACGATCCAGATCGCGCTCGACCTGCGCGGCGTTCCAGTTGCGCCACATGTACATGCCCGCATGGCTCGCCCAGTAGTTGACGCCGATGTCGAACCCTTCTTTCGGCGGGAACGCGCGCGGCGGTTCCGCCCGCAAAACCGCCGGCGCAAAAGCAAGCGAAAGAGCCATCGACAGCAATCTTGTTCTTTTCATGTTTACCTTTCCTTTATAGATCTTGCATTTTCAGCTCGCGCGGCGCAAGAGCGACGCGATATTCCCGCCCCTCATGGACGAACCGGACCGTGTGCGGCTCGCCGGACAGATTGGCCAACGCCGCGCGAAGCTCCCCCGTCGCGCCGGACTTCCACACGTACCCGGCGACACCCGGCAGTTCGCCGCGGATGGTCGGTGAGAGCGGCGCGTCTTTGACCTTCCACATGTAGAACTGCTTGCGTCCGAGCCATGTGACGGGAACGGGCTTGACCGCGTCCAGAAACGTCAGCTCGCCCTCGAGCGTACCATACGCGAAGCAGTCCAGATGGGCTTGCCGGAATTCCGTCAAGCGCCGGACGAGCGCGCACTTCTCCGCATCCTGCAGGATCAGCGGATGGTACCAGCCCAGCGCCTGCCCCCAGACGAGCTCGCGCGCCTGCGCCGCCCAGAAGCTGTCGATGTCGTCTTCATGGTTCTCGGGCGAGCAGAAATAGGTGGTATAGCCCGAATAGACGGCATGGAAGAACGGCACGTCCTGCGGCGTACGCTGCGTGACCTGCAGATAGCCGTCTATCACGTTCATCCACTGTTCGCCGCTGCCCTCCACCGTCAAAAACGCGCCTTTCCGGGCATACTGCGCATGAATGCGCGCCAGCAAGGCCTGATAGCCGTCATAATACCACGTGCCGCCGCCTGTCGGGTGGCCGTGCGACGGACTGTAGCAAGGGACGCCTGCGCACGCACCGATCTGGTCCATGAACAGGGATTGCGTCCCCAGCTCCAGCACGCGAGAGGCAATGGAAGGCAGAATCTCGTTCCAGGCAGGCGACCAGGGGCACATCGGCGCCATGGGCGGCGTCAGGTTTCCGTACTGCTCGACATAGGGCGTCCCGTCCGCCTGGGTCAAAGCCGACGGCCGCGCCAGGGCGAAACCGACCAGATTCGTGCTCCACAGACGCCCGTTCACGTACGGCATCGCCTCCGCGCCGATTCGCCGGCAATAGGCCAGGCATTCGCGCGTCCCGGGCTGTTCGGGAAAGTACTCCGGGTAGTTGACGTCGTGCGGAGAATGCTGCCACAAGTGCCAATGGATGCCGACGGAGTGGTTCGGGAAGCGCGCTTTCGCCTGCGCCAACGTATTGGAGACCTCTTCCGGCGAAGCGTGCGTATTCAGCCAAAGCGGAATCTCCGCCAACCGCCGCGGATAGTCCCGACGGTCGAGAATGCGCCCTTTCGCCGTCCACGGCGCCGTCAACGCCCAACGCCGGTAACGCTTCGCAGCCTGCCACCAGTCGCCCGCGAGCGCCGCCACCGTCACCTCGTAGCGCGGTCCTTCCGCCGCCCGCCCGGGCAGCCCGGCGTTTTCAACAGGCGTCCTGAAGCTGACGGTGTTGTCCTTCGCGATTTCAAGCGTCTTGAGGCGACCCTGCGAGTCGTGCGCGGCGATATAAAGCCCGGCGTCTCCCTTGAAGAAGGCTGTCATCATGGGATAATAGCCATGGCAGCCAAAGGAGAGATCCTCTTTCCCTATGCGGTTGCGGACCAATTTGGCGCCGAGATCGGGCCGCGGCAGAAGAACATCCGCCGTCCCTTCCGCCGCAACGCGCCGCAGAATCGGATAGCGCGTCTCCCACAGCGCATAGTTGACGCTGTCGTTCTGTATGTCGAGAGACCAGCGGCTCTCGCCTTCTTCGGTCAGACGGACGGTCGCGCGTACGGTGAGCGCGTCAGGCTCTCCGGGGAGCGCAAGGCCTTCCCATGCAAAGGCGCATATCCCCCCCCCCCCCGAGTGGGTATGACGCGGCGCGCACGGCATGCAGATTTGCCGTTCAATGTGACAAAAGAGCCGTCAACGGCGGAGCGGAGCGTAATCTCCCAGAATCCGCAATCGCCCGTCTCCTCGACAAATGAAGCGTTTGTGTCGAGGCAGACTATCGACTTCAACGCGAATCCGTGCGCGGCGTCCGCGAAATCCAGCTCCAGACGCCTGTTCCGCAAGGTTGCCGTGCCGGGGGTCTCGACAAACGGGGCGGGCTGGAAGAACGAGCCGTCCGGGCGCCTCAAGACGTAGCCGAGCGGCCGCACGGTCTGGCCCAGCCACAGGTAGGGCGTTTCTCCGTAATTCGACACGATCTGCGACCCGTCTTCGAACGACGTCCGATAGACGTCCGGCGCAAGTTCGTCGTGCCGCGTCATAAGCTCCCGCTGAAGATGGCGCACGGGCGCGAACTCCTCCCACGCTTTCTTGATGCGCGGCACGTCGGCGAACTTGTAGGTGTAGAAAATCGGACGGCCGCCGAATTCGATGTTCTTGAGCGCCGCGCGCGGATTCTCGACGCCGTCGCCCTCCATCCACCGCGGATCCCCGCTCTTTTCCAGTTTGTAGAGGCACTTTCCGCGCGTATGGTTCTGGCACCAGCGGTCGGACGTATAGAGAATGATGCCATGGTAGACCAGCTCCCACAAAGGATACACGCCCGCCACAAGACCGGACTGCTTTCCATCTTCCAGCAGCTGGAGATCCCGTTCTATATAGTTGATGTAGTCGAGATTCGCCGCGACATGGTCGTACCCCGATTCGGAAGCCGCGCCGCCCATCAGACGCCGCCCCTCCGCCAGGATGCGGTTCTGATACGCGGCCGTCTGCTCCGGCGTGCAGGGATGCCGCGGATCGCCGCACCGCTGGGGATATGTCGCCGAATAGACGTCTATGTAGTGGGGTCCGCGGATTCCCAGCGCCGCCATCTCTTTCATTTCTTCCGGGAGCCAATGCTCCCAGGCGTATTTCTGGCAGACCCAATAACACTGTCCGCCCGCCCAAAGTCCGCCTTTGTCGAACGATCCGTCGGCGCGTTTGCACACCCATTCCGGGTTCCACAGCCGCGAACACATGTAGCCGTCCGTGTTCGTGGCGTGCAGCGCGAACTGGTAGCCGAGCGCCTTGGCTTTCCTGACGAGCCGCAGAAAGGCATCCGCGCCGCCGGCTTCCGCGCCTACGGGGAAATGCCCCGGCACGCGCCCGTCGTAGCCGCCGTCCTGCCAGCCGGCCGAACAGACGGACAGCTTGTCGACGCCCGCATCCTTGAGGGCCTGCAGAAACTCCTCCGCGACGCCGAAGGGCATGTGGACGGAGACGGGCGGCTCCTCGCCTTTCTTGAAGAAGAGTTTCGCGTCGCTTTCGTCGGGGATCGGCTTCGCGGCATGCGTCTGGATGCGCACGACCGGGGCTTCGCAGAGATACGCCAGCTCGGGGCTGCCGGGAATGCGCTCTTTTATCGTCCTGACGCCGCCGTGTTCGCGCTGGTACCGCTGGTAGGCTTTCGCAAGCCCGTTGTAGTCCGCCCGATTCCCGTCCAGCCGGCGGAAATCGATCACGATGTCGCTGTAAAGGTTCGTGAAAAACGCACGCACGCGGTCGCACCGGAAAGCCGGATAGACTTCGTAGGCGCCGTCTTTTGCGCGCACGGTGAAATCGTAGTCGAAGCGCCACGATTTGACGTGGGCGTACCACAGCGTATCGCCCTTCTTCACACCGAAGACCGGCATCAGTTGGCGTTCTTTCACGTACAGCCCGTCGTCCTGGTCGAAGCGGCCGAAGGTTCCCCTTGCCTGGATCCAGTAGCCGGGGTCGCCCTTTTGCGCGCGCATGAAACCGGGGATCACCTCCACGACGCGGGCGTCCGCCGGGATTTCCTCTTTCGGAAGGACGAAACGGAGGTCGCCGTCTCCGATATCCCCCATCTCGACGGAACGCAACTCGACACGATCGTCCCGTCCTTCATCGCCGCAGTGCATGCGGACCGTCGCCGTCTCCGCCCGGACGGGCGACATGCGCAGAAGCGCAAGCCCGAGAACGGCAAGGAGCGCACGGCCAAAAACCGCGCCGCACGCCCGCGTTCCGGCGGACGGCCGTCTTTCCATCGTATATGCAACTCTCATCGTCATGGTCGATATTATAGCATATTCCTTCGCCTGCGCAGTTCTCGTATGCGCAAAAAATCTTTTACCCGTTTGCGACCTATTCCGCAACCCGATTCCGTACGTCTCAGGCGTGGTAGTAGGCGCACGACGTGGGCGGGCGCACGTTGGTGAGCGTGCCCGCATAGTGCCGCAGCCAGTGATCCTGCTTGGGGTGCGCCAGCGCCGCCGCCTCGTCCAGCTCGATCCCGAGTCCGGGACGGTCCGAGGGGTACATGACGCCGTCGGCGAACTTCACGTCCTCGTCGACGACGTCGCCGCGCCAGGGCACGTCGTCGAAGAGCGTCTCGTGGATGCAGTAGCCGGGCGTGGAGACGCCGAGCGCGAGCGTGACGGCGTTGGCCACGGGGCCTGACGGATTGTGCGCGCAGAACGGGACATGGCGCGTCTCGCAGATCGCCGCGATGCCCTTCATCGCCGTGATGCCGCCCGCGTGGGAGGCGTCGGGCTGCAGATAGTCGCAGCAGCGCGACTCCACGGCGTCCATGATCTGCTGCGTCGTGAACAGCCTTTCGCCGCACGCGATCGGCGTACGCACCCGCGAGCGGACGTCCGCCAGCGCGCGCAGGGTGTCGGGGATGACGGGCTCCTCCACCCAGAACGGATCGAACTCCTCCAGCGCATGGCAGAGGCGCACGGCCGTCGGCACGTCGAAGCGCCCGTGGCACTCGATGAGGATTTCCGCCTTGCCTTCCGTCGCCTCCTTCACGGCGGCCACGCACGCCATCGCCTTCTTGAAGTCGGCGGGCGGCAGCTGGCGGTAGTTCCTGCCGAACGGATCCCACTTGAGCCCCTTGAAGCCGCGCGCGACCGCGGCGCGCGCCTTGTCGGCGAACTCCGACGGCTCCTTCGCTCCGGCGAACCAGCAGTTGGCGTAGCACGGCACGCCATCGCGGCACTTGCCGCCGATGAGCTTCCAGACCGGCAGGCCGAGCGCCTTGCCCTTGATGTCCCACAGCGCCATGTCGATCGCCGAAAGCGCGCTCGTCAGCACCGGGCCGCCCCGCCAGTAGGCGTCGCGGTAGTTCTGGTGGAATATCCATTCCGTGTCGAACGGGTCGCAACCGACGACCGCGTGCCGGAGATCCTCGATCGCGCCGGCGAGCGCGTTCTCCTTGTACTCGAGCGTGCCTTCGCCCAGGCCGCTCACGCCCTCGTCGGTCTCGACTTTCACGAACACCCAGTTCGTCCGGAAGCAGTCGACCGTAAACGTCTTGACATTTGTGATTTTCACTGTTCCACCACCCGATTCTTGTTGAAGGTAAAGAAAAACGAAACCGCCATCGCGAGCGCGCCCAGGACGTAGACGCCCGCCATCACGGCGAAGCCCGCCTCGAAGCCCCGCACGCCGTACCGGTCCGCGAGCCCGCCCAGGACGATGCCCGAGAGCCCGCCGAAGAAGAATGCGATCATGGTAAGCAGCCCGACGGCAGTCGACCGGTAGCGCGGCGGCACGACGTCGAACAGCGACGCGTGCGTGTTCACCTCGAAGAAGCCGCGGAACACGCCGTAAACCGCCGCGGCGGCGAGCATGCCGGAGTAGGTCGGCGCGAACCCGAGGGCCGCGAGCGCCGGCGCGCCGCAGAGAAGCGCGGCGATCTGGAAGCCCAGCCGGAAGCGCGGCATGCGCCGCACGAAGCGGTCCGTCAGCACGCCCCCCAGCAATATGGCCGCGAGCGCGAAGAGATGGTGCCCGAACATGACGCCGCGGCCCGCCTCGCCGACGGAAAGCGAATACTTGAGCGCGGCGAACTTGGGCGCCCAGAAGAGGTACGCGTTGTTCACGAAGACGATCGCCACGAACCCCGCCGTCGCGCACAGCGCCGACGGATTCCGGAAATAGGCGGCGAGCCCCTCCGCGAGCGGCGCTTTCGGCGCCGCGGCCGCCGCCGGCCGCGGCCGCGCGGCGGCCGGTTCGTCCTTCAGCGCGAAGACGAAGAGAATCCCCAGCAGCGTACCCGCCAGCCCGAAGGCGATGAAGACCTGCCGCCAGCCGCCGAGAAAGCCCAGCGCGTGCGCGACCAGCACGCCCGAAAACATCAATCCCGCGTAGAGCGCGGCCTGGTGGATGGAGAGCGCGAGCGAACGCGTCCGCTTGTGGTGCGCGGCGATCAGCGCGTAGGCGCTCGGCGCGTAGAAACTCTCCCCGACGCCCGTCGCCACGGATCGGAAGAAGAGCGCGCCGGCGAACCCGCCGATGAACCCCATGCAGACCGTCATGAGCGACCAGGCGATCAGCGAGACCGTGATGATCCACTTGCGCGAAAAGCGGTCACCGACGAAACCCGCCACGACCGTCATGAGCGCGAGCGTCCAGCTGAGGACCGTGTTGATCCAGCCTATCTGGACATCCGTCAGCCCGAGCTCCGCCTGGATGGGCACCGTCAGGAGGCCGAACAGCGCGCGGTCGGCCTGGTGGAAGAAGAAGGCGCCCGACAGCAGTGCGACGAGCGCCCACTTGTAGCGGCTTTCGCGCGGCTCAGACATCGACGTCCTCCGGCATGTGCTGGCAGGAGCACCCCGCGTCGCACGTCACGATCTCGCCGGCCATGTTGCCCGAGTCTTCCGACGCGAGAAACGCGACGACGTTGGCGATGTCCATTCCCGTCGCCTCCTTCCGGAGCGGACAGTTCAGCCGCCGGCGCGCGGCTTTCTCGGCGGGCAGGTCGTTCCAGCGCGCCGTGTTGATGTAGCCCGGCGCGCAGCAGTTGACGCGGACGCCCAATGGCGAAAGGTCCAGCGCCAGCGACCGCACGAGCGAATTGATGGCGCCCTTCGACGCGCAGTAGGCCGTGCGGTTGCGGATCGCGCGCATGGCCGTGTTGGACGAAAGGAAGACCACGGTTCCGCGGTACGCGCCGCCGACCGTGTAGGGACGTTTCATGAAGAAGCGGTTGCACGCGGCCTGCGTGACCTGGAAGCCCCCCTTCACGTTCGTGTTCATGACTTTCAGGATGGCGTCCGGGTCCATCTCGAGCGGTCCGCCCAGCCCCAGACCCTGGTCCGCCGCGTTGTTGACGAGGATGTCCAGGGTCCCCGCTTCGCGCGCGACGAAATCCATGAGCGCGCCGACCTGCGCCTTGTCGCCGACGTCGCAGGCCTGCGCCCGCACCCCCGCGACTCCCATCGCCTCCAGCGCGGCTAGCCCCTTCGCGGTCGAGCCGGCCGTCGAACCGCACATGAAGACGCGCGCGCCTTCGTCCGCGAACTTTTTCACGAGCCACAGGCCCGTGTTTCGGTTTCCTCCCGTCACAAGGACGGTCTTTCCTCCAAATCTTTTCATGACTGTCGCCTTTCGCGCGGCGCGGCCCTGCCGCAAACCGCCTGTTCTCTCCTTTTCGATGTCTGCTATTATACCATAATCCCAGGCCGGGTGCATTCTCGTTTGCGCAAAAAATCTTTACCCCGATTGCGTCGTCCCGCGCAATATGCTATAATGTCCGCATGAAAACGATCTTGTATGTCAAGAGCAGCGACAGACCGCCCTCCATACTCAAGAACAAGGGATTCCTGCGCGGCGCGCACCTGTACGGCTGGCAGGTCCAGTCCGTCACGCTCCCCGGCGCGAAAGCGCCGGAACTCGCGGAACTCGTCGCCTTCTGGAAGGCGGACGCCGTCGTCTGCGACTGCGGCGGATTCTCCACGCCCCCCGACCCGCGCGAAACCGGCGACTGCCCGGCGGTCTGGATATCCTGCCGCCCCGCGGCAAAAGGGAAGAAACCCTTCACCATAAACGACGACTCCGCCCGCACGGCGGACGAGGCGGCCAAGGAACTTCTTCAGACCGACCGCACCGATTGCGCGTTCGTGCACTTTCCCCGGACGCGCGCCTGGTCGAAAGAACGCGCCGCGCGGTTCGAGCAGGTCGTCCGGATGCACGGCTGCGGCTTCCATGCGTTCGCGGCGGACGACGCCATCGACGTCCAGGCTTGGGTGCGCCGCCTGCGCAAATGGATCCGCGCCTTGCCGCGCCCGTGCGGAATCTTCGCCGCGAACGACGTGGTCTCCAACCATGTGCGCGGCATTTGCGCGGCGGAGAACCTGAGAATCCCGGAGGACGTCGCCATCGTCGGCGTGGACAACGACGAATCCATCTGCGAAGCCGCCCGTCCGCGCCTCTCCAGCGTGCTCGCCGACAACGAAAGGATGGGCTTTCTCGCCGCGCGCGTCCTCGCCGCGCGCTTCCGCAGTCCGCGGATGAAACCCGTCCAGCGCACGGTGCCGCCCCTGATGGTCGTGCGGCGCGAATCGACGCGTCCGCGCAGGCAGACCGACGAGCGTATCGTCAACGCGCTGGAACTCATCCGCGAAAAGGCGTGCGAAGGCCTGCGCGCGCGCGACGTGCTGAACGCGCTGGAAGGTTCGCGGCGGAAGGCCGAAATGCATTTTCGCGAAGCGACGGGCCACTCGGTCCTGGAGGAGATCCAGCGCGTGCGCATGGAACGCGCGCAGGAATTGCTCTGCGACCGGACGCGCCCCGTCAAAGTCGTCGCCCAGATGTGCGGCTACGCCTCCGAACCCGCCTTCCGCCGCGTCTACTGCGCGCACTACGGCGCCCTGCCCAAGCGGCGGTAAACGCGCCGGCAAGCCCGTCCCAGTCGGTCGGACAGCTCCGTCGAGCCTGTCCAAAGAGGCGATCAAACGGCTTGAACACCCGCCCCGAATTGGTCAATGGAGGGGTTTGTCCGTCTCTCTTCCTGTGCGGAAACCGTCCTTTTTCGGGCGGCAAGCAACCTGCCGAATACAAAACACCCGGGTGTTTTGATATGAAAGACCCGGGTGTTTGATGGCGAAACACCGGGTGTTTGATGGTGAAACACCCGGGTGTTTTGGCGTCAAACACCAGGGTGATTTGGGGGCAAATACCCGGGTGTTTTGATATGAAAGACCCGGGTGTTTCAGCATCATGAGATTGCCGGATAGATTCGACCGGGTAGTCCCCGCCGTCCCAGGAGGGCGCCCAAAGAATGCAGGCAAGAGACTCGAACGCTCTGTTCAAGCCTCTCGCCAAGGCTCGGGAGACGCCTTAAAGGCGTCGTTCAAGCCAATCTGCCGCGGACGCATGGGCGGTCTCCATGCGGGGGCGCGCGGACAGGAAGAGGAACTCTCGCCCACCCCCCAAACAAAACGGCCTCCCCCGATCGTGCGGGGAAGGCCGTCCGTTCCATCTGAGACCGGGCGCTAGATGTGCCGGGGCGTCTCGATGCCCAGAAGGCCAAGGCCCGTCTTCAAGACTTCGCCGAACAACGCGACAAGGCGCAGACGCGCTTGCCGCACGGCTTCGGCGCTTTTCAGAATAGGCGAATTCTGGTAAAAGCTCGAATAAAGCTGGGCGGTCTGGAAAAGATAGTCAGCCAGCACGCTCGGCTTGTAGGCGTCCGCCGCGCGCCGCACGGCCCCCGGGAACTCCAGAAGCTGCAACGCCAGGCGTTTTTCGGCCGGTTCCGTCACGTGGAACGCCCCGCCCGCCGCGGCGCCCGCGCCGGCCTTGTCCAGGAGCGAGCAGACGCGCGCATAGGCGTACTGCAGGTAGGGTCCGCTGTTGCCCTCGAGAGCCAGCGCCTTGTCCCAGCTGAAGTCGATATCCGTGATCGGGTCGTGGGAGAGGTCCGAATACTTCACCGCGCCATAGCCGATCGCTTCCGCCAAGGCTTCGTCGCCGCCCCGGTCTTTCACGATGTCGAAAGCGCGGCGTTTCGCCTCCGACAAGAGGTCGTCGAGCTTGATCAGATTGCCTTCGCGGGTCGAAATGGCCTTGCCCTGGT
>ERZ808240.2279-NODE-2279-length-21495-cov-15.215765_pt1 | contig 21495 bp, 30 predicted proteins | sample MGYA00521084_ERZ808240 | MGnify/ENA primary metagenome ERZ808240 (study PRJEB31516, sample SAMN03275571) | gut metagenome | biome: mammalia-associated habitat; material: feces | host: Papio cynocephalus | place: Kenya | collected 2012-08-06 ...
AGTGTGCTTATAGCATATAGTACAAGCCCTGTACTTCTAGTGCAGGGTGGTTGACGAGAAAACACCACATATACATTGTGTTGTTGTTCCACTTGTTAAGAAATTAGATAATAGAACAAAAACAGAAAGATATACTATGTCTAAAAAGCAATATATAAAAGATAATATACATTTATCACAATTACAAGATAAATACCATCAAAGACTTACTGAAAAAGGATTTGATTTAGAAAGAGGTATTAAAGGTAGTGATGCATAATATTTAAACACAAAAAAATTAAACTAAACACACACACAAATATTGACTTGTGTGTTGTTTTGGTTTAAAATGATTGTAGGTGATGTAAAATGGTATATACTCATAAAGAATTAAAAGAAAAGTATGGTTCAGACTATCAAATCCAAAAGGCAGTTAAAGATGGTAATTTGTATAAAATTGAATCTGGGATTTACTCTGATAAACAAAATAATCATTATTTAGATATATTTGTAAAAAAATATCCTAATGCAATAATCTCTGGAGATAGTGCATATTATTATCATAATTTAACGGATGTTATACCTAGAAAAATTTTTATGACCACCGATAGAACATCTGGAAGATTTAATGATGAACACATTATTCAATCCTATTCTACTTCTGACTATTTTAATCTTGGTAAGACAAATATAGAATTTGAAGGAGTTAATATAAATATCTATGATAAAGAAAGAATGTTAATTGAACTAGTTAAGAATAAAAATAATACTCCTTATGATTATTATAAAGAAATAATAGATAATTATAGAAATATTAAAAGCAAGTTAGATGTTTATAAACTGCAAGAATATGCAATTGTTTATTCTAATGGTGAAAAATTAATGTCAATAATACAAGATGAGGTGTTTTAATGAATATTGGTAAATTAGTTGAGCTTTATGTTAGTAATGGGTATGAATTAGCTGATGCAATAGCTAAGGTATCTCAAGACATAATACTTTTAAAAATTTCTAGAAGTTCATTAAGTCATAATGTAACAATTAAAGGTGGCGTAGTTATGCATAATATTTCAAAAGATAAACGTCGCGCTACTCGTGATATGGACTTTGATTTTATAAAATATTCACTAGATGATATGTCAATAATAAAATTTATTGAAAAATTAGATAAAGTTGATGATGGAGTTAAAATTAAAATAAATGGTAAAATCGAAGAACTACATCATCAAGACTATAACGGGAAAAGGGTTTATATAACTCTTACAGATGAAAAAAATTATAGAGTTGATTCTAAACTAGATATTGGAGTTCATAAAGATTTTGATATAGAACAAGAAGAGTATTGCTTTGATTTAGATACTATAAATGAAAGTGCAACATTATTTATAAATTCCAAAGAGCAAATCTTTGCCGAAAAATTAAAATCATTATTAAGATTTGCATATACATCTACTAGATATAAAGATATATCAGATTTTTATTATTTGATTAAATATGGTAACTTAAATAAACATAAGTTAGAAGAATATATAAATAAAATTATCTTTAATGACAGTACATTAAAAGCAAATAATTTTGAAGATATTTATCGAATTTTAAATTCTTTGTTTAACAATAGAAGGTTTGTTTCTAATCTAAGTAATGTTAAAGTTAATTGGTTAGATATTCCAAGCAATGAAATAATAAGTTGTGTTCTAGAATTTATTAAGGAATTTGAAAAAATATCCATATAAATGTTTATACAAAATATGGATTTTTTTATTTTAAATTAAATAACAAACGTTATTTAATGCTGACAAAATTTAAAATAAGTGTATAATAAATAACAAATGTTATTTAACTTTGAAGGAAGTGATTTCTTTGGCAAGAAAAATAAAAATCATTATTTGCATAGTGCACCTAAAAGTAGTACAATTTTATTGTAATTAATCTTTGGTGAGTAACTATATAATTGTGATTTGGTAGTCCTCTATATGGTTACTCACCAAAGATGAGAGGACTACCAAAATAAAAAATAGAATTGATACATCAAGGAAGAAAACTCCAGGGGATACCATGGAGAATCTTTCTATAACTGAATGGATAGAATTTTTACTTGATATTTTTAACTATGGAAGTACAAATTTTATTTCTAAGGTTAATAAAAATGGGATAAATACACAATGCCATTAACAGAAGAAATAAAGAAAAAACTTTATAATTGTATAACCGGTAAATCTACCTATGATAAGGAAAGAAAAAAACCATTGAAAAGTATAGGAGAATTTATGGATAATAAATATAAATATACCTGTGAAAGAACATCCAATTATTGTTATAAAGGGACTGATATTTTAATTAATAAACTTAATATTACAAATGATAAATATTTATTGTTCTAATGAATTAAAGAAATTTATTGATATATAAAAATAGTTACAACCTTAGATTTAAGCGTTATTAATTTTATAGAATTATTAAAGTACAAAATATATAAACCGAATATATTTTTCACCATTATTTCATATATTTATTTAGGTGATATAATGAAAAAATACAAATCACTATTACTAGTAATAACTTTAATATCAATATTTGCCTTATCAAAAACAAATGCCATAATAAATGATTACTCATTACTAGGAAAAACAATCTACTTAGACGCAGGACACGGCGGTAAGGATTCGGGGGCTATATCTAGAGATATAATAGAAAAAGATTTAAATTTACAACTATCAAAATTATTAGAAAAATATCTCACTGAAAAAGGAGCATATGTATTTCAAACAAGAGATGGAGATTATGATCTATCATCATCTACAATAAATAGAAAAAGAAATGATTTATACAATAGAGCAAAAATAATAAATGACTCAAAATCAGATTTATACATATCAATTCATTTAAATTCATCAACGGTTTCAACCTGGAAAGGTATTCAAGTATTTTACACTAAAACAAATAAAGAAAATAAATTATTAGCAAATACCATAACAGAAAATTTAAAAGAAAATATTAAAAATGTAAAAGACATAAAAGAAGAAAACAATTACTACATGTATCCAAAAATAAAAATACCAGGAGTATTAATAGAAGCAGGATTTATCTCAAATCCAAGTGATAATTATCTATTAAGAAAAAAAGAATATCAAGAAAAGTTATTAAAAGATATTGTAAAAGGAATAGAGGAATATTTTAATAAATAAGAGATAATTTCTAAGTCAGATTTTATTTCTTTTTTAAATAATGTTAAATTCATAATGAAAGAATGCTTGTAAAAAGAGTAATTATATAGTGTAGAAAACAAGTTTATTTATGATTCAAGATGCATCCAGTATTTCAATATTAAAATGTATGTAAAAAAACATATTCCTTCTTAAAAATTATAATATTACATATAATTAATAATGTTTATTTGTATCAAACGTATTGTCAATTGCATCATTTTGCACTATAATGATGCAATTAAAAAAATTATTGTTAAAAAAATTGTAAAAGGGATAGAAAATTATTTCAATAATAAAAAAATTATAGTATAATTATAATGGCAGGTGAATGTCTATGGAAAAAGTATACTTAAAATATGATGATGTAAGACCATATGTAGAATGTGACTATGGACCAGTTTGGGAAATGCTATATCTAGGTCCATTCTACCCATTAAGAAAAAAAGATACAAAATTCTTCATATTAATATTATTATTACAAATAGCAATATCTACAATAATGCTTATAATATTACCTCCACCAGCAAGCATCGTAACTTGCCTAATAATGATATTCTTAATAAATCTATTATTTTCTCTTAATTATAACATGATAATAATAGAATACCTTTTAAAAGAAGGATACTATCCAATGGACTATAAATCATCAGATAAACTAATAAAAAAAGGAATATACTTCAAATTACAATAGTATATTCTTTTCTTTTTAAAATTCAAAATATTTAAGTTCTAACTTACTATCACAATCAAGCCCAGTTAAATAAGATAAATTCTTAAATATAACATTCAACTTTCTTTCATTAATATTACCACTACTAAGCATTCTATCAACTTCTTCTATAGCGTACTCACACTTATCTATAGCCATATTATATAAATCAAAAAATGAATAAGTATATGATATCTTTTTATCACAAGGATGAAACCATTTATCATGATCCATATTTAAATACATCTTCTTTTTCTCATAATCACCCCTATAACTAAAAGATTTAATCTTAGTAATCCATTTAGGAGTAAAACTATCAATAAAACTATAAAATTTCTTTTTTATTCCAAAATAATCATAACTAATAATCCTAAAAAATAATCTCATATCATTAATAGATTTTAAATATACCTTCCACATATCATCCTTGTCATTATCATAAAAAATAGAATAAGCATAATTAATACACTTCTTAAGTTCACTATCCATACCATTAACATTTAAAAACATCTTATGTATCTTATACTTACAAGGATTAATCTTTTCTCTATCATGTATTATATATCTATCAATAAAAAATTCCATATCAAAATGTAGGGCATTATATTTATAACTACTAACATCCTTAGAATTAAATTTACCAGTCTTATAAAAAATAAAAGGATGACACATAGAATCTAAAAAGTAATGGCACATATATCCATATAAAAAACTAACTACAGAAGATTTACCATATAAATTATTATCATTTATATAATAAATAAGCCTCTTAAAAAAACATCTAGTATCTTTAGTATGTACTGTACTCCCCAAATCAAAAATCTTTTTAGCCTCTTTCCCTATAAAATTATTATAAAAATATAAAACATCAGGTCCTTGACAAAACATCTTATATAACTCTATATCTTCACAAAATCTATCTTTAATTTTAGCATTTAATTTATCATATACATCCATCCCAAAATAAGTATGAGTAACCGAACTAGGCATATAACCACTCCCATCACCAACTAATTATATCACAAAATAATCTACAATATTCCAAAAATAATATCAATTTTATAATGTTTATGATATAATGTAAAAAGTAGGGTGATACACAAATGGAAAAGAATTTTAAAACAATAGATGAACAATTAGAAATATTAAAAACAAAAGGATTAATTATAGAAGATGAAGAAGAAACCAAAGAAATATTACTAAGAGAAAATTATTTCTTCATAAATGGATATAGAATATTACTAATGAATTCTTATAGCGACAAAACCTTTGTACCAGGAGCAACCTTTAGAGAACTATATTCAATATTCTTATTTGATAGATATTTTAGAAATATATTATTCAAAAATATGATGATAATAGAAAATCAATTAAAATCAGTAATATCATACCAATTATCCAAAAAATATGGTTATCATGACAAAGACTATCTAAATCTCAAAAACTTCACACAAGATAAAACAAAATCAAGAAGAGTAAGAGATTTAATAGAAAAAATGAAAAGACAAATAAGAGTAAATGGTGCTCATCATATGGCTACAATGCACTATATGAATAACTATGGCTATATACCACTATGGGTATTAGTAAAAGTACTATCATTTGGAATAGTCTGTGAATTATATACAATATTAAAACCAGAAGACCAATTAGCAGTAGCGGATATCTTTAATACAACACCAGAGTATTTAGAAAATTTCTTACCAATATTAGCAAATTACCGTAACCTATGTGCCCATGAAGATGTAGTATATGAACATCGCACTGAAAAAACAATATTTAATACTATTTATCATGAAAAATTAGAAATACCAAGAATGGATGATGAATATATCTATGGAAAAAATGATATTTTAGCACTCCTAATAATATTAAAATATTTACTAAGAAAAGAAGATTTCAGATTATTAATGAAAGAAATAGAATATGAAATAGAAAAATTAGACGGAAGAATAGACTCAATCCCAATAGAAAAAATAATGGATAGAATGGGACTACCTTCTAATTATATGGATTTAATAGAATTATAAAAAGTAGAAAAGAGGTATGTAATGAAGAAAAATAATATTATAACAATCATAATAGTATCAATATTATTATCATTTCTTTGTGGCTTTATTGGATCATATATTGTAATAAATAATACCACCATAGGCCAAAATGTAATTAAAAATATAACAAAATCAAACTATATTGACAACTCTATAGCAGATGCCGTTGATAAAATATATGACGCTACAGTAGTAGTAGAAGGATATAAAGAAAATACTCTAATATCAACAGGAACAGGATTTGCCTATAAAAAAGAAAATGATACAGCATTTATAATGACAAATAACCATGTAGTAAATGACTGTGATTCCGTAAAATTAATATTATCAGATAATTCAGAAATAGATGCTAGTATAAAAGGAAAAGAAACATATTCAGATATAGCAATACTTACAACAGATGCAAGTAAAATAAAGAAAATTGCTACTCTTGGTAGTACCGAAAAAATATCTTCAGGAGACACAGTATTCACAATAGGTTCTCCCCAAGGAGCAGAATTCTTTGGAACAGTAACAAAAGGAGTACTATCATCAAAAGACAGACTAGTAGCAGTAAGTTATTCCAATCAAGTATCAGATTATTATATGAAAGTATTACAAACAGATGCCGCAATAAATCCTGGTAACAGTGGTGGCCCTATCTGTAATATAAATGGAGAAGTAATAGGTATAACAAATATGAAATTAGTAGATAATTCAGTAGAAGGAATGGGATTTGCTATACCTATTGAAGATGCTATATATTATGCTAACATATTAGAAGAAAATGGCAAATTATCTAGACCATATGTAGGTATAAGTATGATAGATATAACTGATGAATATACATTATATCAATATAAAGTCCAAGTACCTTCAAATATTACTAAAGGAATAGTAGTATTAGAAGTACAAGACCCTTCTCCCGCTAAAACATCAGGATTAAAAAAAGGAGATATAATAACTTCTATAGCAGGAAATAATATAACCTCAGTAGCAGATTTTAGATATGAATTATATAAACATCAAATAGGAGAAGAAATAGAAATAAAATTCATAAGAAATAATAAAGAAAAGAAAACAACAATAAAATTAGAAGAAAATAAAGACTCTTAATGAGCCTTTTTTAATTGTACAATACATCATATATGTAAATAATACTAAAGTATAAATTTAGACAATTGCTATATATTATCTATTATAATTAATTATTTTTTAATATCCATACCATACCCATTATGTAATGTATCATAAAATATATAATTATGAAATGGACGATAAGTTAAAATAATAAATATAACATATCCCCAAATTAAGAAAATAATAGAAATACTATTCCATATATTTAAATCTTTATATCTCATAATATTATAAGAAATTAAAGAAATAATTCCATAAACTATAAGCATTAGCATAATAGAAATAATTAAGTTTTCTCCCATAAAGTTATAAATAGGCAAATAAATAATTAAATAAATAATAATAGAACTAAAACAAGATATAAATAGACTTAAAGAAAAATTATTATATTTTATTCTATTTATCTTTAATAGAAAATATTTAATAACACTACCTAATATAATAGAAGTATACAATATTTTCATATGTTCCCAAATACTTTCATTAACAGGACAAAAGAAAGATACAAAAGTATAAGGAAAAAAGTCATACATAAAGTGAATTAAAAAAGAAATAATAAATATGCTTATTGTAGTAATACTCTCAATTTTTTTTAAATTCATGTTCCCTCCTAATAAATAATACCAAATAAAAATAGAAATAGACCAAAATAAATTTTAATTATTTGTTAATTATTCCTTGTAGTAATTTAGAAACTATGATATAATCAATTTAGAATAAAAGATACTAGGAGGAATAAAAATGGGGACTAGAAAAATGATAAATCTAATAAATGAATTAGGAGAAATAAACAGAATAGAGTTATTATGTGCCTTTGATGTAGAAGAACTTAATAATAAATATATAATATATACCAAAAATGAAAAAACAGAAGAAGGACATTGTATAATATATTCTGGTAAATTAATAGAAAAAGACGGAGAGCAACAATTAGTAAATATAGAAGATGGAAAAGAATGGGAAGAATTAAAAAATATTATGAAACAAATGACAAAATATAGTTTAGAAGGTGATGTAAATGAATAATCAAAGTATATCAAAAGCATTAGATATGCCTGCTAACTTATTCTCTAATTTAGGTGGAAAAAATTTTGCTACTAAAATTAATGAACCACAAAGTACTAGTAATATAGTTAAAACTAATAATGAATTAGCAGAAGATATGAAAGAATATTATCAAAGTGGTGATATAAAACTAAATAAATTATCAAACCAAAAACAATATAGAAATAGATTAAATAAAATGTATGAAAGTCTAAAAGGATTGTCCCCAATCGATAGTGAAGTAAAAGATACATTATTTACAAGTAACTATATAGAAAAAGGAATAGTAATAAAACCAACAATAGAAGAAATGAAACAATTCTGGACTGAATATCGCCTAATGAATAATGAAAAAACTAAAGAACAAAGAAAATATAATAATCCAGCATCTCTATATACAAATAAAGAATCAGATGAATTTGATGTATTATTTGACAAATTAACTAATAAAGTAACAGAAATAAACGAATATATAGATGAATTAAAAGAATTAAAAGCTAGTGTTGATAAAAAAGAAAAAGAAGTAGCGCAAAATCAAGAAAAATTAGAAATAGATAGACAAACATTCTTAAACTATAAACAAGAAGAAGAAGAAAAAATAAGAAAACAAAAAGAAAATCTAAAAAATAATTTCAGTAAATTACAAAATATAATAGATAGTTTAGATACAAAATTAAATGAAGTAGAGTAATACTTCTTTTTTAGTGTCACAATATAATTAAAATTATTTGACAAAAGTGCTATCTATATGTTATATATAAATTGTATCAAAGAATATCATTTCAAGATACAGAAGAGAATTAATAGAAAGAAAGGAGTAACAAATGGCAAAAAACAAAAATAATAAAACAGTAACAATCATTTCAATATTTTTACTTTTATTACCATTCACAATTTCACTAATGTATTTTATAACTAATTATTTGTTGAATAAAAACTCATTCTTATATAATAATACAGAAGAATTATCATTAATTAATCATCATTCTTTTTGGTGGTATTTAGTAAGATATGATATATTGTCATTTCTTGCATACCTATTACCGCTAGTAATAACGATGTTATGTTGCAGCAGATTTTTTAAAGTATATCATTCAAAAATGCTAAATAGTTTATCACAAGAAAATAGTTATAAAGAAGTAATGCAAAAAGAAATAAAATTAGCATGGTTAAAAAACTTAATATTACCAATGATTTTGGCTATATTTTTTGTAATATCCTATCTAATCTTTCCAAATGGAATAATTAATAAAACAAATATTGGCAGGTTTTTATATCCGTTTCAAATCGGACATGAATATATGAATAAAATTTATCCAAGTTTATTTGTTGTTTTATATTTATTAATTGTTTTTCTATATGGAGTATTTATTACAAATTTAGGAATTATTTTAAGTAAGTTTATAAAAAAACTACCCATTTTGATAATTGGAAACTATATAGTCGTAATAATATTAGATAATATTTTTAATTTTGCTTTAGCCCCAATAGTAAAATCACTTACAAAAATAGATAGGATGGCAAATGGATTTTCAATTTTAAACATCTATTATTTAGACGGCGTTCCAAGTTTATGGTGGGAATTTGTATGGATTATATTTCTAATATGTATAACAATTGTAATTATATATAAACTATATAAAAATAATGACAAAATTATAAATAATTAAATAAAAGTAGAGTAGGTATAAAAAAAGAACTTGACTTACAAGTTCTTTTAAATTCATAATGGTGTCCCGTATGAGATTTGAACTCATGACCCTTTGATTAAAAGTCAAATGCTCTACCGGCTGAGCTAACGGAACATAGATATGGTTGCCTCGGCTAGACTCGAACTAGCGAATGCCACAGTCAAAGTGTGGTGCCTTACCGCTTGGCTACGAGGCAATTACCGTTGGAACAAATAAAGTGGTGGAAGGAGATGGATTCGAACCATCGAACCCGAAGGAACAGATTTACAGTCTGCCGCGTTTAGCCACTTCGCTACCCTTCCAAAAAAAAATGGTGCCGAAAACAGGAATTGAACCCGTAACCTACTGATTCATACTACTATAGCTTTCACTACCACAAAAGTGTTTGTAGTCTGGACTTTCTCTTAACCATATTCAAAACTTAGGTCCATCGTATAAAGTCTCTACACTCGGTATTATTTACCTAGCTCGGGATTGCCATATAACGAATATCTTTTTCTATCCTTCCTACCATTTCCTTGATTTGCTCCTTTATAAGTCGCAGTCAATGAATGACAATTAGGACATAAAAGTATAAGATTACTTTCATTATTGTTTAAATAATTCCCATCAATATGTTCTATCTCCAAAGGAATAATATTAGTAAAAGGATTTTTCTCATTCCAACCACATCTCGCACATTTATAATCATATTTTTCATACATATAACGACGAATATGGTTTGAAATCTGATATTTACCTTTTAAACCATTTGCTTTTCCTTCTTTCCAACTATCTATATATTTAATATATTGATAATTGCTTTGACAAACATTATTACAATATTTGTTTCTAGAACTTTTAAGAGGTTTATTACAATATAAACAATTCATAGTAATCACCTCGCAATGAAGGTTTCCCCGAATTAGCGACGTCCACTCTACAAGTTTCCTCATAGAGGTGCAAGATAGTTCAAAAAGCAAAATGCTCTATCCCACAAGTCAGTTGCTCTACCAATTGAGCTATTTCGGCACTAATGGTGGGCGATATAGGACTCGAACCTATGACCCCTTGCTTGTAAGGCAAGTGCTCTAACCAACTGAGCTAATCGCCCATAACTCGTTGACAGTTAATAATATACCATTTTATACTATAATTTGTCAATAGTTTTTTTAAGAATTTTTAATTTTTTTAAATTTTATCAGTAATTTCCTTTATTTTAGCATTTATCCATTTTTCTAAGTTCTCTTGCAAAGGCAAAAAACCATTTTTAGTTTCAGCCATTCTTTTAATCCTAGAACCATCATTTTTATAATCTATATCTTTTATACTAAGTTTAACATGTTTATTTTCATCATTAACTTCTACAACCTCAGCATAAATATCTTCACCAACAGATAAATAATCAGAAATATTTTTTACAAATCCATAAGAAATTTCTGAAATATGAATTAATCCCTCATATTCTGAGTTGATATCTGCAAAAGCACCATAGTTTTGAACCCCAGTAATAGTAACTTTAACTATATCTTTTTCTTTGAATTTATTCACAAGTAATCACCACCAATACACACATTATAGCACTTTTTACCCATATTTCAAAGTTTTTATTGTATTTTTAGAGAAAAACCACTATAATTATATTGGTGATTGCAAATGAAAGAAAAAAAAGACATAGAGAAAAGAATAATTGAAGTATTAGACAAAGTAAGACCATATTTACAAAATGATGGTGGAAATGTAACGTACATTAGATATGAAGATGGAGTAGTATATGTAAAACTAGAAGGAGCATGCTCTAACTGCCCAATGGCAATAATGACTCTAGAAGATGGCATAGAAAATGCTCTAACAACAGAAATACCAGAAGTAGTAAAAGTTGTAAATGAAGATTAATTAATGAGGCAAGACCTCATTTTTTTTAATTACAAAACCATAAGTTTCTATTAATATCATAAAATTTCCTAAAATATAAGAATACATCGTTTAAATATTTCTCATATTCTACACACCTTGAAGTTATCTTTAAAATACAAGATTCATCTCTTTTGCCATTAATAATATCATCTATAATATCAAAATAGAAACTAGGATAAATAACTCTAGAAATAATTAAACAAACACCATAATAAGAAAAATAATTATATTTAAAATATTCATCTAACTCCTCAAAAATATTAAAATTATCATTCCAAAAAGAAACCTTTATATATTCACTAATATCTCTAGCCTTATGATCAATAATAATATTTAAGGGATCATATAACTCATAAATAGAATAATTACTATTAATAATATCATGAGAAATAACACCAATATCATTATCGGACATTCTATTATTTTTAATACTCATATTAAGATAGCTAATTGCATTTTCAGCCATTCCTACAAAATAATTAAAACTATCTACAATTAATTGATATTTCTTATAATTCTGTTCCATAAAATATTCCAAATAATCAATCTTAGAACTCCATAAATAAGCCCAATTACCTCTCATCAATTTATCATCATAATTGCTTCTGTAAGAAGATAAATAATTAATTTCAGATAAAGTTATACGTTTATTAATATTAATAACAACCTTAATTAAAATATATGGTAACTTATTGACGATAGTAACAACATTATTATTTCTATTATCAATAATCTCATTAACTAAAATATTATTATTAATCATATTCTTATTAAGCTCCATTATAGCAAATCTATCTTCATATTTTCTATTATATAATTTAAAATAATATAACTCATTATCAACATAAAAATAATAATAATCAAACATCTTATAAACATTATCAGGATTTAAATTATAATAATAATTAATAGTGCTTTTCATATAATCCCCTCTACCTAATTTTATTACTTATATTTTAATTTATTAAAAATAATGATATACTTAAAACAAGGAAGTGAAAAAATGGAATATCTTATAACAGATTTAAATCATTTAGGACAAGGAATTACTAGAATAGATAATAAAATAACCTTTGTTCCCAAAACCGTAAGTGGTGATATTATAAATTTAGAAATAATAAAATCACATAAAAATTACAATGAAGCAAAATTATTAAAAATAGTTAAACCCTCTCCTGATAGAATAGAGTATAAATGTCCATATTATAATAAATGTGGAGGCTGTAATATAGCAAATTTAGAATATACTAATCAACTAAAATATAAAAAAGAAAAAGTAATAAATATCTTTAAAAAATATAATAAGATAGATATAAATCCAACAATAATTGCATCAGATGAAATTCTCCATTATAGAAATAAAATAACATTACAATATAATGAAAAATTAGGATTATATGAAGAAAAAACTCATAATATAATTGAAATTCAAGAATGTCTTTTAATGCCCCAAAAAGTAAATGATATTATAAAATTATTAAATAAATATAATTACAATACATCACTACAAAAAATAGTTATTAGAATAATAAATAATCAAGTAATGATAAATATCATCGCTAAAGATATTCCTAAGTCTTTAATAGAAATATTAAAAAATCTTGATGTATCAGTATATCATAATTCAAAATATATAAGTGGTAATAAAGTATTAATAGAAACATTGAATAACTATAAATTTTCTATCTTACCAGATTCATTCTTTCAAATAAATAAAAAACAAACAATAAATTTATATAATCAAATAGTAGAATATGCAAATCCCCAAAAAGAAGATAAAGTATTAGATTTATACTGTGGAGTAGGAACAATAGGTATATACTTATCAAAATATTGTAAAGAAGTATTAGGAATAGAAATAAATAAAAGTTCTATAGAAAATGCAAATATCAATAAAAAACTAAATAATGTAGAAAATATATCATTTATAGAAGCAGATGTATCTAAAGTATTAAGTATGAAATATAAAGCCGATATAATAATAGTAGACCCACCAAGAAGTGGACTTGATAAGAATACTATAGAAACTTTAATAAAAATAAATCCTAAAAAGATAGTGTATGTATCATGTGATCCAATAACATTATCAAGAGATATAAATCTATTAAAAAATAATTATATATTAAAAGATATAAAATTATATGATATGTTTCCAGAAACTTATCATGTGGAGAGTGTAGCGATGATGGTTATTAAGGATAATTTGTAAACCTTGATGTAGTGAGTTTTACAGCAAAGTGAAAAATGTATAAAAACTAAAAAGAAGCTAAAAAATGATAAAAAATCAAAAAAATATAGTAACAAAAATCAACTTGGTAAATGATTGAGTGGCAAAAAAAATATATTTAAAATATGGAGGTAACATAAATGAAGTTAGAAGAATATAAATCAGGTGAATATGTAAAAATGAATGATTATAAAGCATTTATTCCTAGTAAAATAAACTATAACTGGGGATGGGATGACACAAAATTGGACAAACTATTAGCAGAAGCTAATAGGCAAATTGGAGAACTAAATGCATATTCGTTATTAATACCAAATGTAGATTTATATATTAAAATGCATGTAAAAATTGAAGCTAATAAATCTAGTAGAATTGAAGGAACAAGGACAACTGTAGAGGAAGATTTACTTGATGTAACTGACATTAATCCAGAAAAAAGAGATGACTGGGAAGAAGTACAAAATTATGTTAAAGCTACGAACTATGGAGTTAAAAGAATAAGAGACGGTTTTCCGGTATGTACTAGATTAATCAGAGAAATCCATAAAATATTGATGAATGGAGTTCGTGGTGAACAAAAGACACCAGGAGAATTTAGAGTTTCACAAAACTGGATAGGTGGTAGTATGCCAAGTACAGCAGTATATGTTCCACCACCATATACCGAAGTTGCAGAATGCTTATCTGATTTTGAAAAATTTATAAATAATGAAGAAATAGATACACCAGACTTAATAAAAATTGCAATTTTACATTATCAATTTGAATCTATACATCCATTTTTAGATGGAAATGGAAGAATAGGAAGATTACTTATCCCATTATATATTCAAAGTAAAGGAATGCTTGAAAAATCTTGTTTATATATTTCTGATTATATTGAAAAAAATAAAGATACATATTACGATATGCTTACAAGAGTAAGAACTCATAATGATATGATAGGATGGATTAAGTTTTTCCTAGAAGCGGTTATTGAAACATCAAAAACTGCAAAAGAAAAATTTAGAAATGTAGTTGAATTTACGATGGAAATGGACAAGACTATAATGGAATTACCTGTAAAACCAGAAAATGCTAAAAAAGTAATTGATTTATTATATGATGAACCTGTACTTACTAGAAATAAAATGTCTGAAATCACAGGAATAAAATTAACAACGATAAATGGAATAGTTAATGCATTACTAGATAAAAAAATTATAATGGAAACAACAGGATATAGCCGAAATCAAATTTTTGCTTTTGAAAAATATATTAATTTATTTTTAAAATAAAATTTTATATCACGAAAAAAGTGAAAAATTTGTGATATAACTTTTCATATCACGAAAAAAGTGAAAAATTTGTGATATAACTTTTCATATCACGAAAAAAGTGAAAAAAATAATTTATAAAATTTAAAATTAAAATACACATCTACAATTAACAAACAAGTCTAGATTAAGGTATCAACGATAGATATACGAAACATGTTGAATGTTGATTGGTGCTATATCTAAAAGATTCGATACAATAGTTGAGTTTACCGCATTTGAGAATTTTTATAGTTTTGATAAAAAAGATAAAAATAACATTAGTTAATAATGATAAATACCCAGAAAATTTAATAGAAATAAATGACGAAGAAGTTTAGATATTAACTTTTAAATATAAGCAAAATAATGGTTATTAAACATATCAAAAATAATATTCAGAATTAAAGTTTAACTAGTAAATAATTTCTTACTAGTTCAAAAGAAAAGTTAATATAAGTTTTAGGAGAAAAATAATTATGAAAAAATCAAAACAAATATTAAAAACAATAGTTAAAATATCATTAGCGTTATATATATTATTACTTACATGGATAATAGTATTCAAATTTAGAATAGATATTACAAGTTTAAAATATATTCGTTCCATTAATTTAATATCATTTAAAACAAATGGCGCAATTAATGGAATAAAAGAAACACTTGTTAATTTAATTTTATTTATTCCATTTGGAATGTACTTAGAATATCTATTTAAAGATAAAAGAAAATTAAACATAATAATAATTATATTAACTTCTTTATGTTATGAAATTATGCAATATATTTTTCATATTGGAGTATCAGATATAACAGATATAATTATGAATACACTAGGTGGTATCATTGGAATATTATTAATTTATATGTATTTCTATTTAATTAACAAAATTAAAAATAATAAAATATACAAAAACTTATTAGAAATATTATTAATAATTATTCCAACATTAATACTTGTAATGCTATTTCTAATTTAATAAAGTTAAAAATAATATAAATTTTAAAACTCTAGAAATATTTCCTGTTAAATTTTATTATTAAGTAGGATAATGGAATACGAAAAGGAGAGATTTTTATGAATCAAGAAAAAATTGGAAAATTTATTTTAGAATGCAGAAAAAATAAAAAGTTAACTCAATCTGAATTAGCGGAAAAGTTAGGAGTTACTGATAAATCAATTAGTAATTGGGAAAATGGAAGAAATATGCCAGATTTATCATTGTTTAAACCATTATGTGAAATATTAGATATTTCGATTAATGATTTAATAAGTGGTGAGAAAATATCAGAAGATAAATATCAAGAAAAACTAGAAGAAAATATTATTAGTACTATTGATTATACAAATAAAAAAGTATTAGAAAAAAATAATATAATCAATATTATCTTTATTTCTTTTGGAATAATTTTAGCAATATCAGCAATGACTATATTTCCAAGTGAAAGCAGTTGGGGAAGTATTTATTCTATATTTGGAGTATTATTATCACTAATTGGCGTTTTAAGATTTACAAAAAAGTTAAATTATTACAAAATATTATTGATTAATTTAGGATATTTTATTATATTTATTATAGTGCTACTAATTATTGATTATCTAAGTGTAATCAATATTAAACAAGCACCAAGATTTTCTATTTATAAAATATCATCTGAAAATGCAATTTATTATGATACATTATTTTATGATGCCGTTAGATGCAATAAAGATACTAAAGACGAATATTATAAAATCATCAAAAATCAAAATTATGATAATCAAAATATTCAGAAATATTGTAAATAGTTATATTTAGAATAAAAGTGAGGTTATATATGAAAAAGAAATTGTTGTTAATAACTATATCAATACCATTAATACTATTAATATTAATAGTAATAATAAGAAACATTCCACTAGGTTACACACTAGAAAGTACAATATATGAAAAAGAAATCAGTAGTCAAACAATAATATTAGGAATACCTAAATTATCATTTCAAGAAAATATTGATCACTATAACTTCTCATATAAAAATATAAGAGGAAAGAAAGTTATAACAAAAGAAATAAATGATTTTTTAAAAACATTACAACCAATAGAATGTAAAAATAATACATATTACTATAATGCAAAAGAAAGCTATACAATAACTAAATATCAAGTGGAAAATCATTATTTCTATACTACAATTTATTATCAAGTAAAAGAAGGAAGATATTGTTAAGTTTAATAATCATAAAAATTAGGAAGTGTGTTTAAATGAATTTTGAAAATAATTTAATACTTAAAAAGATAATATTAGATAGAGAAAGAATTAAGGATTTTTCTAAATATCCATTTAATATTGAAGTAGTAAAAAATTTTAAAGAACTAAACATTACCTCACCAGTTACATTCCTTGTAGGTGAAAATGGTATAGGTAAATCAACATTCATTGAAGCAATAGCGGTTTCACTTGGATTACCACCTGAAGGAGGTACTCAAAACTTTAGATACACAACTAATAATACAACTTCGAATCTATCTAGTTATTTAAAAGTATGTACCACTAAAGTACCAGAAACAAAATTCTTTTTAAGAGCAGAAACATTCTATAATTTTTCTACTGAAGTTCAAAGATTAGCAGAAGAAGATGATTATTATGAACTTTACAATTCATATGGTGGTAATCTCCACAATTGTTCTCATGGAGAATCATTCCTACAATTAGTAAAAAATAGATTTAGTAAAAATGGATTATACATCCTAGATGAACCAGAAGCAGCATTATCTCCTCAAAGACAATTATCATTATTATGCCTTATAAATGAATTAGTTAATGATGGAAGTCAATTTATAATTGCAACTCATTCTCCAATTTTAATAAGTTATCGTAATGGCAAAATATTAGATTTAAATAACAACTTTGAAGAAATAAATTATAAAGAAACAGAAACATATAAAATATACAAAATGTATTTAGATAATGCTGAAAATATGCAGCATAGATTATTTGATTAATGATTAGAAAAAAATAAAAAGGAAGTAGATTATGAAAAAGAAGTACCAAGAATATTTAAATAAAGATTATAAATTTGATAAAATAACATTTATAGGTATAATTGCCCTCTTAGTAGTAATAACAGGAATGTTTGGATTTATTTATGAATATATATTTTATTATTTCAATGGAGGCATGAAACAGTTATTTTGGAGAGGAGGTAACTTTTTTCCTTGGATAAATATTTATGCCACCGGTTCATTAATGATATTCTATTTTACATATAGATATAGAAAAAAGCCATTAAAAGTATTTTTAATAAGTACTATCTCTACAGGCATATTAGAATATATATCAGGACTAGGAATGTATATAATAGGAAATGGCAAAAGATGTTGGGATTATAATAAAGAAATATTAAATTTTGGAAATATAAATGGATTTGTCTGTCTAAGAAGTGTTCTTTTCTTTGGTTTATCAAGTCTGTTATTAATATATGTAATAATTCCTCTATGTTTTTATTTAACAAAAAAGTTAGATAAAAAAGTATTTTTAACAATTAGCCTAACTCTATGTACTCTTATCTTAATAGATGAATTCTATAATCTCTTATTTGCAAGAATATTTCACTTAAAAAGAGCGTATGATGTCTATAAAACATTTGGAGTACAATATGTAAAATTTAAATAAAGGAGAGTATTTATATGGAATATGAAAAATTAATAAAAGAAAGATTTTCAAACAGATCATTTTCAGATAAATTACTAGAAAATGACAAACTAACTAAAATATTATATGCAGGTTCTCTTGCACCTACTGCTAAAAATAGACAACCCCAAAAAATATATGTAGTTGGCAGCACTGAAGGCTTACAAAAAATAGATGAAATAACAAAATGTAGATATAATGCTAAAACAGTACTAATAGTAGCAAGTGATAAAAATATTGCCTGGAATAATGATAATTACTCAACTTATGAAATGGATGCAACAATAGTAGCAACCCATATGATGTTAGAAGCAACAAATTTAAATGTAGATAATATCTGGATAGAAATGTTTGATAAAAATAAACTAAAAGAAATATTCAAACTAGAAGATAATATTGAACCAATATGTCTAATGCCATTAGGCTACAGAAAAGAAGATTCTAAACCAAGCCCACTTCATAGCATAAGAAAACCACTTCAAGAAACAGTAAAGTATCTGTAAAATGTATTGTAAATTAAAAAGGAGAATGTAAAATGAATGTAAGAAGTATATTGAAAGAACTTGATATATTATCAGCATTATCAAATAATGAAAAATATTTATTTGAAGAAATACCAGAACTAAAGATAATGAAAAATTTTGATCAAAAGCACCCTCATCACCATCTAGACCTATGGGAACATACTAAATTAGCATTATCTATTTCTCCTAATGATGAAATAATAAGAATAGCATTACTACTACACGATATAGGAAAACCATATGTATATAAAGAAACAGATGGAATAAGACATTATCAAAATCATGCCAAAGTATCTTCTGATATATCTTATCAAATCTTAAAAAAACTAAACTTTAATGAAGATGAAATAAAACTAATAACATTCTTAATATTATTTCATGATACCAAAATAACAGAAGAAAATATAAAAGACAATTATAATTTATATTATCTATTATATAAAGTACAGTATTGTGATGCCTTAGCACATAATCCAAATTATTTAGAAAAAAGAATTAAATACCTAGAAGATTTAAAAAAAATATTTGAAACTTATTCCGATAATATTCAAATGAATAACCTAACAATGATAGCGGCAACAGGACTTAATAATGAATTGGGGAAAAATAATAGCCTTATATGGCATCTAAAAGGAGATTTACAATTCTTTAAACAACAAACAATGGGTAAAAAAATAATAATGGGCTATAATACCTTTGTTTCCTTACCCCAACCATTAAAAGGAAGAGAACATTTAGTCTTAACCCATAAACAAATAGACCTAGGTAGTGATATAAAAGTATATCATTCCAAACAAGAATTATTAAAATCCCTAAAAGATTTAAAAGAACAACTATTTGTAATTGGAGGAGCCTCTATTTATAAAGAATTCATGCCAAATGCAACTAAATTATTACTAACAGAAATAGAACAAGAAGACATAGAAGCAGATGCTTACTTCCCAACCTTTAATAAAGAACAATGGAAAAGAGAAGTTCTTGCCAAAAAAGAAGATAATGGAATAAAATATAGCCATGTATTATACAAAAGAAAGGTGAATTTATAATGAATAAAAAAATTGAATATATCCCAACAGGAGTATGCTCTAGAAAAATAGTAGCAGAAGTAGATAAAAATAATAACATAACAAAAATAGAATTTACAGGAGGATGCCCAGGAAACACAAATGCAGTAGCAAAATTATGTATAGGTAGAAACATAGACGAAATAATAAATCTATTAAAAGGCACACCATGCGGAATAAAAGAAACATCATGTCCAGACCAACTATCTATAGCGCTTACAAAATTAAAAGAAAAAAGTTTAATCACAAACAAATAAAGTACCACAAAATATATGGTACTTTTTATTATCTTAAAATTATCTCATTTAATTGCAACAACCATGTCTATTACCATTATTACCCCAGAATAATACAAAGAAAATAATTAAAACAACAATAATTATCCAAAGCCAATTTCCACCAAATCCATCATTACAACCATATCCACCGTATCCATATCCATAAGATGGATAACCGTATCCATACATATTATCATACTCCTTTCAATATATTATATCTTAGTCATATATAAACAATTATAACGGATACCTAAAAAGTAAAAAAAACTTGTGACTTTTATTTGTATTTATGATATACTTATAAAAGTAAAGTAGTAGGTGATACAATGGATATAATTTTAATAATTTTAGTAGTAGCAATAATAATAGTAGGAATATTTTTTAAAGATTTTAAAAGTGTAGTATATTTTCTAGGAATAATAGATATATTTTTTAGATTACTCCATAAATTAATAGAGTTAATTAATGTCAAACAAATAACATCATTTGTTAATACTTATATACCATCATCATTAGAAATGATAATAAATAACTATTCCAGTGGCATATTAAATACAGTATTAATATGGATATTATTCTTATTATATATATACTTTGAAATATATCTAATAAAATATTGGATAAAGAAAAAGAAGTAGGTAGTAAAAATGGAATTAATAATAAAAATAATATATTATCTAGCATCAATACTATCAATCTTTTTATTTGTAATAAGTGTTCAACATAAAGAAAAGAAA
>ERZ808240.2283-NODE-2283-length-21449-cov-7.220529_pt1 | contig 21449 bp, 16 predicted proteins | sample MGYA00521084_ERZ808240 | MGnify/ENA primary metagenome ERZ808240 (study PRJEB31516, sample SAMN03275571) | gut metagenome | biome: mammalia-associated habitat; material: feces | host: Papio cynocephalus | place: Kenya | collected 2012-08-06 ...
GTCTATCTGTGTCTCGACAATGACAAAGCCGGTCACGCCGCGAGTGAGCGAATGGCAGAACAATTACGCGAACGCGGTGTCATGACAGAGCGGCTTGTGCCGGAACTGAAAGACTGGAACGAGGATCTTCTCCATACCCAGAAGGAGGAATTAGCCCCATGCCTGAGTCTATGACCCCTTTGGTTGTGGTCGGCGTGATAGGCGCGTTGTTCATTCTTCTGCTTTCGCTTCTAACGAACAACTACTCGCTGAACAACATCAAATCCAAAACCGTTGGCGACGGTCAGTATGGCACAGCACGCTGGGCGACGGATCAGGAGATTCGAAAAGCCTACGTCACGGTTCCCTTTGACGTTGCAGCATGGCGCGCTGGGAAGAAACGCCCGACCGTGCAGGGCTTGGTTCTCGGCAGTGTGCAGCGCGGCAAGCGGCTGGAGGCGTTGGTGGACCGCGACGATGTGCATTGCCTCATGATCGGCGCATCCGGCGTCGGCAAGACTGCGTTCTTTCTGTATCCCAACATCGAATATGCCTGCGCTTGCGGCACGAGTTTCCTGATTTTGGATACTAAGGGTGACCTCGCGCGCAACTGCGGAAGGATCGCGCAGAAGTACTATGGCTATCGCGTATCAGTGGTCGATCTTCGCAACCCGATCCGCTCGGACGGAAGCAATCTGATGACGCTGGTCAACCGCTACATGGATGTGGCCCGCGAGCATCCGGACAACCTTGCGGCACGAGCAAATGCGGAAAAGTACGCGAAGATTCTCGCCAAGACCATCGTCAATCCGGGCGGTGACGAGCAGGATCGCGGGCAAAATTCGTACTTCTATGACGCAGCAGAGGGCGTGCTGGCAACCGTGATCATGACACTGTCGGAGTTCATTCCGCCGGACAGCACGGGGCATGACAAACGGCATATCATGTCTGTGTTCAAGCTGGTGAAGGAACTGATGGCTCCCATGGGCAAGAAAAATGGATTTCAGGTTCTGATAGACAGCCTGCCGGATACGCATAAGGCAGGCTGGATGGCGTCCGCAGCAACCGGCTCCTCCGAACAAGGCATGGCTTCCGTCATGTCCACGGCGCTTTCCCGCTTGAATTCATTCATAGATTCCGAGCAGGAACAGGTGCTTTGCTATGACAGCCCGATCGATGCGGAGCACTTCGCGTCCGAGAAGTGTGCAATTTTTCTAATCATCCCGGAAGAAGACCCGACGAAACACTTCATGGCAGGTCTCATGATCCAAAACTTGTCGCGTGAGTTGTTTTCTATTGCAAACGATAACGACGGCAAGCTAAAAAAGCGCGTGGTATTTTACTGCGACGAATTTGGCACGATGCCGCCCTTTGACGTTCTGCCGCTCTTTTCCGCAGGCCGAAGCCGCAAGCTGACGCTTGTACCGATCATCCAGAGTCTTGCGCAGCTCGAAAAAAATTACGGCAAAGAGGGTGCGGAGATCATAGCCGATAACTGTCAGGACACGATCTTCGGCGGCTTTGCGCCGAACAGTCAGACAGCGGAGACGCTGTCCAAAGCCCTCGGCAGCCGGACAGTCCTTACCGGCTCCATCAGTAAGGGAAAGGACAGCAACAGCCAGAGCTTGCAGATGGCAGAGCGCGCGCTTCTATCACCGGACGAACTGAAAAGTCTCCCGAAGGGTGAGTTTGTTATCATGAAAACCGGAACCCATCCGATGCGCACCAAACTGCAATTATACTTCAAATGGGGCATCAAGTTTGAAGAACCATATCAGACGCCGGAGTGTGCCCAGCGCTAGGTCTACTACGCGGGAAAGGAGGAACTGCTGATGAACATTAAAAGAAAATCTCTGACACAGATGCGCCCACCAATAGCGCCGAAAGCGGATGACTATATGAGCAGCTACGGCGACAAATGAGCTTCTTCGGCTCCATCTATGCTGATCCTGACTTGCCGCATCGAGCGCGGACCGTCTATATGTATCTCCGTGACCGTGCAGGCGGCGGGAGCTGCTGGCCGGGCGTGAAAACCATAGCCCGCGACCTACATCTCTCGCCGCGCACGGTGCAAAGAGCACTGAACGATCTGGAACGTGCCGGTTACATCCAGCGTCAGCGCCGTTACCGTGAAAACGGAAGCTGCACGTCAAACTTATACATTATAAATATGGAGGGCAAATAGGAACGCGGACGCTCCCCGCCAAGGGGAACGTCCGCGCATTTGCTGTCACCAGCGCCGTGACACCACAGCGCAGCTTGAAGGGCCAACTCTAGCTGAGGGCAAACACAGAAAAGAAATCAAAACTACGCAAGAGTTACGTTAAAGTCACCTTAACCCGTCCGTTATGAGTAATGGTTAGAGTATAAATCCCATCCACATATGACCCTGTATAGGTGCGCTGTGTACTATCATTTCCGATAAATTCAATCGATAGAGCATACGCTAACTGTATCACTATTGTTGTGATTCTCGGACAGAACAACACCCTTAAATCCGCGCGCGGCCAAAATTGCTGTCCATCTGGCCGACCCAACGGAAGCCGGTACCGGTAAAGGTCATGCTTGCAGCGGCGCCGGGAGCAGCATTGGCCTCCTTCGCGCTGCCTTTATAATGTTTGGAGCTGGTTTCATTGCCCCAGTTTCCGGTATACTGAATCTGGCCGCTGTGGCTGTCCACATATACCCAGCCATCCTCGCCAGGCTGCGGCGGGGTGGGCGTGTCCGGTGTATAGGGATCACCCAGAGTCGGGAGCGTATCCGTCAGGAAGTTTTCAAACTCCGTGTAGCCGATGCGCCAGCCGCCCGATTTACCGCCGGAGTACCAGACCTGCAGAGTTTCGCTGGTATCGTCGTAGACAAAGGTCGAGCGATAGATGAAGTTGTTGTCCCATTCGTTATCGCGCGGCGAAATGAGCGGCTTCGGATATGTCGTCCATGTTTTTCCGTCTTCGGAGGTGCCGAACAGGAGATACGTCAGATTGCTGTTGCCGCCCTTCGGGTATGCGCAGAACAGGCCCCAGTATTTGTTCTGACTTTCGACCCACTGCACATCCAGATGCCACGGGATATAGGACTCTACGCCGTCGGCGCCTTTCAGAACAAGCGTATCCACAAGGCTCTGCTTGTTAGCCCAGTTTTTCCCGTCTGTCGAGGTACGCAGTTCGACAAATGCGATCTGGATTTTCCATCCATTTCCGCTGTTGTCGGAGTCGGAGTTATTCGACCACATCAGCCACTCATTCGAGGACTTGCGCACAATGGCGGGCAACTGCATATCATAGCGGTACTGACTGTTGATCAGGCGCTCATAGGGTTTGCCGTCCGTCGTGCTGGTGATTGCAAAGCCGCCGTCTTCCTCCTTTACGCGGATGAGCCGCAGATTGGAGGGCGTTCCCGCCGGTGAATCCTGCTCCCAGATGTAATAGATCCAGAGTTCATCGGTGTCGGGATTATAAACAAGATCGGTGTCGCAGTTATGCGTGCCTGCCGGCTCATGCGCTACTCCGCTCAGCGGATTGACAATGCCTTCCGGCACGATCCAGTTGATGCCATCCTCGGAGGCCGCAAGGCACGGGTTTTCGTACTGCGAATAACCGTGCTGATTCGGCGTCAGCACCATCCAGTAGCGGTATCCGCCCCATTTGCCATCTGCTTTACCCGTCTTTGCAAAGTCGATGACGTCGGGATGCGTGTTATCCAACTCCGCTTTTGCTGTTTGCCCGCTCTGCGCTGTATAGGAGTAGGTCGGGATATTCAGCCGGTCGCGGAGCTTATACTCCTCCGGAAGCGGTTCTTTCTTCGCCTCGGTGGACATTACCTCGACCTCAATGTAATGTCCGCCATATTGACCATAGTCTCCGGGGGTTCCGGTATGTCCATTGTTCCAGATGCGGACATACCGGGCCGTAAAGGGGCTGTCCACCGGTACTTCCAACCCGTTCTGCACAGCAGCCCAATCTTTGTTATAGATTTCCTTTGTGGTCCCATCGCGGAAGTCCGCAGTCGTACTGAGGAGAATGTGCAGCTCCTTGAGCGTTCTGCCGTCGCTCCAGTAATTCCAGAAGTTGACCTGACTGACGGGATATTCATTGCCAAGGTCAATCTGCGCGTAGGACAGGTCGTCCGTGTCCTGTGCCTTGTCCTTGCAGACCTCGATATACTTTTCGTTATCCTTGACGCCATCGGTCAGCCAGCTGTTCGGGCGGTCACTGCCGCTGCCCCACTTGTTTACAGTTACGCTGCAGCCTGACGCAACGTTGTACAGCTGCGCCGGCTCAACAGGCGCAGAGATTTCTGTGCCGTAGACCTTGATTTCCGTATAATGTCCGCCGTTAACTGTGCTTCCATTGCCGCCATCGTGTCCGTTATTCATCACTCGGATGTAACGGCCTTTTGCGGCCGTTGATACGCTCAGCCCTGCAGCGACGGATTTATAGGCGGTATCTGTTCCTGCGCCGAACCCGAAAAAGTTCGTCGTGTCAGAATTATAAATAATCGAGCGATCTTTTTCAGCAAAAGTTCCGTTCTCAGAGGCGAGAATCACGAGTCCGTTGAGGGTGCGCCCATCATTCCAGTAATTCCAAAATTCTACCTTTGCAATATCGTAGGATGCGCCGAGATCGATCTGTGCATAACTCGGATCACTGCCGTTCTGCGCCGTATCTTTGCTGATCTCTACATATTTCTCACTGTCGGTGATGCCGTCTGTCAGCCAACTGGCTGGACGATCGGCTCCACTGGTCGGGCCGTGTATGGATACGGCCTTTCCTTGTGCAACGTTAGTCAATGCCGCTGCCTCCTCTGCCAGCACCGGCAGCGTCAGCGTTGGCAGCATACCCAGCAGCATGATGGCTGCCAGAAGAAGCGGCAGCAGTCTCCTGCTGAAAAAGCGTGTTCCTTTTGTCATCTCATGTCCTCCTTGCCTGTTTTTCAAAAATGACGGGCCTTCTGTTTCTCATGTTAAACGAAATACAGGATGAATAACATGGAATTTTTTCACGCGCCATTGTGGTTTTTTTACCACTTTTACCGCAGATTGTACAAAACGAACAAATTGGGATGCGCTGTTTTCAACACAACGCCAAAAGTGGGGAGCCGACTGGCTCCCCACTTTTGGCCTCAGATAATATTTCCCGCTGCGCTGCTTTTCCGACGCTGCGCCTGAGCCTGGTACTCCTTGGCGGATATGCCCGTATATTTCTTGAAAACGTGGCTGAAGTAGGTGGTGTCATCAAAGCCGACGCGCTGCGCGATCTCGAAGATCTTCAGCTTTCCCTCGTCCAGAAGCTGGCGGGCGTACTCGATCTTCTTTCCGGTGATCGTGTCCATGACCGTCCGTCCGGTCTTCTGGCGGAAATAGCGGCTGAGATATCCGGGGCTGACATGGACAGCAGCGGCCAGCTCCCGCAGCGTCAGCGCTTCGCAGAAATGCAGATCAATGTAGGTCTGTACATCGGCCAGAAGACTGCCGCCCTCCGAGGAGAGCAGCGCAAGATACTGGCAGACGGCACGCACAAGCTGCTTCTGATGGCGGATGCAGTCCTGATGGAAATGCAGCTGCTGGAGCTGCTCCTGCCACTCCGTCCGGTCTAGGTCGACCGCGTCCAGATCTGCGCCGACTGCTTCGAGCGTGCTGCGGCAGGTGTGCATCACCATCAGCGCCGTCTCCTTGACCTGCGTTTCGGGCGCATGCTGTTTGCACTGCGTGTCAAAAATATGCTCCAGCGCCGTTTCGGCCTGTGTCAGATCCGCGCTTTTGAGCGCATTGCCGAGCGCCGTGAAATACGCGGCGTGCGTCGGGGTGCGCACAGCCTGCTTATGCCGGAAGAAATGTACCTCCCGCCGGTCATAGAAGCGATCCTGCAGGGCGCAGCGCGCCTGCGTGAGCGCATCGTGCAGCGCAGGAAGCGGCCGGCCGTTTTCACTCACGCCGAGATACAGTGTTTTCCCCAGCAGCTTGTCCGCCATGCTCACGCAGTCGGCGCAGAAGCTTTGAAGCTGCGCGTCGGAGCTGTCCGGGAAGACCATATACACTTCATGCCGCCCCTGCGGGCAGAGATAGAGCCGCTCCGGAGGAAGCAGACTGTAAAACAGCTTTTCCAGTCCGGTACGCAGCGCGGCGGGCGGCTCCGGCATCTGCGCGCTGCGCAGATCTGCGATCGCGACTGCGTAGCCAGAGGCGTGCAACCCCAGCGCGGCGGCCTGCCGCCGGATCTCTGTCTCCCGGTACAGGGTACCGTTCAAAATTGCACCGAGCATGGCCGAAATGCGGCTTCCGAGATCCACATGGAGCAGCCGCTGCTGCTCCAGCTTCTGCTTGCAGCGCTCGACGGCGGCAATGATCGCGTCCATGTTGCCGGTCTTCGTGACATAGTCGCTCACGCCATACTGGATCGCCTGCTGCGCGTAGGAAAAATCCGCGAAGGCGGTCAGCAGAATGACCTGGATCTGCCGCTGCGCACTGCACACCCAGCGTGCAAGCTCCAGCCCGTCCATGACCGGCATTTTGATGTCGGCAATGATGATGTCCGGCTGATAGTCGATCACGGCCTGCTTTGCCTGCAGGCCGTTTTCGGCAGTGCCGACGATCTGGCAGCCGAGTTTTGCCCAGTCAATCAGTGTGCACAGGCCCTTGCGCATCAGCGCCTCGTCGTCCGCGATCAGAATTTTGTACATGTTGGCTGTCCTCCTTTGGAAGCAGGATCGTGACCGTTGTTCCGCTGTTTTCAAAGCTGGTGATTCGGATCCCGTATTCCGGCCCATACAGGTGCTGCAGCATCTGATAGACCGTATTCAGCGCGACCCGGTTATGCCGGCTCCCGGACGCAGGCAGATCGAGCGGCAGCGGGATCTCGCCGTTTTGCCCCTCAAAGCCGACACCGTCGTCCGCGACCACAAGTTCCAGCGCCCCGCCCTCCGTGCAGCCGACGGATACCCGGACGGTCCCGTGTCCGGCCTTTGGCTCAATGCCGTGCCCGACCGCGTTTTCGACCAGCATTTCGATCATGAGCTTCGGGACAAGGCAGGAAAGAAGCGCTTCGTCCGAAACGGATACCTGATAGGATATTTTCTCGCCGAACCGCATCTGCTGCAGTTCGATGTAAAACTTTGCGTATTGCAGCTCCTGCGCCAGCGGGATCTTGATATCGCCGCCGCTGGAAAGCCGCGCCTGCGTCAGCCCGGCGAAGTTGCTCGCCATTTTCTGAATGTCGGCGTTTCCGTCCATCTGTGCCATGAGCGCGATGCTGCACAGGACATTGTACATGAAATGCGGGTTGATCTGGCTCTGCAGATAGCGGAGCTCGCTTTCCTGCGTGACAAGCTTTTTCTCGTAGACATCGTTGATTAGATGATCAATGGTATCCGTCATGGCGTTGAAGGCCTGACTCATGGTAGAAAACTCCTGACAATCGTACTGTGGGAGCTTGACGCTGAAATTCTGCTGCGCGACCTGCCGGAGCTGAAGCGTCATCTCCTGAAGCGGCCGCAGACGGCGGACAACGGCGAAGAACACGACGGCCGCGACTGCAAGCAGAAGCATGACGCAGGCGATCACATACGGCGCAGCGACCTGATACAGAAGCCGCAGGATCTGTACCGACGGAACGCCGACGGCGCACCGCAGGCCCATGCCGGAGGCTTCGCTGAACAGGAGATACCGGCTTCCTCCCAGCTTTCGCGTGTAGCAGGCGTCGTGACCGGTATCTGCCAGCTCACGCTGCTCCTCCGTGTTCATATGCAGTGCGCTTTCCGACAGGATCACATCTCCATCCTTGTCAAACAGGTACCAGAACGCACCCCGATAGTCGGCAAGCTTTCCCATGATCGACGTGACCGCGGACTGGTTGACAACGAAGATCACCGTGCCAAACGGGTCTGCCCACCGGTCATAGGCGGTAAAGATGATGTACAAATACGGCGCGCCCGCGGTACACTGTACGTCCGCGCCGCTTTCCCGAAATGCCTGATAGCGTGCCAGATTGTCTTCATCCAGCCGGAGCTGCTCGTTTGAAAGATTTTCATGATAGCTGACCACATCGAATGCTTCCTGCATATCCACAAAGTATGCCATCTCCACAAACGGCAGACCTGGCGCAACGATGTTCTTGTCTGAATAAATATCGACAAGGCTCCGGAACTGTTCGCTTCTGGTATCGGATGCTTCGGCGGCCATCTGCGGGCTTTTACAGACGCGCAGCAGGATATCCTCCAGCAGCTGCGTCTTTGTGGAAAGGCTCTGGCTGACGGTCTGCATGGCAAACTCGGCCTCGCGGTTGACAAACGGCCCCATGACATTGCTGATCAGAAGCACCAGAATCAGCAGACTGATCAGCAGCGTAACAAGCACGGAGCTGACGTTCAGCCAGATCAGCTGTCCGCGAAGCGATGGCGTGCGTATCCAGTTTCTGCATCGTTCCTGCATAAAAATATCCTTGCCTTTCTGCCGTTCTTCCTGTTATGATAGCATAAAAGAACAAAAAGCTGAACAGGGGATGAATCGTAATGATGAAAAAAAGGCTGCTTCTGTATGCGCTGCTTCTGTGCATTCTCCTGACGGCCTGCTCTGCAGCCGCGGAAACGGAGCCGGTGTCCATCAGCTTCATGCACGGCTGGGGCGGAAGTGGGGCGGACCATGTCGGCATGCGCGAGCTGTTTGCCGAGTTCGAGGCAGAAAACCCGGACATTCACATTATCTATGATACCTCGCCGGACCTTGGGATCGTCATGGAAAAGGCCGCAGATTTGCTTGCAGTCGACAAAGCGCCGAGCATTATCAGCACCAACGGCAACGTGCAGTATGTTTCAAATGCCAAAAAGAAGGGTGTGGCGCTGGATCTGATGCCCTATCTGCAGGAGGATACGACGTTTGCCTCGGATGTCAGTCCGCAGATCCTGCAGGCGCTGCAGGAGTCGGACGGCGCAGTCTATACGCTCCCGGACGCGGTAGAATATATCGGCTACTGGTATAATGCGTCGCTGTTCCGACAGGCGGGGATCACCGACACCGGAACGCCGGAAGGAACGGTCGTACCGCCGAGAACATGGGAGGAGTTCTGGGCTGCGTGTGACGCACTGGCGCAGATCGCGCCGCAGACTGGCGCTGTGCCGCTGCAGATGCAGGTCAGCCAGATGGGCTTCTTTTTAGGCGCGAGACTGGCTGCCGCGTCAGAGCAGGCACTTGCCTTTATGCAGAAGGAAGCACCCGTGTGCAGCCGGGAGGATGTAGAGCTTGCGGTTTCAGAGCTTCTGCGCGCGCTGTCCTATGACACACAGCGCGGAAGCACACCGGATATCCGGCAGAATTTCTTTGACGGCAAAAGCGCGATCTGTATTGACGGCGTGTGGGCCAACACAGAGTTTGACCAGACGACAACAAAGCAGGAGATCCGCTATGCCGCGTTTCCCGGTCCCTACGGCGAAATGACTGCGTATGCCAATCCCGCAACCGGCTATGTCATCAGCAGCGACGGCTCTGCAAGGCAGATCGACGCCTGTGTGCGGCTCCTGAAATATATGCTCAGCGAGAAGGTGCAGGAGCAGATCGTCACCAAAACGCATCAGGCGCCGAGCAATCCCAAGATATCCGATGCGTGGATCCATGAGCAGGTGCCGGTTCTGGCAGATGCTGTGCAGGTCTGCAAGCAGGCGGACCTGCAGATCCTGACGCTTTATTCCGTCCTTCCCGCCAAATCAAGCGCCCAACTGGACCAACTGCTGGAGGAGCTGCTGCGAGGAAAGGATGTGCAGCGGTCTATTGTTTCCATCATAACAGATTTGCAGCAATAGAGCGGAAACAGGTAAAAATAACGCAAACATATTAAAATATTACATCAAAAGAAGTGCACTGCGCCTCTGAATTGTTGAAATTACACAATCCAGAGGTGCTTTCTTTTTCACCGGAGATCAAAAAAACGCAACGATCAGGCAAAATGCTTTATGGTGTTTTTTTCACCGTCCGGATAGACTGAATATATCGATTCAGCCTGCAAAAGCCATGGCTGACAAATTTAAAACTAAATGGAGGGTACTATGAAAAAGATTCTTGCACTTCTTCTGGCATCGCTTTTGCTCATCGGCCTGTTTGCCGGATGTGCCAAGCAGGCGCCTGCGCCTGTTCAGCAGGAGCAGACCACGACAACCGAACCGGCCCCGGCAGAGCAGCCTGCCGAGCAGCCTTCGGAGCAGCCGGAGAACACCGAGCTCCCCACGATCACCTTTGTCCACGGTTACTACCATGATGAGTCCGAATGGGCGGCAGCTGCGCAGATGCGTCAGATCTATCAGGATTTCGCTGATCTGCACAAGGACGAATTCAACTTCGTCGCCGTCGCCGACGAGTCTGGCGCGGAGGGCATCTACAACACAGCGCTCAACGACATCAGCGGCGGCAAGTTCTATGACATCGCCGACTTTGGCGGCTGGAACATCGTTCCCGTTGCAAGCGCGGCCGGTCTGATCCTCGACCTGAAGCCGTACCTCGACGAAGACGCAGCCTTCAAGGCTGGCGCAGGCGTATGCTACGATCAGAACCTGACTGCGGATGGGAAAATCTACTCCGTTCGTGAGCAGATTGAAGCCGTTGGCTTCTGGTACAACGAAGCGCTGTTCGCGCAGGCTGGCGCGAAGGTCCCCGCCGACTGGAGCACATGGGCGGACTTTGAGGAAGCAGTCGACAAGCTTGTTGACGCAGGTATTACCCCGTTCGGCCTGAACGCAGGCTGGCCCACCAACATTCTGACGGCTGGCCGTTTCCAGGCGGACGAAGCGACCCGCGCATTCTATGCGCAGGGCGCAGAGGTCGCATCGTTTGACGATCCCGCGTTCCGTGAGGTCATGACGTTCATGCAGGAGAAGGTTCTGCAGAAGATCGACTCCGCGAACTTTGGACCTGGCGGTGACGACGACGAGCAGTACCGCAATGACTTCTTTGACGGCAAGACCGCTATGCTCTTCAACGGCGTCTGGGATGCAGGCGGCAGCGTCGGCTGCGCAGCAGGCGCGGAGAACATCAAGCCTGCCAACTTCCCGACGAACGAATCCGGCAAGCGCGCTTCCCTGATGTCCGGCGGCACGGGCTTTGTGGTATCGAACAGCCTGACCGACGCACAGACCGCAGCCTGCATCGAGTTCATCAAGTATATGACGAGCGAGGAGATCGCCAACAAGATCATCGCGTTCGGCATCGGCATGGCGCCGAACACCAACGTGGACTACGCCACGCTGATGGACAGCGTTGACGCACCCGAAGCAAAACTTCTGGTTTCCGCCTGCCAGCTCTGCATGGCGGCAGACTATCAGGCGCTCGGCCTCGGCAACGAATTCGGCGACTTTGAGGGCGAAATTCAGGCTAAATACGCCGGTCTGAAGGACGGCAGCAAGACAGTTGACGATGTTGTCAGCGAACTTGATGCAGTGATCGCCGCAAACTGATTTCCATGCAAACTGGCGAAGGGGGCGGAACGCCCCCTTCGCTGTATCGCAAAGAAAGGATGACGCATCATGAAGGCTGGAACAGCTGAGAAAAAAGCTGCCCGTGCAATGGGAAAGTACCGGAAACGAGGGTTTCTTCTGGCCTTCCTTGCCCCTTGTACGATTCTGTTTCTGATTGTCTACGCATACCCGCTGGTCACGATTTTCCTGACCTCATTCTGTAAATGGAATTACGAGAATTTCACCGCACCGGAGTTTTTGGGCTGGTCAAACCTGTTTGACAATTATATCAAGCTGTTCCGGTATGACGCGAACTTCAAAATGGCGCTGGTCAACTCGCTCAAGTGGGTCGCGCTGACGCTGCTGATCCAGGTGCCATTCACCATTCTGGTCGCGCTGACGCTGTCCAAGAAAATGCGCGGCTGGAAATTTACCCGCAATATGTTCCTGATCCCCAATATCATTTCGACGGCTGCGATCGGATTGATTTTTCTGAATCTCTACAGCCCCGCGCGCGGCATTGTGACCGAGCTCTGCAACCGGATCTGGCCCGGCTCCGATATCAGCGTGCTGTCGAACTCTAAATACGCCTTCTGGGGCGTGACATTTACCTTCATTCTGTTTGGCGGTTCCAACTGTCTGCTGCTTTTAACGCAGATCTTCTCCATCGATCCCGGCATCTATGAAGCGGCGCGCATCGCGGGCGCGTCTGACCGGCAGATCGACTGGTACATTACGCTGCCGCTGCTGCGTCCGATGATCGGGACGATCTCCGTCATGGCGGCGAATTACGGCCTGCTCCTTTACAATGAAATTGCGCTCATCACGTCTGGCGGCCCGGATAACGCCACGTATTCGCTGAGCTACTATATTTATAAAACCTCCCTCGGCAGCACAAAGCTGAATTTTGCGCGCGGCAATACAGCAGGCGTCATTCAGTTTATCCTCGGCATCGTGATCGTCTGCCTGATCAATCGCGCGTTCCGCTCTGATACATCGGATTAAAGGAGGAATGGATCATGAAACTGAACAATGCAGCCCCCATGCCGGTAAAGCTGCTCCGTTATCTTCTGATGGCGTTCGTGCTGCTCATCTCTCTGTACCCCATCGCATGGGTTTTGATCAATTCCTTCAAGCAGACGCCCGGCGGCCTGGGCTTCCCGGAAAAATGGGTGTTCGATGGATATATTACGATCTTCACAAAGCTCAACATCGGACGCTACTTCGCAAACAGCCTGATCGTGACCGTCATTTCCACGGTCATCAGCGTATTTGTGGTTTCGCTTGCAGCGTATGTATCCGCCCGGATCGAGTTCAGAGGAAAAAATCTCGTGACGCTGATGTTTGCCTCGACGCTGTTTATCCCCTCGATCTCCATCAGCTTTCCCATTTACCGGCTGCTGTCTGATCTCGGACTGAAGGACACGCTGACCGGCGTGATCTTTGTCTATGCCAGTCTCGGCATCGCGGTCACGTTTTTCATTCTCCGCAGCTATTTTCTCTCCATTCCAAAAGAAATGGAGGAAGCGGCCATGATGGACGGCTGCGGCTATATCAGCACCTATTTCAGAATCATCGTGCCGATCGCAAAACCGGGCCTTGCGACAGCCGCGATCATGGCCTTCCTCAACAACTGGAACGAATATTACTTTGCCTCCATTCTGCTGAAATCAAAGGAGCATATGACGCTCCCAGCGCTGCTCGGTCAGTTTACGACAGCGTATTCCAAGAATCTGAACGGCATGTTCTCTGCGATCATTGTGATCGTGCTGCCGACGATCATCATCTTCTGCCTGCTGTCCGAAACGTTTGTCAAATCGCTGACTGCGGGCGCTGTGAAAGGATAATCCATATGACAGAACGAGAAAAACGGGTGCAGTGGTTTCAGAGCGCGCGCTTTGGGATGTTCCTGCACTGGGGGCTCTATGCGATTCCCGGACGCGGCGAATGGTACATGAGCGAGGCAAAGATCCCCGCAGAGCAATATGAGCAGTATATGCAGGAGTTCACCGCGAAGGCTTATGATCCCCGCGACTGGGCTCGGTGCGCGAAGCGGGCGGGCATGCAGTATGTCGTACTGACCGCCAAGCATCATGACGGCTTCTGCCTGTTTGATTCCAAGCTGACAGATTATAAGAGTACAAATGCGCCCTGTGGGCGCGATCTTGTGCGGGAATTTGTGGACGCGGTGCGCGCCGAGGGGCTGCGCATGGGCCTGTACTACTCCCTGATTGACTGGCACCACCCGGATTTCCCAAAATATAATGACCTCAACCATCCCATGCGCAGCAATCCTGCTTATCGGGATGAGAAGATCGACTTTGACCGCTACCTTGCGTATATGCACGGGCAGATCGAGGAGCTGGTCACGAATTACGGCAAGATCGACATTTTGTGGTTTGACTATGCCTATGACGAGCTGCGCGGCGAGGCGTGGAGGGCGACGGAGCTGATCCGCATGGTACGCCGCCACCAGCCGGATGTCATCCTCGACAACCGTCTGGAGACCAGCGGCGAGGGCTTCGGCAGTCTCGTCACGGAGCAGCCCGCGTATTTTAGCGGCGACTTTGTCAGCCCCGAACAGATTCTGCCGCCGGAGGGCATCCGCAATGTGCGCGGCGAGCGCGTACCGTGGGAGCTGTGCACGACGATGAACAACAACTGGGGCTACAATCCTTACGATCTGGACTACAAGCCCGCATCCATGCTCATCCGCAAGCTGGTCGAATGCGTCAGCAAGGGCGGCAACATGATCCTGAATGTTGGTCCGGATGCGAACGGCCGGTTCAATGCTGAAAGCTGCCGCTTGCTGGACGAGATCGGAGCGTGGATGTCGGTCAACGGCGAGAGCATCTATGGCTGCGGCAGCGCCGATGTGCCGAAACCGGACTGGGGCTGGTACACGAAAAAATCAGGGCGCATCTACGCGCATATCCTGGAAAATCCAATCGGCCCGCTGGCGCTGACAGGGCTTGACGCAAAGCGCGTCGGCGCAGTACGGCGGCTGGCGGACGGCAGCGAGGTACTGCGCGGCGAAAGCTGGATCACGAATGCCTATGAAAATCTCGCGTTTGTGACCCTCGGTACGATCCCGCATTTTACCTATCTGCTGCCAGACACGACCGACACTGTGCTTGCAATCGAATACAAGGAGGATCCGTAATGAAACCCATAACCGCGATCATTCTGGGCGCCGGTCAGCGCGGCGCGAATGTCTACGGCGGCTACGCGCTGAATTTCCCGAATGAACTGAAAATCGTCGGCGTAGCGGAGCCGCGGGAGGATCGGCGTACGGCGTTTGCGCAGGCGCACGGTATCCCCGAAAATCGCTGCTTTGCAAGCTGGGAAGCTGCGCTGGCACAGGATCAGTTTGCCGACTGCGTTTTTGTCTGTACGCAGGATCGGATGCACTTTGAACCGGTCACACAGGCATTGGAAAAGGGCTACGATGTGCTTTGCGAAAAGCCGATGAGTTATGACCGCACGGAACTGATCGCAATGGGCGAAAAGGCCCGGCAGACCGGGCACGTGCTTTCCATCTGCCATGTGCTGCGCTATTCTCCGTTCTTTGTGAAGATCAAGGAGTTGATCGACAGCGGCACGATCGGGCAGCTCGTGTCCATCCAGCATATCGAAAGCGTCGGCTACTGGCATATGGCGCACAGTTTTGTGCGTGGGAACTGGAACCGCAGTGAGGACAGCTGCCCGATGATCCTGGCAAAATGCTGCCACGATACGGACATTCTGACATGGCTGGTTGGAAGTCCGTGCCGGGAAGTCAGCAGCTTCGGTTCGCTTGCGCACTTTAATTCCGCGCACAAGCCGGACGGCGCACCGCAATACTGCCTAGATGGCTGCATACACAGGGACACCTGTCCCTATTACGCGCCGCGCTTCTATCTGGAGCATCCGAAAGCCGTTTCCGATGGGTTTGTTTCTGTGGTGAGCCTCGATCCTTCCCATGAAGCGGTTTTGCATGCGCTGCAGCGCGGCCCATATGGCCGGTGCGTCTATCAGTGCGATAACGATGTTGTGGACAATCAGGTCGTGAACCTGCTTTATGAGAACGGTGTCAGCGTCAGCATGACGATGTGCGCCTTTACAGAGCACTGTGAGCGGATCATCAATGTGATGGGAAGCCGCGGGCAAATCCGTGGGAATATGGAATCGTCTACGCTGGAAATCAGTGATTTTGCGACCGGAAACCATACAACGCTGCACGTTCACACGCCATCCGGCGGACACAGCGGCAGCGACGCAGCCATGATGCGCGAATTTTTGCAGACGCTGCGTGCCGGACGCGGCAGTAAAACAAGCGCGGATGCGTCTGTAGAAAGCCACCTGATCGCGCTGGCAGCGGAAGAAAGCCGCCTGCAAAACGGGACAGCGATCCATATGAAAGAATGGAGGGCAACGGTATGAGTATTTTGAAAAACGCGCCGCAGCCGGAACGGATCCCGACCTATGACGGGTCAAACCAGTCGACGCATCCGTCCGTACTGCAGTTTGACACGCCATGGAACGGTTATCGGTTCTGGATGGCTATGACCCCGTACCCGTTTAACTATGACGGATTGGAGGATCCCTCTGTTCTGGCCTCCAACGACGCAAAAACATGGGTCGTTCCGGACGGTCTGACCAATCCGCTGACACCCGCGCCGAAGCCCGGCCATAACTGCGATGTGGAGCTTGTTTACAACAGGGACTGCGATGAACTGTGGCTTTATTATGTGGAGGCGGACGATATCGTGCAGTCCTGGGTCAAACTGATGCGCTCAAAGGACGGCGTACACTGGACAAAGCCCGAGATCGTGCTGCATGATCCTGTGCAGAAATACAGCATTCTGTCGCCCTGCGTACAAAGGATGCAGGATGGAACGTGGCGGATGTGGTACGTCGATACTGGAAATACGGGGTATCAGAACCAAAGCAACAAGGTTCGCACCCGCACATCGGAAGATGGCCTTCATTGGAGCGCAGAGGAAACCTGTGAAGCCCTGTCACAGCCCGGCTACCAGATCTGGCATCTGACCGTCTGGCACGACCCGGAAACCAACACGTTGCACGCGATCTATCCCGCGTACCCGAACGACACAAACTGCGACTACTGCAAGCTGTTTTATGCCGTCAAGGCAGCGGGGCAGCCATGGAAAACGTTCCAGAAGCCGCTGATGGAGCAGGGTGCAGACGGCAGCTGGGATGATTTCTGCCTGTACCGCACGGCATTTCTGCTGGATCACAAAGCCGACCTGCTGCGCGTCTGGTACGGCGGAAAGAAAAAATCCGATGCGTCGTGGGGGATCGGCTACACAGAGGGCCGGTACAGTCAAATTTGCGCTGCGTTGGAGTGATAAAGTCAAACACACACGCGCCGGATTACAAAATCCGGCGCGTACATTTTGTAAAGAGAGGTCAGCATGAGAAAAATAACGCTAGTCATCATGGCTGCCGGAATGGGCAGCCGCTTCGGAGGGCTCAAACAGATCGAGCCAATTGATCCGGAAGGACATATTATTATTGATTTTTCACTGTATGACGCATGGCGTGCGGGCTTCCGCGACGTGGTGTTCATCATCAAGCGCGAGATGGAGGAGGAATTCCGCGAGTGCATCGGCGACCGCATGGAGCGATATTTCCATGTGTCCTACGTCTATCAGAATCTTGACCGTTTGCCGGAGGGCGTTGAAATTCCGGTCGGTCGCACGAAGCCCTGGGGCACCGGCCACGCGCTGGCCTGCTGCAAGGGCGCGGTGAACGGCCCGTTCGCCGTCATCAACGCGGACGACTTCTACGGCCGCACGGCGTTTTCCGAGATTTATGACTTTCTGGCCGCGCAGACCGACGAGCGCAAGTATGCCATGGTTGGCTACCGCCTGAAAAACACGGTGACGGAGTTCGGCTCGGTCGCTCGCGGCGTGTGCGAGATCGAAAACGGGATGCTGACCGGTGTGACGGAGCGCACGAAGATTTTCAAGAAGGGGGCGGACGCTGAATATACCGAGGACGGTGTAAAGTTTTTTCCGCTGCCGGGCGATACGATCGTGTCGATGAACCTCTGGGGCTTCTCGGCGCGTGTGCTGGATGAGCTTTGGAACCGTATGGGCGCGTTCTTGGCAGAAGCAATGAAGACAAATCCGCTCAAGTGCGAATATTTCCTGCCGTTTGTGGTAAACGAACAGTTGGCGGACAAATCTGCAAGCGTGCAGGTTCTGCCCTGTGAGGAGACATGGTACGGCGTGACCTACCGCGAAGATTTGGCTTCGGTCAAGGTGGCTGTGGCAAAGATGAAGGCGGAAGGCATTTATACGGAGGAGCTTTGGACATGAACGAACATCTGCTTGCAATTCTGCACAGCTTCCGTCTGGACGCGGAGCCTGTTTCCTGCGAGCCGTATGGCTGCGGACATATCAACGTGACCTATCTGGTCGTGACGAAAAGCGGACGGCGCTATATCCTGCAAAAGATTAACCACCACACGTTCCGCGATGTGGCGGGCCTGATGGAAAACATCACGGCTGTCACCGAATTTCTGCGCACGAAGACCGACGATCCGCGCAGCGTCCTGACGCTGGTCAGAACGCACGAGGGGGAAAGCTATCTGCACGCGCAGGAGGGATATTGGCGCGTCTACAACTTTGTCGAGGACACGCTCTGCCTGCAGCTTCCGGAAACAGACGAGGACTTTTACCAGAGCGCCGTCGGCTTCGGCACGTTCCAGCAGCTGCTGGCGGATTTCCCCGCGGCGCAGCTGCATGAGACCATCCCGAATTTCCACAACACGCCCGACCGCTACCGCGCGTTCCTTGACGTTCTGGACCGGGATCCCATGCGCCGCGCCGCGCAGGTGCAGCCCGAGATCGACTTTGCGCTTGCCCGGCAGGCAGAAATGGCCGTGCTGCAAGCGGCGCTGACCACGGGCGAGCTGCCGCTGCGCGTCACGCACAACGACACGAAGTTCAATAACGTTCTGCTCGATGCGAAGACGCGCAAAGCCCTGTGCGTCATCGATCTCGATACCGTCATGCCCGGCTCCAGCCTCTATGACTTCGGCGATTCCATCCGCTTCGGCGCGGCGACTGCCGCGGAGGACGAGCGGGACCTGTCCAAGATGGAGCTGAGCCTCGAACGCTTCCGGGCCTTTACGCACGGGTATATCCGCGCCTGCCCGAACCTGACGCAGAAGGAAGTGGAGCTGCTGCCGCTGGGCACGAAGGTCATGACAATGGAATGCGGCGTCCGCTTCCTGACGGATTATCTCGACGGCGACCACTATTTCGCCGTCCACCGTGACGGCCAGAACCTCGACCGTGCCCGCACCCAGTTCAAGCTGGTAGCAGATATGGAGAAGAAGTGGAACGAAATGCGGAAAATCGTAGAGGAGGAATCAAAATGAACGTACTCGTGACCGGCGGCGCAGGCTACATCGGCAGCCACACCTGTGTAGAGCTGATCGAGGCGGGCTATACGCCCATTGTGATTGATAATCTCAGCAATTCCAACCCTGAGAGCCTGCACCGCGTGGCTGAAATTACCGGCAGGACGGTGGAGTTTATCGAGGGCAATGTGCGTGACGAGGCGCTGCTGGAAAAAATCTTTGCAGAGCATGAGATTTCCTGCGCCATTCACTTTGCGGGGCTCAAGGCAGTGGGGGAATCCGTTGTCAAGCCGATGGAGTACTACCAGAACAATCTCGACGCGACGCTGACGCTCAGCAAGGTCATGGCGCGACACAATGTCAAGCGCATCATCTTTTCCTCGTCCGCGACGGTCTACTCCGGCGACAATGAGATGCCGCTGCGCGAGACCTCCAAGACAGGCAATTGCACCAATCCCTACGGCTGGACAAAGTACATGGGGGAACAGATCCTACGCGACATTGCAAAAGCGGACCCGGCGTGGTCGGCCGTGAATCTGCGCTACTTCAACCCGGTCGGCGCGCATGCAAGCGGAAAGATCGGCGAACATCCGAACGGCATCCCGAATAACCTCATGCCTTACATTTCGCAGACCGCCATCGGCAAGCGTGACCATCTGAACGTGTTCGGCAATGACTATCCCACGCCGGATGGCACCGGTGTGCGCGATTACATCCATGTCGTCGATCTGGCGAAGGGACATGTTGCGGCGATTCAATATCTGATGAGCCATACGGGCGAGGGCGTGTTCAACCTCGGCACCGGGCATGGCTACAGTGTGCTGGATATGGTGCATGCCTTTGAAGAGGCGAACGGCGTGAAGGTGCCCTATGAGATCACTGCCCGCCGCCCCTGGGGATCTTGCAACCTGCTATGCAGATCCCGCAAAGAGTCTGGAAGTGTTCGGCTGGAAGGCGGAGCAAAATCTTGTCGATATGTGCCGCGACACTTGGAACTGGCAGAAACAGAACCCCAATGGATACGATAAGTGAGGAGAATGAAAAATGCTGCATCTGAATCTCATCAAAGCCAAAACGCCCGAGGAAGCGGGCAGCGCGGCTGCCGATCTGTTTGAGGATCTCATCCGCGCCAAGCCCACCTGCGTCCTCGGTCTTGCCACCGGCTCCACGCCGCTGCCCCTGTACCGCGAGCTGATCGCCCGCGAAAAGGCCGGGAAGATCGATTTTTCCCACGTCCGCTCGGCCAACCTCGACGAATACAAAGGACTTGCGCCCGATCATCTGCAGAGCTACCGCCGCTTCATGCAGGAGAATCTGTTCGATCATATCTCCATCAGGCCTGAAAACACCATCGTCCCCGACGGCCTTGCCACCGATATCCCGGCCATGTGCATCAATTACGAGCGCAAGATTGAGGACTGGGGCGGCATCGACATTCAGCTGCTCGGGCTCGGCCACGACGGCCACATCGGCTTCAACGAGCCGTGCGACCATTTCCCCATCATGACGCACGAGGTGCAGCTGACAGAAATGACGCGCCGAGCCAACCAGCGCTTCTTCTCCTCCTTTGACGAGGTCCCGACGGCCGCGCTCACCATGGGCATCGGCACCGTCATGGCCGCAAGGAAGATCGTCATAATCATCACCGGCGCAGACAAGGCGGACATTCTCCACAAGGTCTTCTATGGCCCGGTCAAGCCGGAGGTGCCCGGCTCGATTTTGCAGTTCCATCCCGACGTCACGGTCATCTGCGACAAAGCAGCCGCATCCCGGCTGTCCGTGTAAAAGTCATCAGTTCCGGCGGAGACAACACATGCTCTTCAAAAACGCAAATCTGTTTCTTGACGGCCGGTTCCGGCATGGCAGCTTCCGGGTGGAGAACGGCCGCTTTGCCGAGATCCTGACCGGTGTTACGGCGGAGGATGGCGTTGACCTGCAGGGTCAGTACGTCATCCCTGGCCTTGTCGACGTGCATACCCACGGAAATTCCGGCGCAGATTTCTCGGACAGCGACTATGACGGTCTTGTCCGCATGGCGCGCTATCTTGCCGCAAACGGCGTGACGAGCTTCGCACCGGCGTCCATGACGCTTCCGTATGACGTGCTGGGTGCCGCGTACAAAACGGCAGTCCGGCTGAAACAGGAGCAGCCGTCCGGCTGCGCGCGTCTCATGGGCATTCAGATGGAGGGGCCGTTCTTCTCCGAGAAGAAAAAGGGCGCACAGAATGGCGCGTATCTGCGAAACCCGGACTTCGCCGCGTTCAAGGCGCTCTATGACATCTCCGAAGGGCTCATCCGCATTGCGGATGTCGCGGCGGAGCTGCCCGGCGCGGTGGCGTTTACCAGACAGGCTGCAAAGCTCTGTACCGTCTCCGTCGCGCACACCGACTGCACCTACGAGGAAGCCGCCACCGTTTTTGACGCCGGCGCGCGCCATCTGACGCACCTGTATAACGCCATGCCCGGCATCCACCACCGCCATCTCGGCCCGATCGGCGCCGCTTCGGAACGTGAAGCCGTTGTTGCGGAGCTGATCTGCGACGGCCATCACGTGCATCCCAGTGCGGCGCGCATGGCGTTTAAGCTGTTCCCCGGGCGCATCTGCCTGATATTTCTTCCGACCTTTGCCTGAACCTCTTCGCGCTTATCATCACAAACGCGA
>ERZ808240.2284-NODE-2284-length-21428-cov-6.286951_pt1 | contig 21428 bp, 14 predicted proteins | sample MGYA00521084_ERZ808240 | MGnify/ENA primary metagenome ERZ808240 (study PRJEB31516, sample SAMN03275571) | gut metagenome | biome: mammalia-associated habitat; material: feces | host: Papio cynocephalus | place: Kenya | collected 2012-08-06 ...
CCCGTTGGTTCCGTGGTTCACGCCGTCCGTATTTCGTTCACCTGTCGTTCGCGCCCGCCTGCTGCACAGCCCATGTCCTATGTGTGATCTGCGCGGCGCGTCACGCTCTCACCGGTTGCGATACCCGTGGCTAACTCGCCCGGCGGCGATGCGCCTGTCCTGCGCACCTATCCGCCCGTCTACGCGCTGTTTACATCGCCCGTACTGCCCGTTGGTTCCATTGTTCACGTCGTCCGTATTTCGTTCACCTGTCGTTCGCGCCCGCCTGCCGCACAGCCCGTGTCCTATGTGTGATCTGCGCGGCGCGTCACGCTCTCACCGGTTGCGATACTCGTGGCTATCTTGCTCGGTGGCGACGCACCTGTCTTGGCCACCCTCCTTCGGTCTGGCCGCGCCCCTCCGGGCTCTGCATCCCTCCAGTCCGACCACAGCGGGTTCCGCGCGCATTGGATCGCTGCATTATGGCGATAATTCCCCTACTGGCCGCTCAAAACGGGTTTGCACAGCTTGTTCGCCCGGTCAAACTTTTCCGCCGATACCGGCCACCCACCTCCGGTGCACCTATGGCGATTTCTGTCCAAACTCACATACGGCACCGTTCAACGCACTAAGCCCGCGCGGCCTGTCCCGCCGCGCGGGCTTAGTGCACAACAAGGTTGCGTGGAACAGTTTTTTTGCAAGCCGTTCCCTATACTGCAAAAAAATGAAAATATCGGTTGACATTACCGGATTTGTGGAGTATTATGCATTTGATTGGAGTTGGTTGGAAATGTTTGCAAATGAGCGGATGTCGTATATATGCGAGCGGCTCAAGAAAAGCGGCGCGGTCACGACGGCGCAGATCAGTCGGGAGCTGGATGTCTCGGTGGAAACGGTGCGGCGGGATTTTCTGGCGCTGGAAGAGGAGAACCGGCTGGTGCGGGTGCACGGCGGCGCGGTTGTGCCGGTGAGCAGCGTGGAGCGGCTGTCGCTGCAGGATCGGATCGGCGTGAACCGCGAGGAGAAGCGGGTGGTCTCCGAGGCGGCCTGCGATTTTATAAAGGATGGAGACATCATCGCCATCGACACGGGCAGCACGGCGGCGGAATTTGCCGAGGTCTTGCGGCTGCGTTTTAACAAGCTGACGGTCGTCACCCATTCGCTGGATGTGTTTGAGCGCCTGCAGGGAAAGGCCGGATTCAAGATCATCCTTGTCGGCGGTGTGTTTTTGCCGGATGAGCAGGCCTTTTGCGGCATGACGGCGCTGGAAACCTATAAAATGCTGCATTTCGACAAGGCGTTTATCATGCCGGCGGCCGTTTCCTTGAAAAACGGCATCACCGATTGCGGCGAGGTCCTTATGACGGTGGAGCGGCAGATGCTGGACAGTGCCGACGAGGTGTTTGTGCTGGCCGACAGCGATAAATTTGAAAAAACCGCCCTGTACAGACTGGCGCCCATGAGCACGCGGCTCACCCTCGTGACCGATTCCGGGCTTTCGGAGGATCTGAAAGCGCTCTACGAAGAAAACGGCATTCGGGTTGCCGTAAAGGGGTGAAGAAGATGGAAAAAAAGATGCAAAGTGCCTGGCGCATCGGCTCCCTGTGTATTGCCACCTATCTGGCGAGCTATGTCACCAGAAACATCCTCAGCGTGTCCACGCCGGAGATGATCAAGGAGGCTTTTTTTACAAAGGAATATACGGGGCTGCTCTCGTCGGTCTGCTTTATTTTCTACGCTGTGGGGCAGCTGATCAACGGATTCATCGGCGATCGGGTGCACCCGAAATACATGATCATCATGGGGCTTGGGGTCAGCAGCCTGAGCACCTTTGCAGTGCCGCTGGTCGACAGCCGGACGGTCCATTTCACGGCCTTTGCGCTGATCGGCTTCGGGCTGTCCATGCTGCGGGGGCCGCTGATGAAAGTGATATCCGAAAACACGGCCCCGGTGCACGCCCGAATGATCTGCACGCTGTTCAGTATGGCCGGATTCGCCGGGCCGTTCATCGCAAGCCTGTTGTCCATCGTGTTGGCGTGGCGGGCGGTATTCATAGCGACGGGTATCCTGTCGGTGTGCATCACCGTGGCGTCGGTCGCGGTGATGACGGTGCTGGAAAAGCGCGGGGAGATTTGCTTCACCCCGAAAAAAGAAGCGGGTGTGCTGGCCGGCATCCTCGGCGTTTTCAAGCTGGAGGATTTTCTGTTTTATATGTTCATCAGCGCCATCGGGGAGATCGCCGGTTCCTCCATCACCTTCTGGATCCCCACCTATACCACCGAGCATCTGGGGTTTTCGGCCGAGGCGGCGGCGACGGTCTATTCGGTCGTATCGCTGACGACCCTGTTCACCCCGTTCATCACGCTGCTGATCTATGAGAAATTCATCCACAACGGGGTCAAGCTCGCGCTGGTCATGTATATTCTCTCGGCGGTGTTCTTTGTCGGGGTGCGGTTCACGGCGATGCCCATTTTCAATGTGGCTATGCTGATCGTCGCCAAAATGGCGGCGGCCGCGGCCTCCAGCATTGTGTGGAGCGCCTATATCCCCAGCCTTGCCAGAAGCGGCAAGGTCTCCAGCGCCAACGGGGTGATCGACGCGGCCGGTTACGCCATGGCGTCGCTGGCGAATGTGGTGTTTTCCGGCAGCGTGGCCCGGCTGGGATGGGGCGGCATCGTCAGTATGTGGTGCGGGATCATGCTGGTGGGCGCGGCGGTGTCGGCCGGCAAGCTCCTGCGCAGAAGCAAATAGCCGATAAGCCGGTAACGTGCCTGAATTTACCGCATCCGACCGGAGAAAACAACAGCAGCCGGGCGACCCCCGAATGGGGATCGCCCGGCTGTTCAGTATAATCACAATAGCGCCGCGGCGTTGTTTTGATGCGGCCGGATTTCCGGCGCGCGTTTTCAGCGGCTCTCCAGTTCGATAAAGAACGTTACGCCGTCGGCGGCGTTTTCCACACCGTAGGGCATTCCGTGGGCCTTCATGATGGCAGCCACCACGCTCAGCCCGATGCCGCTGCCGCCGTAGGCCCGGGTGCGGGCCTTATCCACCTTATAGAAGCTCTCCCAGATGCGGGACAATTCCTCCGGAGGGATGGGCTCGCCGGTATTGAACACCGTAACGCGCACCCGCTGCGCCGACGGGCGGGTGACGGCAGTCCGCACCACCCCGCCGGGGGTCACGTGGTTGAGGGCGTTGGACAGATAGTTGGTCAGCACATTTTCAATCAGGAATGGGTCGGCGTACACATCCACAGCGCCGGAAGCCGCCCATTCCACGGTCGCGCCCTTTTCCGCAAAGCGCACCCGCTCCCGTTCCAGCAGATTGCCGATCAGCTCGGCGACATCGAAACGGCAGATCTCCAGCTGACTGCCGCCCCCCTCCAGCTGCATGAGCATGGTCATACGCCGCAGCATCTGGGTGACCCGGTGGGCCTCGTCCTCGATGACCCCGCAGTAATACTGCCGGTTCTCGCCGCCGCCGTCGATATCCTCCCGCAGACCCTCCGCATAGGTGCCGATGAGGGCCAGCGGGGTTTTCAGCTCATGGGACACATTGGCGATGAACGCCCGCCGGGAATTGTCCAGCTCCTCCCGCTGGCGGATGTCCGCCTGCAAGCGGGCATTGGCGTTCTTCAGTTCCGTGACGGTGGATTCCAGCGCCGCCGACATGGCGTTGATGCTGTCCCCCAGCGCCCCGATCTCGTCCTGCTGCTTGCCGGTATAGCGGCCGCTGAAATCCAGCTGCGCCACCTGATCCGCCAGCGCCGACAGCTGGCGCAGCGGATCGGTGAAGGAGCGCGCCACCAGCCAGGTGAGCAGCAGCCCCAGCAGCAGCGCCCCCGCACCGGCGAACAGCAGAAAGCGATTGGTCTCCGCCACGCTCTCTTCGATCGCCGCCACCGGGGAGCGAAGATAGATGTGCCAGCCGTTGCTCAGCGAGCCGACCAGCAGAATCGCCTGTTCTCCCACCGGGGAGTCGGCCAGGATGACGTCCTCTCCGGTGACGGCCACTTCATAGGTGCCGGGGGCATAGCTGCGGTTGCCGTGGATCACAAAGCGGTCGGCATTGAGGGTGCTGTACAGCACCTGCCGGTCGCTCCACAGAAGGGTGGCCACCGACCCGGAATCCTGTAAATCCGTGAGGGTGCTTTGCAGCCGTGTGCTGTCGCCGCACACGGCGTTGATGGTGGTGAAGGCCCGCACCACCTGCTGCTTCTTGCGTCCCACATAGTAGTTTTTCAGCGCAAAGGTGTTGAGCAGCAGCACGGCGGCCAGCACCGCCGCCACGCACCCCGCCACGCTGGCAAACAGCTTCCACACCACCGAGCGGCGCAGGCGGGGGCGGGTCACAGCGCGCCTCCTGCTTTCGGGTCGAACTTATAGCCGATGCCCCGGACGGTGCAGATGTAGCCGCCGTAAGGGGCCAGCTTGTTGCGCAGCTTTTTCACATGGGTGTCCACCGTCCGGGCGTCTCCCTCATAGTCGAACCGCCACACGCTGTCCAGGATCCGATCCCGGGACAGGGCTACCCCCGCGTTGGTCATCAAATAGAGCAGCAGCTCATATTCCGTATAGGTCAGCTCCACGGGCCTGCCGTCCACCCGCACCACCCGGCCGACGGTGTCCACCGTCAGCCCGGGGGCGCTGTCCTGTTTCGTTTCCGACTGGGGCTGCCCCCGGCGCAGCACCGCCTCGATGCGCGCCAGCAGCACCTTCAGGCTAAAGGGCTTGGCGATATACTCGTCCACCCCCAGCTGAAACCCCTGCAGCTCGTCCTCCTCCTCGGAGCGGGCGGTGAGCATGATCACCGGCACCGCCGAGGTCTGCCGGATGTGACGGCAGGTCTCGAATCCGTCCATACGGGGCATCATCACGTCCAGCAGCACCAGATCGACATCCCGGCGGGACAGGATCTCCAGCGCCTCTATGCCGTCGCCGGCCTCCAGCACCGCATAGCCCTTAATCTGCAAATAGTCCCGCACCACCCGGCGCATCCGCACCTCGTCGTCCGCCACCAGGATTGTTTTTTCTTCCGCCATTGGGATCCCCTCCTTCGGTTCTGCAACCTCATACTGGTAGTATGTCAGAAAAATATGTCCAAGCTGTGAAAAATCGGTGGCCGCTTTGTTATTTTTCCGGCGTTGCCGCGGCGAACCGCCCTTCCCGGTCATAATACCGCAGCAGCAGCTCCACCATCTCGTCGTAGCTGATGACGCCGCTCTCCACCCCGTTGGCCTTGATGAACCCGTCGTTCACCTTTTGGGAGGATTCCATCACCTGCCCCTGGAACTGTTTCCAGTAGTCCCGCCGCTGCTGCAGATCCCGCTGCACGCCGGCGCTCAGCCGGGTATACGCCTGTTTCCACAGGGTCTTGTCCGCTTTATACAGGGCATTGCTGCAATAGATATAGGCGCTCAGCGCTCCGGAATAGACCTGCTCCGGCTGTCCGCTGGCGGCACACGCCAGATAGCCGAGGAAATTGCACTCGTTCTCCTTGGCAAAGCCCATGGTGTGCGCCAGCTCGTGGGTGACGGTGTGCATCAGCTCGCAGTCGGGCACGTCCACATTGACGCTCGCCTCTCCCAGCCAGGGGCAGTAGACCCCCGTGTAGCCGGTATATGACCACTGGTGGGAAAGAGCCACCGCTTTCACCCGCCGGGTGCCGGTGACGAGATACGGATAGGTCCGGCGCAGCACGGCATACCCGGCATCCCCCTGCCGCAGCGCCTGGGAGAGGGGCTGGGACAGCACCATGCAGCCGTTTTCGTCCTCCGTCAGCTGTGCTCGGGCATCCGTCGCCTGTTGCGCCAGATCGGCGGTGAGGGTGTACAGCTCCTGGGCCGTATATTGCCGGTCCGGCAGCTCCATGAGGGTGGCCAGCGGCAGGCGGGAAAAATTGGCGCCGTCCATCACCATAAATACCAGCCACGCCAGAGACAACCCCCACGCCAGCACCCGGCAGCCCCGTCCCAGCCGTTCTCGGCGTCTCGGGCGGCGGATGAGCCGCACGATCCACAGGATGAGCAGCCCCAGTCCCGCCGGAATGCCCAGCACCACCACCCATTCGGTCAGCGAAAAGGGCAGCAGCGACAGCAGCCACTCCACCGGGTAGGACACCGCCCGGAACAGCCCCCGAGTCACGGCGTATTCCGTGAATCGGGGGAAATGGGGCAGTATCCAGTACATTCCGGCGGCGATCCCCGCCGGAATGAGACACCACAGCAGACTGCGCCAGCGAAACGGTTTCTTCATCCCGATCTCCTCCCGTTGTATACAAAAAAGGTGTCGAAAGCCGCCGCTCCCGAACACCCCAACAGTCACCAGTATAGCACAAATGCCCCGGCCATTTCAAGTGGTATCCTCACTGAAATTTTCGTTTTTTCCTTGGCGGTTTTGCGAATGGACAAAAGCTCCCCGACGGGGTATACTGTAATCACAGAGACGGAAGAAACCAGAAACCCATGAAGCAGATGGGAGAAAAGGAGGACTGATTCCCATGGTCAGTGACGATCCGCCCGTTTCACAACAGAAAATTGATGCAGAAGGGAATGAGTCCGAAGATTTACTAACGAAGTAACCCGACCAAAATACACCCCAAGGAGAAATGGTGAGTCCAATGCACAGTTGAGTTCGAGTAGGAATATCCACGATCGAATATAAACGGTGAACTCCAATGTACTAAGTAAATTACCCGCCCGGGTCGCATGACCCGGGCGGTTTTCTGTCGCCGTCGATAATATACGGTTCGTATAATCGGCCGGAATATATACTATCCAACGAGTCTGTGCAGGCATTCCACCCCCATGCACAGCAGGAATCCCACCGCCGTGGGCAGCGCCGCGGCCAGAGCTGTCCAACGCCAGCTGCCGGTTTCCCGGCGGATGGTGAGCAGGGTGGTGGAGCAGGGCCAGTGGAACAGACACAGGAGCGCGGCCGACCCGGCCGTCCAGACGGTCCAGCCGTGGGCCGTCAACGTTTGGCGCAGCAGCTCCATGCCGCCCAGCTCCGGCAGCGTGCCCGTGGCGGTGTAGGCCATGAGGGCGATGGGCAGCACGATCTCGTTCGCCGGGAATCCCAGGATAAACGCCAGCAGGATGACCCCGTCCAGCCCCAGCACCCGTCCGAGGGGGTCGAGCGCGGCGGCGATCTGCGGCAGGAGGGGCGCGCCCCCCACCGATACGTTTGCCAGCAGCCATAAGAGCAGTCCTGCCGGGGCCGCCACCGCCGCCGCCCGCCCCAGCACGAACAGGGTGCGATCCAGCACCGAGCGCACCAGCACCTGCCCGATCTGGGGGCGGCGGTAGGGAGGCAGCTCCAGCGTGAAGGAGGAGGGGACGCCCCGCAGCACCGTGGCGGACAGCAGCCGGGTCATCAGGAGGGTCATCAGCACCCCCAGCAGAATGATCCCGGTGAGCAGGGCTGCCGCCCGCAGGCTGCCTCCGGCGCCGCTGCCCACAAAGAACAGGGTCAGCAGGGTGAGCAGAGTCGGAAACCGCCCGTTGCAGGGGACGAAGCTGTTGGTGAGGATCGCCAGCAGCCGCTCCCGGGGGGAATCCACGATCCGGCAGCCCACCACCCCGGCGGCGTTGCATCCGAAGCCCATGCACATGGTCAGGGCCTGCTTGCCGCAGGCGCGGCAACGATGGAAGGGGCGGTCCAGATTGTAGGCCACCCGAGGGAGATACCCCACATCCTCCAACAGGGTGAACAGCGGGAAGAAGATGGCCATGGGCGGCAGCATCACCGCCACCACCGCCGCCAGCACCCGGTAGACCCCCAGCACCAGCGCCCCGTGGAGCCATTCCGGCGCGCCGACCCGCTGGCACAGCGCGGTCAGCGCCGTCTGCCCTCGGTCAAACAAGGCGGCCAGCAGCTCTGACGGGGCGTTGGCGCCCCGGATGGTGAGCCAAAATACCAGCAACAACAGCAGCACCATCAGCGGGTAGCCGCCCCACCGGCCGGTGACGATGCGGTCGATCCGTCGGTCGGCGGCATCTGCCGCAGCCTGGGTCGTCACCGTGCCCCGGCAGATCGCCCGGGCGGCTGCATCGGCGCTGGCGGCCAGACTGTCCGACAGGGCGGCGCCGACCAGCCCCGCCTGTTCCAGATGCCGCCGCGCCACCGCCAGCGCCGGGCATACGGACGCCTCCTCCGCCAGCGAGACCCCCAGGAATTCATTCAGCGCTGCCTGCATCTCCGGCTCCCCCGCCAACAGCTGCAATGCGGCGAACCGGGGGCTGAGCCCGCCCCGGAGGAACGGTTCCACCGCGGGGGTGAGCACCGCCAGCGCCCGTTCCACCGCCGGAGCGTAGCTCACGGGCGGGGCGGAGCGGGCGGCTGTATGTATTCCGCACAGGGTGTCCGTCAGGCGGCGCAGGCTGCGCTTTTTCCGGGCGGCCGTGCCGCACACCGGCGTTCCCAGCCGCCGGGCGATCTCCGGCAGATCCAGCGTGATGTGCCGCCGCCGGGCCTCGTCCAGCAGATTGATACAGACCACCGTGGGCAGCCCGGTTTCGAGAATTTGCAGCACCAGCCGCAGATTCCGCTCCAGACAGGTGGCGTCGCAGACCACCACGATTCCGTCCGCGCCGCCGAAGCAGATGAAATCCCGCGCCACCTCTTCCTCGGCGGAATGGGCGGCCAGCGAATAGGTGCCGGGCACATCCACCAGCAGATAGTCCTGTCCATGGGCAGAGAAGCGGCCTTTGGCGCCGGAGACGGTCTTGCCCGGCCAGTTGCCGGTGTGCTGGTGCAGACCGGTCAGGCCGTTGAATACGGTGCTTTTGCCCACATTGGGGTTGCCGGCCAGCGCCAGCACCCGTTCCCCCCGGCAGGGGCAGACGGTCAGCCCCGTGTCCAACGCGCCCCGTCCCACCGATCGTCCGGTCAGACCCATGGCTGATCGTCCTCCTCCCGCCGCACCTGCACCAGCCGGGCGTCCTCGTCCCGGATGGCGATGATCGCGCCCCGTATCCGGTAGGCGGCCGGATCGCCGCCGGGGCTGCGTCCGACACAGTCGACCCGGCTGCCGGGCAGCAAGCCGATGTCCGTCAGCCGCCGCCGCATACCGTCTGCCGTATATAATGTCTGCACCAGCGCCGATTCTCCCGGCTTCAGGGTGCATAAAGGCTGCGTGTGCTCCATGTCTCTCCATCTCCTCTGTCTCGTCCGGGCAAGCCGGGCGGGCGGTCTGCGCCCCGGCCGGTTTGTCTGCGCTCATTAACAGAGTATGCGGCGTCCCGGACGGGGTGACGGGCAAATGTGGGACGGCTCGCGGAAAATAGGACTTTTCTTTTGCCCGGGAATCTGGTACAATAGCAGTGATCTTTGTTCGGACAGGAGGGTTCTCATGAGCCGGAGCTTGACGCGGGAGAGAAGCATGGCGTCCCGGGCGTTTTTATGGACGCTGGGGATGGCGGTGCTGCTGTTTCTGCCATTTGTGATCTATGACCGGGGGTATTTTACGTATTACGGGGATTTCAATGCCCAGCAGATCCCCTTTTACCAGATGGCCCATGATGCGGTGCGCAGCGGCCAGTTCGGGTGGAATTGGCTGACGGATCTGGGGGCGAATTTTGTCGGCTCCTATTCCTTTTATCTGCTGGGCAGCCCCTTTTTCTGGCTGACGCTGCCCTTCCCGTCGGCGGCGGTGCCCTATCTGATGGCGCCCCTGCTGGCGCTGAAGATGGCGTGCGCCTCCCTGACCGCCTATGCCTATACCCGGCGGTTTTTGCAGCCCCGCATGGCGGTGCTGGCGGGGATGCTGTATGCGTTCTCCGGGTTTTCGCTCTATAATGTGTTCTTTAACCACTTCCATGAGGCGATGATCTGGTTCCCGCTGCTGCTGCTGGGCATCGAGCAGCAGATGCAGGAGCGCCGCCGGGGGCTGTTCGCCGTGGCGGTGCTCATGAGCGCCCTGTCCAACTATTATTTCTTCATCGGGCAGGCATTTTTCGTGATGATCTATTGGGTGGTGCGGGCCTCATCCGGCGCCTGGGAGCATCGGGTGCGGGGCTTTTTCGGCCTGTGGCTGCAGGCCCTGATCGGGGTGGCGGGCGCCGGGATATTGCTGCTGCCCTCCTTTTATTCCGTCATTCAGAACAGCCGCTCCACCGAGTATCTGGAGGGATTCGGCTTTCTCATTTACGGCACCAATCAGCGGCTGTATGACATTCTCCACAGCTTCCTGTTCCCGCCGGAGCTGCCTGCCCGGGCAAATTTCTTCCCGGACGCCAACAATAAATGGTCGTCCATGTCGGCGTGGATCCCCGTATTCGGCTGCACCGGCGTGATCGCTTATTTCCAGTCCCGGCGGCATACGGACTGGCTGCGGCGGATGCTGGTGGTGCTGTTCTTCTGTGCTGTGATCCCGGGTTTCAATGCCCTGTTCCAGCTGTTCAATCAGATGTATTACGCCCGGTGGTACTATATGATGGTGCTGCTGCTGATCCTCGCCACCCTGTCCTGCTTCGATGAGGAGCAGCCGGTGGAATGGGGACGGGCGCTGGGCTGGGCCGGTGGTCTGACCGGGGCGTTCGTGGTGTTCATCGGACTGCTGCCCAAGAGCTGGACGCCGGACGAGGAGACCGGCAAGCTCAAGTGGGGGCTGGAGCGGTATCCGGATATGTTCTGGATCTATGTGGCGGCGGCGGGGCTGTGTCTGGCGGTGACGGGGCTGCTGGTCTACCTGTGGCGGCAGGACCGGCAGCGGTTCATCGGCTGGTGCACCGCCGTGTGCATGGCGGCATCGCTGCTGTTCGGCTGGAGCTATATGGCGGCAGGCAAATCCATCGGCAATTACCCCGACGACTATGTGATCGACAAGCTGATCCGGGGCGGGGATTTCACGCTGCCGGACGGGGAGATTTTCAGTCGGACGGATATGCACAAGGGCATGGATAATCAGGGGATGTACTGGCAGATGCCCTGTATTCAGGCGTTCCACAGCATCGTCCCCGGCTCGGTGATGGATTTCTACAATTCTGTGGGGGTGAAGCGCAGCGTCGGCTCCCGCCCGGACAGCAGCGCCTACGCGCTGCGCAGTCTGCTGTCGGTACGGTGGCTGTTCGATTTCGACATGGAGGCGGGCGGCATCGAGCTGTATAACAAAAAGGCGGAGGACGCCTTTGTGGCGGACGGAGCGAATGCCACCATGCCCGGCTGGAGCTATTACGGCACCCAGCAGGGATTCCGCATCTATGAGAACGAGTGTTATATCCCCATGGGCTTCACCTATGCGGGCTATATCACCCGCAGCGAATATGAGGAGCTGTACGAAGATAACCGCCAGTTTGTGCTGCTGAAGGCGCTGGTGGTGGAGGATGAGGATGCGGCGGCGGTGCCGCTGCCCCATCTGGATCCCTATGACTTCGACTATAATGAAACCGCTTACAAGACGGATTGCGCTGCCCGGAAAGCGGGGGCGGCATCCGCTTTCACGGTGGATAAGACCGGCTTCAGCGCCACGGTCTCCGCCGAAGCGGAAAACTGGGTGTTTTTCAGTGTGCCCTATGAGAGCGGCTGGCGCGCCACCGTGAACGGACAGCCGGCGGATATTCATACGGTGAATGTGGGATTTATGGCGGTGGCCTGTCCCGCCGGGGAGAATGTGACGATCCGCTTTGACTATGAGACCCCGGGACTGCGGTATGGGCTGTATATATCCGCCGTGGGGCTGGTGCTGCTGGCGGTGTACCTTATCTGCGTCGCCCGCCCCAACCGCCGGGCAAAGCAGGCGGCGTCAATGCCGCCGTCTCCGCCGTCTCCGGAGCCGCCGGCTGTTGGGGCGGCGCAGCCGGATGGCGCGTTTGACCTCTATTCCATTTATCATCCGGAGGACTGAGCGCCGTCCGTGCAGGGCACGGCAGTGTTCTGTGTTTTGAACCTATTTGCTGCTTATTATGTGTTATGTGATACACTTCGGTATGGATTCATTAAGCTGGACTGTCATTGAGCGGCGGGAGACCGCCGTACAGAAACCTACGGAAAGTGGGGATGGATATGCAGAAGGAACTGGATTTCGCCTGCGGCGGCACATACGACGTGATCGTTGTGGGCGCGGGCACGGCGGGGGTGTTTGCCGCCGTCAGCGCGGCACGGCGGGGGGCGAAAACGCTGCTGGTCGAGAAGAATTCTCTGCCCGGCGGCACCATGACGGCGGCGGGCGTCAACTATCCGGGGTTGTTCCACGCCTGGGGCAGGCAGATCATCGACGGCCCCTGCTATGAGGCGATTCGCCGGACGGAGGCCATGGGCGGCGCGGTCATTCCGGAGATCGTGGAACGGCCGCAGGCCCACTGGATGATGCAGATCCGGCTCAATACCTTTGCTTTCGTGTCCGTCTGCGAAGAAATGCTGACGGAGAGCGGCGTGACGGTGCGGTATCACTGCACGCCGGTCTGGACGGAGCTGAGCGAAGCGGGCGTCCGGCTGGGCGTTGCCGGTAAGGGCGAGCGGCTGTATTTCTCGGCAAAAGTTCTGATAGACGCCACCGGCGACGCCAATCTGGCGACCCTGTGCGGCTTCGCCACCGAGCGCAGCGAAACGCTGCAGCCGGCGACGCTCATACAGGATATCGCCGGGTATGCCCGGGAGAAGATCGACGCCGATACGGTCACGGAGCTGTATGAGGCGGCGCTGAAAGCGGGAACGCTGGCGGAAGGAGATTTTCAGTATAACGACCCGATGAAGGCGTTCCGCGAGGGACGCATCAGTATGCATATCGGCGGGTACGATGCCTCCACCATGGCCGGGAAAACCGCGCTGGAGCTGGCCGCCCGCGCAACGCTCAAACGGATGCTCGCTTTTCTGCGCACCGTGCCCGGCGGGGAGGGGGTCTATGTGCGCAGCTTTGCGCCGGAATGCGGCGTGCGGGAGACCAACCGGATCGTCGGCGAGGGATATATGAGCGTGGACAACTATCTGAGCGGGTATGTGTATCCGGATGCCGTTGCCTATTGTTTCTACCCCGTGGATCTTCACGAAACGGTCGGTGTGCATCAAATCCACCTTGCGCCGGGCATCGTGCCGACGATCCCGTATACGGCGCTGATCCCGAGGGGATCGGATCGGCTGCTGGTGGCCGGGCGCTGTGCGGCCGGGGATACGGAGGCGAACAGCGCCTATCGGGTGCAGGCCGCCTGCATGGCGATGGGGCAGGCGGCGGGCGTGGCCGCGGCCATTGCGGCGCGGACGGACACGTCGGTCCGGCAGGTGCCGATCGGGGCGCTGCGGCAGGAGCTGGAGGCCATCGGCGCGGTTGTGCCCCGGGACGCATCCGTATGAAAGCCCACAGACACAGGACGGTGAGGGCTTTTTGGAAACGCAGAACGATCGAAACTTATCCACCGATGATCCCGCTGAAAAAGCCGTCGGCAGACTCAGTCTGCCGGCGGCTTTTGTATGGTTTCTTGGAGAACCGGTGCACCCGGGGAACTTAAAACCTCAGGCGTTGCGGCGGTCATGCAAGAGTGCCTCCTGCTCGACGGTGACGCCGTATTGCAGGATCGCCTGAATGGCCTCGGTGAACAGCGGATACTGACCGGCGTGCAGTTCCGCCGCCAGCTGATCCAGGTATTTTTCCGGGCGGGAAAGGCCGCTTTCGTGATACTGCTCCACCACACGGCCGTCCATCCGCATCGGCTTCAATGGGGGGAAAATGCCTTGCAGATGGTCGAACATCCGGAAACCGCCCCGGTCGATATCGGCCCAGAACCGCACCTCTTCGGTCCCGGACAAGGCGTCGGACAGCACGGCGAAGAGCTTTTTCTTCTGCGGACTTAAAAACCCGCCGTGGTAGACCACCAGTTCATCCGGCTGCTTTTCGGACAACAGATACTCGTCGTAATTGGTTTTGTTTTCGATGAAGGTGACCCGGCAGATGCCCGCCGGCTCGATTTCCGTCACCGCGTCCACCAGCGTGCTGGGCAGCGCGATGCCGTATGGCTCGGCGGCGCGGACGTCGAGAGAGCCCCGCTGCGTCCGGATGAGACAGGCTCCGGATATTTCGTATAGCTCCGGGCGGGCATAAATGCCCAGCAGCGCCAGCTGATCCCGCTCGCCCAGCTCCGTCTCCTGACAGGCGGCGGCCAAATCGGTGCAATATTTCCGCGCGATGCGCAGAAATGTCTCCCGCACATGGCGCTCAAAGTATTTCGTGTCGTGAAAGCAGCGGCTGCTGAAGGCGCGCATGGTGATGCTGTCGTCCAGCGCTGCATACTGCCGGAAAGCGCAAAGCAGGTCCGGCAGCGCCCGGTCGTTGTCTTTGCAGAAGGGCGGGATCTTCAGCTGCTCCCGCGCCGCCGTGCACACCTCCTCCCGCCAGTCCGCGATCCAGGGGACGGAAACGGCCGCCAGTTCCCGCGACACACGAGCGGCCAGCCGCTCCGCCCTTTCGCGCGGATGCAGTCTTCCCGCCAGCGCATAGCACGCCGGGACCTGCTCCAGATTCAGAATGACGGCGGAGAAAACCACCGGCTTTCTGTCCCATTCCAGCTGTATCAGAGACTGCCGCTCCAGCGCCTGCGCCGCGGCATTGTAGGCATCCCGGACGGCGGCATCCTCAAAGTCGTATTCCGGCAGCTCCTTTTTGTCCACGCGCAGCATAACGCGGCGTTTGGAGGTATGGGGCTTCGAAAGGTGCTTGCTGTTCTCGAACCGGTCTAACAGCCGGTTCAGAATGATCTGCGTTTCTTTCATCCTGCGTACTCCTTGTCAAAGGGAAGAATGTGCATCCGATAGCCGCTCTTGTCCACCAGCAGGGTGCGGTCTGCGAGGGGCATGATGTCCGCCACCTTATCCGGCGGAGTGCAGATGATGGCCTGCAGCCCCATTTTTCGCAGCAGACGCACGCTTTCCGTGATGCGGTCGCTGTCCATTTTATTGAACGCCTCGTCAAACACCACCAGCCGCACGGAATTGGCCAGGCTGCCGGTTTCGTTGACCCGGTATTGCTGGGCAAAGGAGGCCAGAACCGCGATATAAAACGGGGTTTGCGTTTCGCCGCCGGATTTGGTATTCAGGGTTTGGGACAGCAGCTGCGTTGAACCGTTCTGGTCGGTCGTTTCCAGATCGAACCGCAGATAGGTGCGGAAATCGGTGTACCGGACGATATTTTCCTGCAGCTCGGTCTGCTTGCGGGCATTGAGCTGGGTATCGTCCGTGGTGGTGATCTGGCTGAACAGTTTTTCGATCAGCGGACCGTATTTTTCCTGAAAAGGCATCGCCAAAAGCCCCAGATCCCCCTCCATCAGCTCCGGCGCCATGATCATGTCATAGTATTCCGCATAGTCCGGATTCCGCTCCACACAGAACTGATACCGATCCGTCCCGAATTGCGCCTGCTTCAGTGCCCGGTTCAGTTCCCTCACCTGACTTTTGACCTGATCAATGCTGGATTTCAATTTGGCGAGGAAATCGTTGCGGAACTGCTCCATGGCGCTTTCCCGGGCGGCCCGGATTTTTTCGCGGTATTGGGGGAGCTCGCTCTCCTCCAGCGCCCGCTGCTCCGCCGCGAATTCGTCGTTGTCCATGGCTTCGATCAGGAAGGAGCAGGGCTTGAATGTATCGGCATACTCCCGGCGGGCCGCAAACAGCGCCGCCTGCGCAGACGCGCGCGCCTTTTGGCTTTGGGCGAGACTGTCGTTGAAATTCCTGCGAATTTTTTCGGCGCTTCTCAGACGGGCGAATTCCTGTGTATACCGCGGAATGCCGACGGTCTCCCGATAGCTCTCGGGGAATGTGTCATTCAGCAGATTCTCCGCGTCGGCAAGCTCTCGGCGAGCCTCCGGCAAAGACGCCTCCTCCAGGTCACGGATGCGTTCTTCCAGCTGCCCTTTTTGCCTGTTGGATTCGTCCTTTTCCCTGTCCAGCTGACGAATCTCCGTTTTCAGGGTTTCGATCGTCCGTCTCTGCTCGTCGAGCCACAGGAGATCCAGCCGCGCCAGCTGTTCGTCGAGCGCAGTTACGTCCCGGTCGATGGCGAGACAGCGCTGATGGGCCTCCAGCTTCTCGGCGATATCGTGTTCCACAAAGCGCGGGGTGAAAAGCGGTTCCTCCAGCGCGGAGAGGGCGCTCTGTATCGGGCTCCAGTGTTGCAGCTCACTCTCCAGCTGCGCCAGCTCTTTCTCCAGCCGTTCCCTCTGCAGCTGTACGGCGCGGCGGCCGATGTAGGCATCCTCCATCCGGTCCCGGGAAAGCGGGCGGGCGACGTATCCCTGATACAGCATACCGTCGGCGGTGATGGCCGTCTTATGGCCGCGCAGCTGCTCCGCGCGGTCGCAGCGCATGACCCGTCCCAGCAGATAGTCCACATAGCTGCGGGCCAGCGGGTTGTCCGTTTCCACCATGTCGGCCAGACTGCCCTCCGCGGCGCGGATCGTCTCTTTCTCCCGCAGCTTTTCGATGTCCACGAGCCCGAATGCGCGGAACTGCAGCTCGTTTTTGAGCCGGTCACAGATGCGCAGCGCTTCCGGGTAGTGCTCCGGCTCCACCAGGAGATAGAACTTCTGGCTGTTCAGATATCCCTCCACGGCGCCGCGCCAGCGTTCGTCGGAAACCTCCAGCAGATCTGCCAGAATGTGCACGGAGATCGGCTGGCCCGCCGCGCGGCGCAGTGCTTCTTCCAGCTGCTCTTTGAATGGGATCAGTCCCCGGGGGTAATCCTTGATATTTTCACGCAGACGGGTGAGGATGGCGGTTTTCTCCTCTTTCTGCCTTTTCCAATCGGCTGTGCGGTTTTCGATTTCGCGGAGGGCGGAGCGGGCCGCCTGATAAAAGGCGTCCGTGGCCTCCTGCGCCGCCCGGAACGGTGCGGCGGAGCCGGAGAACATTGCGGGGCCGCCGTCGGCGAAGACGGCGAAGGCGTTCCCGGCGCTCTCCGCCGCCCGTCGCACGGACGCCAGCCCGTCCCCGGTGTCCCGGTCCGGCACCTCTGGGCAGAGCTGTGTCATCCGGGTCATTCGCTGGGATTCTCGGCGGATCTCCTGCGCCAGATTTTGGATGCCTTCGTCCAGCTTTTTCTGCTCCTCCTGTAAGCGCCGTTTCCGCTCTCGCAGGCGATTTTCTTCCTGATAGACGTCGCTTTGGGCGCAGGCCTGTTCCAGCTCCCGGCGGCGCTCCTCCCGCTGCTCGATCCGGCGGGACAGCTCCTCGATGCGCTCGTTCACGGAGGCAAGCTGGTGGATGCAGTCCTGCCTATCCAATTCCCGCCGGTCGATCTTCGTCTGTGCCAGCTCCTTTTCCGCCCACTGCACCAGAAAGGACTGGATCTGCCAGCGCTCCGTGGTCAGGTTCATATCCTGAAACAGGCGGCCGATCTGGCGCAGCGCCGCGAGCTTCTCCTCCTGCCGCTGCGCCAATTGCTCATGCCGTTTATAATCCCGGATATTCTGCTGCATCAGCTCGATGTCGGGTCTGTCCGGTATATCGCAGATATTCTCCGTGATAAATTTCTGGATATCCACAATGGGGCGGAAAGAGATCGCCTTTTTCATCAGCCGCAGGATCGCATCGGAGTGGATATTCCATTTGGCCAGCATATCGCGGCGGTAATCTTTCTGGGAGTCATAGAATTCGACTTTGGTGTAATTCTCTTTCAGATATCGGCGCAGGTCTGCAATCTCCATCGCCTCTCCCTGCTCAATGAAGCAGTTTGCCGGCAGGGTGCCGGTATAGGTGAAGAAGTAATCTCTCCGTCCGCCGTCGCTGCGACAGTCGAACAGCACGCCGGTCACAAAGCTGCCGCCGTTCAGCTCGTCCTGCCATTCGCAGGCGATATAAGTGGAGAAATCCTTTCCCCGGCGGGAATGGGGATTGTGCTCGTCCATGTCGGCGCGCAGATAGCCGTCGAGGGTCCGCTGGGATTTTTCGTTGGCAGCCTGATTGAAATTCCGGGCGTTTGTCTCCCCCAGCAGGACGATCTGCAGGGCGTCGATGACCGTGGATTTCCCCGCGCCGTTTTTCCCGGTCAGGAAATTGATATCTCCCACCTCGATGAGCTCCTTGCTGAAATAGAGCCAGTTAATCAGCAGGATCTTCTTGAGCTTCTTCATCGGTCTCCTCCTTTCGCAATGCGGCGGCGACAAGATTCAGTTTGTCGGCGGAAACGGCGGACAGGATCGTCGGCAGGATGGTGATGCGGCAGCGGCTCTCATTGAATTTTCCCTCGATGCGCTGAATGACGGAGTGGTTCTCCAGCCGGGTCAGCGCCCGCTTGACCTCCTCCATATTCGGCTTTGAGGGGAATACGGGATAATCCGTGACCACCTTTTCCAGAATATCGCGCACTGTGCAGGCGGCATCCTGCTCCATCCCCAGACGCTCCAGATTTTCTTCGTAGATCAGCCGCAGCGCCAGCAGGATGGCCGTCTCCTTTTTGCTGAGATTGCAGCGGTTTGCCTCGTCGGTATTCAGCACGTAAAAGTATCCGTTGAGATCGTCCCGGCGCAGATCCCAGTCCAGCAGGCTCAGATAGTCCTGTACAGCCTCATAGTGCCGTGCCAGGAACAGATAATCCGGGTTGTCCACGCGCCCCTTGCCCGGCACGCAGACCGTGCGCACGATATAGGTGCGGCTGAGCAGCTGATTGCATACGGAGCGAAACTGATCCAGTTCTTTGGCCGTCGCTCCGGTGATGAAGTCAAAATTCATGGCGTTTTCTCCTTCCGGTGTATTTGTATCTGTGGGATCCGATATCCGTTTTCCTGAAAGAAGCCGTCCATTTCCTCCACGGTGTAACCGGCGGAGGGGCTTTTGCTGCCCAGAATGGCCAGCAGGCTCATAACATAGTCTTTGTCCCCCCGGAGGGACAGATCTCCGGAGCCGCAGGTCTCCGCGTCCCCCAGCCAGCCCTGTACGTAGGCCTCCACGGCCGCCCGGCCGTATTCCGATCGCAGCAGCTGCGCCGCCCGGGCGGCGGCCTCCGTATCCGGCTGTGTGTCCTGTATGAGCACCGGCGCGGCCTTTGTCCGTTTCCCGGGACGCTTGCGGTACCACAGACTCTTTTCGGACAGGCAGGATTGCTCATACAGCTGAAAGGCGGGCTGTATCTCATCCACCAGGTCCGAGGCCCGGCGATTTCCGGAGAGGGCCGTCAGGAGCGTGTTCAGATTGCCGCGGGCGCTCTGATCCCGATTGGTCAGATTTTCGATTTTCTGCGTGGCGGCGCGGGTGTATCGCCGAACCTGTGTGTCGATCTCATCCAGATAGTCCTGCTCGATGCTGCCGTAGCGGTCCTCGATCCAGAAGATTTTCCGCAGCAGGTCGGCGCGGCATTGCTCCGGCGTTTCTCCGCGTTTATCCTCGCAGGCGGCTTTCGCCATGGCCATCAGCAGTCCGTCGTCTTCTGTCCATGCCCGCAAAATTGTTTGGATGGGCACACGGTATTTCGGAACGGAATCTTTGATTTTCAAGGGGCGTATGTAGGCCTGGATCACCTTCTGCCCGAAATCGTTGAAGTGGGAGGCTAGCACCTGATTGAGGTCCTGCATATCCATCTGCACCTGAAAATAGTGCTTCACGTTGTGATAGACCATCTGCAGCAGACGGATCAGCGCGCAGGTGTTGTCATAGGCGCTGTAAACGGCGGCCATTTTGTCGTATACGGTTCCGCTTTCGTGGGCGACTTTCAATGTGGAATAGGTGCCGAACACATAGGAATACCCCCGGATCGGGTTGTCGTCCCGGAGCTGATGAAACAGCTCCAACAGACGGCTGCTGTATCCCGGGACGGTGATGTATTCCTCGAAGTCGTCGCCCCGTTCTTTTTCAAACCAGCCTTTGCCGCAGAGCTTGCGGATCAGGAAACGGGCGCGGCCGGGGATATCCCGCAGCTCCTCCTCGTCGATATCCTCCCCGTCAAAGGTGGCGTCTGCCAGCTGCTGCTCCAAGCGGCTGCGCAGCATGGTATACAGGGTGTCCTCGCGTATTTTGAGATTATCCTGATAGACGGCGTACAGCACGTCCAGCGCATCGGCATACAGAGCGCGATTGGGAGAGGCCAGAGGGGAGAAAAGCTCGCCGGGTATCGCTTCAAAAAATTTCATGAAACTTCCTCCTGCGTGAGACATCTTGGGGTGGGCGGCTCGGGCGACGGTTCTCATACCGATCCGGCCGCCGCGTTTCATACCGGAGAGGCACGGGCGGCCGCTGGCAGTGGCCGTGACATCCCATCGTCCGCTTTCGAACTGAAATGTTCCCTTTATTCACATTATACCGCGTTATGTCTCGAATGGCAACTGCTTTTGTTCGGGGAGCGCTATCCTTTTCCGTAACCGACAGTCTTTCGGGCGCACTGGCGCCGGGCCTTTTTGGCGGCGTTCTTTTGAACCGGCCGTACGGAGAATAAAAAAACGAAGAAAAACAAAATTTTCCCTTGCAATTTAGGGGATGCTGTGTTATAATAGCGCTTGCGGTTGCAAAAGCGGCTGCAATATCCGGGTGTGGCGCAGTTGGTAGCGCGCTTGACTGGGGGTCAAGAGGCCGTGAGTTCAAGTCTCGCCACTCGGACCATATCGAGTGTTCTTAACCAACCTGAGAGTTGGATGAGGACACTCGATTTCTTTTTGCCTTTTTGCGCCTCTTTGTATGTATGAGCAGGAGTCGTCCTGCTCTTTTTTATTATGCCGATTGTGCGTTCGGAACATATTCCACGGCAACGCCCTTGCGGGTTTCTTCTCGGTAGTTGTGTCTGCTCACAAGGCTCGGCAGTTCCAGATACCCTACAAACTTATAGTGTATCTTTATCATCTGCTTGCGGTTTTTGCCCGTCCCGGTCACTTCGTACACATCTATACGGTCAATGAGTTCCCGCAGCAGCGGTGCAGTCAGCTTATCCATCTGCATAAATTTCCGAACGGCGGCAATGAATTTCTCTTTTCCTAACTGCATTTCATTCACCTCCGACAGGCGTTTACGGTATGCGGAGATTTTCTCTTTCAATTCCATCCGTTCCGCCTCGTACTTGCCCGAAAACCGCATAAACATCTCGTCGCTCAGCTTGCCCGATACATTGTCCTCATAGCACTTAATGCACAGCTCCGCTACCTGCTCACTGCGAACAATACACTTTTGCAGTTCGCCCTCAATGTATTTTTTCTCTTTGAGAATATCTGCATTGGTTTTATCGGCAAGCAGCATAGCAAAACTTTCTTCGTCATCACACAGACATTTGGATAAGCGGCGAAGTTCCAGCATTATCACCTGCTCAATAGCGTCGGCTCTGAGGTAATGGGTTGAGCTGCAAGTTCCTCGGTTGCCGTGATAATTGCCGCACATAAAGAACGGTATATCTTCCTTGTCGTGCTTAATGTTAAACCACAGTTTCCGTCCACAATCGGCGCAGTAAAGCAAGTCACAGAACATATTGCGTTCCCAATTTTCCGGCTTCGGATTACTCCGAGGACAACAAAAAATGGTCAAAGCGTTTTTCCGTTATGGACAAGGAAA
>ERZ808240.2285-NODE-2285-length-21419-cov-7.611449_pt1 | contig 21419 bp, 23 predicted proteins | sample MGYA00521084_ERZ808240 | MGnify/ENA primary metagenome ERZ808240 (study PRJEB31516, sample SAMN03275571) | gut metagenome | biome: mammalia-associated habitat; material: feces | host: Papio cynocephalus | place: Kenya | collected 2012-08-06 ...
TGGCGCCATAGCCAAGTGGTAAGGCAAAGGTCTGCAACACCTCTATCACCAGTTCAAATCTGGTTGGCGCCTCTAACAACTCGAAAACAAATTGTTTTCGAGTTTTTTTTTACTCAGATAATTTTTTGCTTAGATTTGGGGGAATTTTTATGCAGAATTATTATACGGCGGTTACATTTTTAAGCATTTTTTCAATGATAATCGTCCAGGTCTGTATCAGAAAAAGTAATACTTTGACGAAATACCGAAAAAGACTATTTCTGGAACTGTTCAATATGATCATCGCTGCATCTGTATGCGAATGGGTAGGAAACTATCTGCAAAGTGCGGGAAATTCTACAAGGATTATACATATTGCAGTGAAAGCAATAGAACTATCGGTAGCGCCATCGATCGCATTTCTGGTAGCATGGGTGATAGAGAAGAAGAATAAAAAGCCGGTATATATTTATCTTATGATACATGCCGGTTTGGAGATATTATCGGCGAAGTTTGGATTTATCTATTATGTAGACAGGAGCAGTACGTATATACATGGAAGATTTTACTGGATTTATATGATGGCATATTTTATTTCCATGCTTTACTGTATATATGTAGTTTTGCACAGCATAAAGAGATATCAGTATAATGGAGTCATATATTTTCTGCTGGTCAGTATGTTTATGATTACAGGAATCGTCATACAATCATACGATAATCAGTTGAAGGTAGATTATATAACACTGGCGATAGCGGCGATCATGCTTTATGTATTTACATTGGAGATGATCTATCAGACGGATGAACTCACAGAATTGCTGAACCGGAGGGGATATGAGAATTATATATCTCATATAGAAGATAAATGTGTGGTACTCTTTTTTGATGTAGATCGTTTTAAGATGATAAATGATACATATGGGCATACATTTGGAGATGTCGTTTTGAAGACGATTGGACGAACAATCAAGGAGCAATATGCATTGTATGGGAAATGTTTCCGTATCGGTGGTGATGAATTTGCTGTAATACTCACGAAAAATACAGAGAAAACTGCCGATCTGAACAGGGCATTCTTCCGGGAAATGGAAAAGAAACGGGAAACAGAAAAGAGACTTCCATATGTATCGGTAGGCTATTCGCACTATGATCCCGAGAATCAAAGTATACGGGCCGTGATTGAAGAGGCAGACCAGATGATGTACCATTATAAAGAAAACAACAGAAAAGGTAAGTAAAAGGAGTTGGCTATGGAATATATAACACTTGTAATCTTTTGTGCGATACTTTTTGTATGTTTACAATCAGATATCTCTATTGTAATCGCATTAATCGCCGGACTGGTTCTGTTCTGGATCTATGGATTGCTCAAAGGATGTACAATGCGTGAAATGTTCCGGTTTTCGATTAACGGAGTGAAAACAGTAAAGAATATACTGGTTACATTTATGCTGATTGGAATGTTGACAGCAGTCTGGCGTGCGGCGGGAACGATATCTGTGATTGTATGTGTCGCTGCAAAATTGATTCATCCTTCTGTTTTCCTGCTGATGACGTTTTTGTTAAATTGTCTGATCTCGGTACTTACAGGAACTGCATTTGGAACAGCGGCAACGATGGGCGTTATCTGCAGCACAATGGGGGCAACAATGGGGGTCTCACCGGTATGGACGGGAGGAGCTGTCCTTGCGGGAGTGTACTTTGGAGACCGTTGCTCACCGGTTTCGACAAGTGCTCTGTTGGTTGCGACTCTTACCGAAACCAGCCTTTTTGAGAATATTAAAAAAATGGTGTATACGGCTGTCGTTCCGTTCGTAATAACTTGTGGGATTTATCTTCTTGTTGGAATTAAAGTTCATGGAAGTGGAGAAGTTCCTGATCTTGCTGCGATATTCGGAAAAGAATTTGAACTGTCACTTCTGGCGGTGATCCCGGCAGCAGTACTTCTTTTATTGTCTGTGTGTAAAGTTAACGTAAAGATCACGATGATAACAAGTATTTTTCTTGGACTGATCATCTGTCTGTTTGTACAGAAGATGCACATAGTATCTGTTCCGAAGATTTTATTGCTTGGATTTACAGCAAAAGACAGTAAAGTAGGAACTATGATTAATGGTGGTGGAATCAGGTCTATGTTAAAAGTTGCTGCGATTGTCTGTATTTCCTCGGCATATGCCGGAATTTTCCAAAATACAGGACTTCTTACGAATATCCAGGCAGTTATTTCCAAAATTGCAAACAGAACCACACCATTTCTGGCAATCTTACTGACTGCGACGCTGACCGGGATGATTGCGTGCAATCAGACGTTATCGATCATGCTTACAGACCAGCTGACGAAAGATGCGGAAAAGGATAAAGAGCGTTTCGCAATTGCGCTGGAAAATTCGGCCGTTATCATATCGCCTTTGATTCCGTGGTCGATTGCAAATGCGGTTGTGCTTGGTACGATAGGCTCGCCTGTCAGTTCGGCAGTTTTTGCCTGCTTTTTGTATATTCTTCCGTTATGCCAGCTTGTGAAGTCTGTGATGGAAAAGAAATAAACATCGGAACTTCTTGTAATTTATAATAATTTGATTTTTTTAATTGTATGGTCTACAAACACTTTCGCATGTTCCACGTCCAGGCTGTCAGGATGCGTAAGTGCCAGATCGAAGTTCTGGATACAGCGGTCAATCTGGTCTGTATTTTCCGGGGTTCTCATAGATTCATACTTCATACGCACTTTCTGAGGCATCTTTCCCTGACAGATAAAATATCCCAGATAATCATTGTCTGATTCGATCCAGGCACTGACACGGCCGGCAATATCTTTATAGTATTCCGGAGAGTCACCCATGCCGCATGTTCCGAATAAGGCAATCTGTTTACCACTTAAGTCACTTAAGAAATCGCTGACTTCCATGCTGCAGCTTCCACGGTGAACGCAGAAACCAATGAAGTAGACGTTGGCTTCCGGGATATGCTTATCAGTATCGATATCGATCAGATCTTTGGAATTTCCCGGAAGACGTGAGAATATCGATGCTGCAATTTTCTTTGTGTTTCCCGACTGGCTCTGATATAAGACAAGGTAATCCAGCATAAAAATTCCTCCTTTTATATTACATATAATGGCCGTTGCCGCCATAACCGCCCGGTGCACCGCAACACATACCACCACCGCAACATAAGTTGCAGACAATATTGGCAATGCATAATTTCATGCACCAGTCACTGCCGCCGCCGAAAGTAGTAGTATAAGGATTCTGACGCTGACGGTACCAGCTTCCACCGCTTTCGAACTGGTTGACCAACATCTGGTATTGATAGTTATTTGGCTCCATGCGGAGTGCTTCTTTGGCATGTTGAAGCGCTGTGGCATTATTACCAAGACCGGAATTGGCGATAGCACTGTAGTAATACCACTGGGCTGTATGTTCGTCTATTCCGCTCAGTACATTCATCGCTTCCTGATACCGGCCACTGTTGATGAAGTTGGCAGCAGCTCTTAAGTGAAGGTTCTGCTCGCTTTCCTGACCGGAACTGCCGGCCTGCCGGTAGTCACCGTAGAATCCGCGGAACGGACCATAACCATAATCGCTCTGCCCATATGAATCATAATTCCCGGAAGTACCATATTCACGTTCTTTCATGATCTGCTGGTAGGCCTGCTGTACTTCTTTGAATTTCGCTTCGGCCTGGTCTTTGTTCGGATTATTGATGTTCGCATCCGGATGATATTTACGGCTTAACTTACGGTATGCTTTTTTTATTTCGTCATCAGAAGCATCGCGGGATACTTCCAGGACACTGTATGGATCTGTCATTGTTCTTGATCTCCTGTTGTTTTATTATCGGTGTCAGGATGTGTATTATCATTTGCTGTTTTTTGGACGGAGGATTCGCCGGCTGTCTTGTTTTTATCCCTTGCGGCGAGTCTTTCTGATGTGACAGCTGTGTACCGGTTCCATACTCCGGAGTAAAGAACATTTCTCAAGATCTCTGCATGCAGCAGGATCGGAAGCTGCTCAAATTCCCTGGAACATTCGGACATCATAAGCGTCAGAAGGCTCCGGCAGTCATCTACAAATGCCGGGTCATCCTGATAAGCTTTTTTGAACGGATTATAACTTCCGGACTTTATGTCCTTTTCGACATCGTCATAAGCGTCCATCAGATAGATAAATTTGCCAAGGAAGAATCCGATCTTTCGAAGCGAAGCTTCCCATTCATCATGCCGGTATGCAAAAATCTCGGCCATAATATTACCAAAGAGTCCGGCCATAATATCCAGATTCTGCTCGTTTTTGGCTTCTCTTCTGGAAATTTCAGCAAGATTTTCGGAAATGACCTTGCATTTGACAGGATATAATTTTTCAATATTTTTCATCTTTGGTTTTAAAAGTCTGGCGGCTGCAAGAGACTTTTTCTTGCGTTCATCGGCCCAGTCATCTTCACACTTATAATAGGATAATATTATGTTGATGGCTGCGGCATATTCTGTGAATTCATTCGTCTTGGCAGCGTGCTTCTGGGTGGGATGTGCAATACAACGGACCATCTCGGTCTTCGTGTCCGGTTCGTAAAGACCGGTGAGCAGTACCACCAGAAATGTCATATCGAAAGATAATGTTACCTGACCTCTTCTACCATAACATTCTTTTAAGACTTTGCATAGTCCACAGTAGTAGGAATGATAGACATCATAATCCTTGAACTTCATCTCTGCTTTATTAATAGAAATATAACCGAACATAGGGTGATCTGTTAGCTCCTTTTGATGAATTTGGTATTACATTTCGGGCAGCGGATCTCAATCTTTCCTTTTCCCTTTGGAATGCGGATCTTCTGCTTGCAGGAAGGACATTTGTATATGTGATAGGTCTTACGCTGCGTCATCAGATTACGCTGTTTGTAGAAAAAGGTACGGATTCCGCGTGTCATCTGCAGGTATTTCTGATTCTCGGTGGCACGTTTATAAGTATTTTTGGAAAACATGCGGAAATAGGAATAGATAATTCCCGCCCATGCCAGTAAGGAAAGAATTCCATTGTGACACCATCCTGCCAGGATCATGATGATCAGCGATCCCCAGATGGTAAATTTGCCAAAGGAGTCAACACCATATCTTCCGTACATAAAACGAATAAATCTGTCTTTTAATTTCAATTTGTTCACCTTCTTCAATATTACTTACAATATACATTTAATGATACGCCGGGCATTGGAAAAATCAATAAACAGAGTATTAAAATTTCTAAAGATTTTAAATGATGGAAGTGACGGAAATGTGGCAGGTGTGTTAAGATAAGGATGTTAATTTGAAAAAACAGATTCGAAATACGAGGTATAAAGTGTTATGAAAAATTGAATTTCATGAGGAGGCGAAGAAAAGATGGGCAAAAAAAAGAAGAAAAAAGGGAGAGTACTATCCAATATCATTCTGATCATAGCGTTGATAGTATTCTGTGTATCCGGGTTTCAACTCCTTAAGATAGGAAAAGGATATCTGGACGGAAGAAGTGAGTATGATAAAGTCCGGAAAATGGCGGTAAACGATGATAAAGATAAGAATGATAATGGGGAGAAGAATACATCAGATAATTTTACAGTTGATTTTAAAAAGCTGCTGGAAATCAATCCGGACACAATTGCATGGATCCGATTTCCACAGGAACCGAGTCAGATTAATTATCCGGTTGTTCAGGGAACGGATAACAGCAGGTATCTGAAAAAAACATTTTCCTCAAATGAAAATACACTGGGAGCAATTTTCCTGAATGTAGATAACAAAAAAGATTTTTCGGATAAAAATTCTGTTATATACGGGCATCGAATGAGAGATGGATCGATGTTCCGGCACTTGCAGGATTATGATACGAAAGAATTCTGGCAGAAGAATCCGTATTTCTATATATACACGGTAGATGGGCGTATATTAAAGTATCATATATATTCGGCGGGACAGGTTACAGATACATCTGAGACATACCAGACAGTATTTGAGACGGATGAAGAATATAAGAACTTTCTGGATATGACAAAGAATTCAGCATTATATGATACAGGTGTTGAGGTGACAACAAAAGATACGATCGTTACATTGTCAACCTGTACCAGCGCCAGTGACAATCACAGATTTGTAGTAAGAGGGGTAAAAGAGGAGGAAACAAAACAGTGATGAAAAAAGAATATACATACGAAGTTGGAGATGTAGTAACGATGAAAAAACCACATCCATGTGGAAGTAAAGAGTGGGAAATATTAAGAGTCGGAGCAGATTTCCGTCTGAAATGTATGGGATGCGGACATCAGATCATGATCGCGCGTAAATTAGTGGAAAAAAATACAAAAGATTTGAAGAAAAAGGCTTGAAAGAATCGTAACTTTATGGTATCATACTAACTCGTGATACAATAATTCTGTCCTAAAATAGAGACAGAAATCCTTGCTCCCACATAAGATGAGCGGGGGCCAAAAGACCAGAAGGAGGTGCAAGACGACATGAACAAATATGAATTAGCTGTTGTTGTCAGTGCAAAAATCGAAGACGACGAAAGAGCAGAAGTAATCGAAAAGGTAAAAGCATTAGTTGAACGTTTCGGTGGAAAGATCTCTGACGTTGATGAATGGGGTAAGAAGAGATTAGCTTACGAGATTCAGAAGATGAAAGAAGCATACTACTATTTCATCCACTTCGAGTCTGATGCTGAGACTCCAAGCGAAATCGAGCAGAGAATTCGCATTATGGACAATGTTATCAGATTTTTATGCGTTAGACAGGATGCATAAGCAGGAAGTAGAGGTATAATATGAATAAAGTAATTTTGATGGGACGCTTGACAAGAGATCCTGAAGTAAGATATTCACAGGGTGAGAATTCTACAGCAATTGCAAGATATACATTAGCTGTAGATCGCAGATTCAGACGTAACAATGACGGAGAGCAGACAGCTGACTTTATCGGATGTGTTGCTTTCGGAAGAAGTGCAGAATTTGCTGAGAAATATTTCCGTCAGGGACTGAAAGTTATCGTAACAGGACGTATCCAGACAGGAAGCTATACCAACAAAGAAGGTCAGAAAGTATACACAACAGATGTTGTTGTAGAAGATCAGGAATTTGCTGAAAGCAAGGCAGTAAGCGACGCAAATGCAGGAAGTTTCCGTGCGGCAGCTCCATCACCGGCTCCGGCACCAGCCACACCAGTATCTGATGCGGGTGACGGCTTCATGAATATTCCGGATGGAATTGATGAGGAATTACCTTTTAATTAGGCAATAGTACCATGCGTGGTATTTGCCGCATTTCATTTTGTTGAAAGGAGAAACCAAAATGGCTTACGATAAAGGAAATCGTCCAGAAGGCGGCTTCAAGAGAAGAGGCGGCGGACGCAGAAGAAAAAAAGTTTGCGTATTCTGTGGAAAAGAGAATAACGAGATCGATTACAAGGATACAGCAAAATTAAGAAAGTACATCTCTGAAAGAGGAAAAATTCTTCCTAGAAGAATTACTGGAAACTGCGCTAAGCACCAGAGAGCTCTTACAGTAGCAATCAAGAGAGCACGTCACATCGCTCTTATGCCATACGTACAGGACTAATATTGAATATTGAAAACCGTCAGTGCATTGCACTGGCGGTTTTTTGCGTCTCTGGATTGATATGCTCGGAAGGAGTTGCCACAATTAACTCTATTTTTTGCACGTTTGTCTCTTTCCTTTTGTACAATCTTGTCTTTTGAAAGAGTATTTGCTAGATTGAAATTGTGAAGAACAATTATGCAATGGAAACTATTTATGAAGGTCTGGTTAATAAAAAATAAGAATTCATTAATTGGGAGGTTATATTCATGAAAATTTATAAAGCGAAAGATTACAAGGATATGAGTAGAAAAGCAGCAAATATTATTTCTGCACAGGTGATCATGAAGCCAAATTGCGTATTGGGACTGGCGACAGGATCAACACCAATCGGAACATATGACCAGCTGGTGGAATGGTATAAGAAAGGAGATCTGGATTTCTCTGAGGTAACAACTGTGAATCTGGATGAATATAAGGGATTACCACATACAAATGATCAGAGTTATTACTATTTCATGCATCAGCATCTATTTGATCGTGTGAATATTAATCTTAATCGGACAAACGTACCAAATGGTATGGAGCCGGATCCTGAAAAAGAGTGTGCAAGATACGAAGAACTGATCCATTCTGTTGGTGGAGTTGATCTTCAGTTGCTTGGACTTGGACATAACGGACATATTGGATTCAATGAACCAGGGGCAGCTTTTGAAAAGGAAACACATTGTGTAGACCTGACGGAGAGTACGATCGAAGCAAATAAGAGATTCTTTGATTCTGCAGACGATGTTCCAAAGCAGGCTTACACCATGGGAATCAAGACCATTATGCGGGCAAGAAAGATATTAGTTATAGTAAATGGAGCTGCAAAGGCCGATATAGTAGAACGAGCATTTTTCGGTCCGGTCACACCAGAAGTACCAGCATCCATTCTTCAGATGCATAATGATGTTACGCTGGTTGGTGACGAGGAAGCACTTTCGAAGATTGTAGAATTGCATCCGGGATGGTGTAAATAGAAAATAAAAACATTTATTATACTGCAATAGTGATGAATATTGGATAACTAATGATTAGGTAGTTTATTGCAAGGGAGCCATTTTGACTCCCTTTTGTTACTCTTTAAAATTCCCTTCGGCCATTGCTTTAATTGAAGATGCATATTCTGATGGGGTCATTCCGGAGACTTTTTTGAACTGCCTGGAAAAATAATGAATTGAAGAATACCCCAAGTATTCAGCAATCTGGGTAAAATTCATTTCATTTGTACGGATTAACTCTTTTGCTGCATTGATTTTTAACGTCGAAAAAAATTCAATAATACCAAGTGTACAATGTTCCTTGAAGATTTTCTGGAGTTGAGAGCGTCCAACGAGATTATCCTTGCAAATCTGATCAATAGTTAAATGTGCAGTCAGATGACTTCCTAGATAATCGACAACGCGTCTGAAAATTTCAGTATCACTTTTTGCCTTCGTAATTTTGTGTGGAGTTGAAGTTGGCATTTTTTGAGAAACTATAAGTGGGTTGGAATAGCGACGGATTAGATGGATTAAAAAATGTTCCAAATATAATTTGATCATTTGCTGTGCGCCAAAGGTCTCGCTTTCTTTTAAAGGCATATTTTGAAGATAAGGGTCATCTAAACGACAATTAAAACAATGTCTGGCCTCAATAATTATATTCGCAAGAAGATTGCGTTCTGTTTCGTCAATTTGTAAAATGCGATTATCAAAGAAATGCATAACAAGATCGTTGCATTCGAAAGAAATCACTACAAGATTAGGGGCAAAGCCACCAGTAGCTTTTACATCGTGAAATTCATTGGGTTTATGAAAAATCAGATCATTTTTCTTTAAAATCGTATAATTTTTTCCATGACTTACCCCAACTTCCCCTTTATCAACACAAACAAATTCCCAAAAGTTATGTGATTCACCTGAAAAGCTAAAAGTATTCATATATTCAAAATAGTGTATGCTATAGATTTTTTTAATAGTAATTGAATTCTGTAAATTTACACCAAGATACGCCATTTTTATCCCCCAATGTTTAAAAAATAATTTGAAAAATAATAAAGATATAATACAGCATTTTTCTGAAAAATGCAAAAAATAAAATTCATTGTAACTTATTAGATAAATGAAATGTGTAGACAATTATAGGAATTAACAAATAAAAAACGGACGATTGTATGTAATAACAGGACAATAGTATGAAGAAAAGAAAAAGGAAAAAATGTATAATTTATATAAAGTTTTAATTAAGAAAACAAAAGAATCTGTAAATTACAAGAATGGAGGAGCATTATGAAAAAACGTATTTTAGCAGCCTTTATGGCGGCGGCCATGGTAGTGGGTATAGTTAGTGGCTGCGGATCCAGCAAATCAAGTTCAAAATCAAATGGAAAAACTTCTTTAAATCTTTGGATGCCTGCATTTGCTGATGCAGATGGCAAGGTTACTGATAAAGATTTTTGGACGGAAAAAATGAAAAAATTTGAAAAGGATAATGATTGTAATGTAAAGGTTACAATTGTTCCATGGGATAATTATGAAGAAAAATATCTTACAGGAACAACATCCGATAATGGACCTGATGTGGGATATATGTATAAAGAGATGTTTTATGATTATATTGATATGGGTGCGTTAGTTAATGTTGACAAGTATTTTACTAAAAAAGAAAAGTCAAATTATATTTACTATAAACAAGGTTATAATGATGGTGGTCAGTATGGACTTCCGGTAGTAGTTGGAAATCCAAGAATCCTTGTTGCAAACATGGATATTTTAAAACAGGCAGGCATTGATAAGGTTCCTTCTACATGGGATGAGTTAACAGCAGCTTGTAAAGCAGTAAAGGAGAAAGTCCCGAATGTAGCACCATTTATTCAGGATTGGGGTAACCCGCATTATGGATCTCTGAATGAAATCTTTTGGCCATATTTTTGGAGCGCAGGTGGACAGATTGTTGATAAGAAAGGTAATTTAACTATTAATTCGCCAGCTGGTCAGAAGGCGGTAGATTACATTTACAATATGAAAAAGAATGGATATCTTCCTGATTCATGTACATCAAATGATGATACAAAAGAAACTATGAAAAATGGTGAGGCTGCAATGGCAATTATCGCATCAAGTAATGCATTGGATTTAGACGGAAATATTAACTGGGACTTCCAGCCAGTATTGGAGGGACCTGCAGGAGCAAAAACATTTGTTGCTGCTGATTCACTTGTAATGTTTGATAAATGTGAAAATAAAGATCTTGCAGCAAAATTGATGAAATATATAACTAGTGCGGATGTTATGTCTGATTTCCATAAGAAAGTTAGTGAGCAACCACCTATAACAAAGGATGAAACTTATACTGGAGATAAGAGATTTGAAAATCTGTTTAGCGATTATGCAGATAATTTCGAAACATTGCCTGTATTCAAGGGTGCTACATCTATGTATGATTCTTTATTTAAGAATATGCAGTCTATGATGCTTGGTGATATGAAATCATCAGAAGTGTTAAAACAAACGACAGATTATTATGATTCTAATTTAAAATAGTAATAATGTAAGTAGGAAGATAAATATATCATCCAAAGTCGGGTGAATCGTGTTACGGTTCACCCGATTATAGACTAAAGAAATATAATATAGGGAGTGATCTGATGAACAGAAAGAAAAAAGAAGCCTTACAGGGTTTCATATATATACTACCAAGTTTTATTTTAATCGCATGCTTTAGCATTATTCCAATATTTATGTCGGGATACTTTAGTTTTACGAATTATAATGTTATGAACAGTCCATCTTTTGCAGGACTTGAAAACTACAGCAAAATTTTAAAAGATACTTATGTGGCATCTGCAATTAAAAATACTCTGATTTATGTAATTATTACAGTACCAATTCAGACGATGTTAGCATTGATATTTGCAGCCTTTTTGGCTTATAAGTTACAAAATATGGCGGGACGATTCTTGAGAAGTATCATGTTTATCCCTGTTATAGCATCAGCAATTACGGCGGGTACAATTTGGAGAATTATATTAAATGCAAATGGCGGTGTATTAAATAATATCTTAAAATTTCTCCACCTTCCTCAGGTGAATTGGCTGGGGGATTCGAAAACAGCGTTAATTAGTATTTGTATTGTAGCAATATGGAAGAATGTTGGATATTTCTTAGTTATTTATTATGCAGGAATTATGGGAATATCAAAAGATCTATATGAAGCTGCACGCGTGGATGGAGCAACAGATGTTCAGCAGTTCAGCAAAATTACTTTACCGGTATTGAAACCAATTACATATTTGGTTGTAACATTAGGAATAATCTGGTCATTCCAGGTATTTGATTTGACATATCAGATGACGGGCGGAGGACCTGGACGTTCTACTGTTACGATAGTTATGGCCATTTATAATGCCGCATTTAAACAGTATAAGATGGGTTATGCTTGTGCAATGGCGATGGTTCTTCTGGTTATCGTCTTGATCATCAATGGATTAGAGAATTTAGTGTTTAAAGAAAAGGAGGAAAAGTAAAATGAAAAAGAAAAAAAATTCATGGTCCCCTTTATCTATAGTTGGAGTTTTGGTTTTAATATTATTCGGAATTATTTGCGTTGCTCCTTTTGTATATATGATTATTATGTCATTTACGAAATCGACGACATTAATGATTCATATGGATGAAATACATTTTACAGATTTATCAAATTATAATTATGTTTTCAAAAAAAGTGGATTTTTCAGAGCACTTTTAAATAGTGTGATTGTCGTTGGTTTTTCATGTATATTAAATTGTATTATTTCTTCGATGGCAGCTTATGGATTTGAAAAAAAACGCTTTCCAGGAAAAGAAAAAATTTTTAAAGTATATCTTGCAACATTGATGATACCTTCACAGGTAACAATGATACCGGTATTCATTATCATGAAAAAAATGAATGTATTAAACACATACTTTTCATTAATTGTATTGATTTTAAATGCATTTGGTGTATTTTTGATTCGACAGTTTATGGCAAGTGTGCCGGATGAATTAATTGAGGCTGCAAAAGTAGATGGATGCCCTGAATATAAAATTTTTATTCAAATTGTAATTCCGTTGATTAAACCGGTATTGGTTTCACTGATAGTATTTACATTTGTTACATCATGGAATGATTTCCTTTGGCCATTGATTTCAACTACTGATTCATCTATGTATACATTGACAGTAGCATTATCACTTTTAAAAACACAGTATCAGACAAACTACGGACTGATTATGGCTGGTGCGGCAGTTTCGTTTGTATTCCCGTTTGTACTTTATGTTTTCTTGCAAAAACAATTTGTAGAGGGAATTGCATTAAGTGGTATTAAAGGATAAGAAAATAGGGAGGAAATATAATGGAATTTGAATACAAAGTTGTTTCATCGATGAGTAAAATATTTCCATCAATGCAAAATGTAGAAGCATTAAAAGAGGAGAAATTAACAGGACTTCAAGGGGAGACAGTGTCTTTTCAGATCGCCTATCACTGGGAAGGAGAAAGAAAAGAACGCGGAAATATATTAGTGAAGTCACCAATAAAAAATATGATCCATGTGCGAGATGTAAATTTGGTGCCTTGCGAATATCCATGCCATATGCAGACAGATGAAGGATATTTAACAAAAGAACCCGGACTATATCCAGATCTCTTGACAGAAATACCAAAGTGGGGATTTCCTCTGATATCTGGACAATGGCGAAGCCTTTGGGTAGATATAAAAATTGATGAGAACCAGAAGAGTGGAATTTATCCTGTTAATATCCAATTGGAAAAAGAGGGAAGTGTGCTGGGAGAAGTAAAAGTATATTGTGAAGTATTGGGAACAAAATTACCGAAACTTACAATACCACATACAGAATGGTTTCATAGCGATTGCTTAGCAAACTATTATAATGTAGAAGTTTTTTCTGAAGAATATTGGAGAATTGTTGAGAATTTTGTAGAGACTGCAGTAGAACACAAATGTAATATGTTACTGACACCAGTTTTTACACCGCCATTAGATACAGCAGTAGGTGGAGAAAGAAAAACGGTTCAACTTGTGGATGTTAGTGTTGTGGGTGAAGGGGTTTATGAATTTAAATTTGGTAAACTTCAAAGATGGATTGAAATGGCAGAAAGATGTGGAATCCAATATTTTGAAATATCACATCTATTTAGTCAATGGGGGGCAAAATATGCTCCTAAGGTTATGGCTTTAAAAGATGGAATTTATCAACAAATATTTGGCTGGAATACGGAGGCTTCTGGCGAAGAATATACAAAATTCCTTCATCAATTTTTAACATCATTAAAAGAAGAATTAAAAAAAGAAGATGTTTTAGATAGATGTTATTTTCATTTATCTGATGAGCCACAAATGGAGGATTTGGAGAGTTATCGAAAAGCATGGGAAAACGTAAAAGATGATCTAAAAGATTGTCAGGTTATAGATGCATTGTCAGATTACGAATTCTATAAAAATGGTTTGGTGCATCAACCAGTGTGTGCAACTAACCATATTCGCCCATTTATTGAAAATAAAGTAGAAAAATTATGGTGTTATTACTGTACAGCTCAATGGGATAAAGTATCAAATCGTTTTATTGTTATGCCAGGTAATAGAACACGAATTATTGGTATGCAGATTTACAGATATGATTTGAATGGTTTTTTGCATTGGGGATATAATTTTTATAATTCGGAATATTCATTGTATCCAATAGATCCATATCGCTGTACTGATGCAGGTGGGGCATTTCCATCAGGAGATCCGTTTTTGGTATATCCGGGGGAAAACGGAAAAGCAGAAGAATCCATACGGTTAATGTTGATGGATGAAGCAATGTCAGATTATTGTGCATGTAAAGCATTGGAATCTTTGATAGGAAGAGAAAAAGTAATTAAGCTGATGGATGAAGTAATGCATATTACGTTTGACGAATATCCACAAACAGAAACGGAACTGTCTAAATTGAGAGACAAGATTAATCATGCGATAAAGGAGCAGTTATGGAGAGAGAATTAAGTGTGATTGATCCAGATAAAATTGAATTTATACCAGTGGATTCGCTTCAAAAAATATTTATGAAGAAAGATCCGATGACGTGTAAAAAAATAAAAAAAATAAGTGGATTGAAGGGCGAACATATTTCATTTCAGCTGGCGTATCGTTATAATGAATTCTTTTATTCCTCACAGATGCGAATTCAAAGAACAAAAAATCCGTGTGTTAGGATTGAGGTATATACAAAGGCGAAGACGGAAATAAATATAAGAAGAGTCATTTGTGTACCTTCGGCATATCCGGCGTATGGAGAAAGCGATGAAAATTATATTTCAACCGAACCGGGACTATATCCGGATTTGTTAGAAAATTTTGATGGAAAATTTCAATTAATTCCATATTATTGGAGAAGCTTGTGGGTAGAATTGGATATTGCAGAAGATGCTCAGGATGGGGATTATGCAGTAAATATTGTACTTCGTGATTTAGATGATATAGTAGTAAAAAAAGAGCAGCTGGAATTGCATATAGTAAATGCAATATTGCCAAAACAAGATGTGATACATACAGAATGGTTTTACAGTGATTGCTTATCTGATTATTATCATATTCCAGTTTTCAGCGAGGAATATTGGCGAATTACTGAAAATTTTATGAAAACAGCTGTAAAACGTGGAATCAATATGATATTAACACCGCTCTTTACATTGCCATTGGACACATTAATAGGAAAAGAACGCACAACAGTTCAATTGGTAGGTGTGAAGAAAACAGGGTCAAAATATACATTTGATTTTAGAGAACTTGATCGTTGGATAGAATTAGCAGAAAAGTGCCAATATGAGTATTTTGAAATGGGACATCTTTTCAGTCAATGGGGAGCAAAGTATGCTCCCAAAATTATTGCAACTGAAAATGGAAAGGAAAAACAAATCTTTGGATGGAATACAAAGGCGAATTCAAGGGAGTATCAAGATTTTTTATGTCAGTTTTTGCCGGTACTGGTAAAGTATTTGAAAAAAAGGGGAATAGCAGAACGGACCTACTTTCATATATCGGATGAACCAAATAATGATAATATTGATACATATCGAGAAGCACGAGAGTGTGTAAGAGAATATTTAAAAGATTTTCCTGTTATAGATGCACTTAGTAATATAAGTTTTTATAAGGAAGGGATTGTAGATTATCCGGTGCCTACAAATCAACATGTTTTAGAATTCTTAGCACAAGGAATGAAGCATCCGTGGGTGTATTATTGCAGTGGAGAATATATGGATGTTAGTAACAGATTTTTTGCTATGCCGTCTTTTAGAAATAGAATTTTGGGAATACAATTATATTTATATGAAATAGAAGGTTTTCTACATTGGGGTTATAATTATTATAACAGCCAGTATTCTATCAGAAGAATAGATCCTTATCGAGTAACAGATGCAGATGATGCATTCCCGTCGGGAGATTCTTTTCTTGTATACCCTGGTGAGGATGGGAATGCAGTAGAATCTTTGCGGTTATTGGTTTTAGAAGAAGGATTTGAAGATTATAGGGCATTAAAGCTTTTAGAACAGTATAAAGGGAAGAAATACGTTCATAGTTTGGTGAATCAAATTGCCGGGATGGATATTACATTTGAAAAATACCCGACAAAAGTAGAATTTTTTGAAAATTTACGTACAAGAGTAAATAAAGAACTTGATGAAATATAAAGGTAAAAAGCAAAGATGAAAGGACTATCAGAATGAATAAATATGAAAGTATTACGTTAAATGAAGAACTAGTTATAAATAATATTTATTCAATTCATTATTTTGAATATTCAAAAGATTATGTATTTGAAGGTGAAAATCATAATTTTTGGGAATTCCTTTTTGTAGATTCAGGTATAATTGAAGTAACTGCAGGAAATCAGAAACTTATGTTGGAAAAAGGACAAATTATTTTCCATGAGCCGGGTGAGTTTCATGCGTTGCGGGCAAATGGAAAGATTGCGCCAAATTTGATAGTTGTATCGTTTGATTGTAATGAACCTTGTATGAATTTCTTTAGAAAAAAGACAACGACATTGGATAGTACAGAGCATTTTTATTTGAGCACTATTATCAGCGAAGCAAGGAAGACATTTTATACACCTCTAAATAATCCGCTAGTATGTAAACTTCAGAGGTATACGGATACGGAATTTGGGAGTGAGCAAATTATAAAAATATTTTTGGAATTATTTCTAATTCATATCTTGCGGAGATTGTTTCCAAAAGGAGGTGAGCAATCATTAGTGCCGCCACAGGTAAAGAAGAATAATGATGAGGTGATTACACAAATACGACAGTATTTATATGCACATGTGTACGATCATGTAACGGTTGCTCAAATATGCAAAGATAACATGATTGGAAAATCAAGATTGCAGTCCATATTTCATAAATATGAAGGATGTGGTGTGATTGATTATTTTTCAAGATTAAAGATAAATATGGCTAAGGTTATGATTCGTGAAAAAAAGTATAATTACACAGAAATTGCAGAAATATTAGGCTACTCATCGTATCAATATTTTTCATTACAATTTAAAAAATATGTACGAATGTCCCCTTCTGAGTATAGTTCATCTACAAAAATATTTACAGAAAAGGATACATGATATGGAAGTAAGGGAAATAAATGATATAACAAAATTAGAACAGACACCGATATTTACAGTAGACAAGTTGTTATGGGGAACGAAAGAATGCCCTAAAACATATGGTTATTTGGGATACAAAAAGAAAGATGGATTTTATCTTAGAATGATTTGTGAAGAAAAAAATCCGTACAGAAGTTATAAAAAAAATATGGATCCAGTGTACAAGGACAGTGCAATGGAAGCTTTTTTTCAATTCTTTCCGAAAAATACGAATGGAGTTCCAGTATATCTTAATTTTGAAGTAAATGCGAATGGAGCATTGTTAGCAGGATATGGACCAGACAGAGAAAATAGAACGAGCCTGCAAGAAGAAGAATTAGAGCAGACACACTGTAAAGTAGTAATAGAAGAAAACTTTTGGAAATGGGATTTGAGATTACCAGAGACACTTTTGCACAAAATCTATAAATCATTTGAATTGGAAAATAAATTCAGATGTAATTTTTATAAGATTTCAGAGAATCCAAAAATCGAACATTATGCGGCATATTCAGCGATAAGAACAGAAAAACCCAATTTTCATGAGCCAGTTTATTTCGCAAAGGCGTTTGTTAAATAATATGTAAACTATTTTATATTGTGATTAGCAAGTGAGAATGTACAAAGATGAATTACTAAAATTAGTTATTTATCTTTGTACATTTTTAGTGTTTTATGAATCATATTTTTTGAAAATATGATTAAGGATGACACTGTACAAAAGAGACAGAAAAGAGCATCCGCAGATACAGCAGATTACAATAATTGATGCAAATATTTTTTGAGAGATAGAACAAATAAATAAAATAAATACCGGTATTATTAAGAGAAGTATGGTATATGGAAAATAACCAAAAGTCATAAACAGAGCATTTTTAAAAGCCTGTTTGGTGGTACAGACAAAATGTGAAATAATCGGGAATATGTACAGGAACATAGATAATGTAATGGTACAGATTATCCACAGAAAAATACGTATAATTGCAAAGAATGGGAGAGGGTGCAAGCGTATTATGGAAAAATCTGTTTTCAAAAACATAAATATAAGAAGGAAAATCCCCCATATAAGTGTTCCCTGCTTAAAGTTCTGACGAAAAGACTTCCAGAATCCTGACCAAATATAGGGATCTTCGCCTTTTACAATTTTAAGTGTGATGTGAGATAACGCACTTATGGATGTTCCAATGGTAACCAATGGAATACAACCCAATATAAAAAGAACATTTAATATAATTAAATCAAATATTTTACTTAAAAATTCCATGACTGGATTATAAGGATTAAAAAAACTTCTCATTAAAGAACTCCTTTCGAGGTTTTATATCAGTGATATTATAAGTATAGTTAAAAGTAACTTTGAAGTCAATTAGGAAGAGATACTTGATTATTTATAGAAAAGATAGTATAAAAATACTGTATTAATCGTGCAAATTAAGAAAAATATAGGACAAAGATTTCTGGAAATACTTGTAATACAATGAATCTAGAAACAAAAGATCCTAAAGACATGGAGGAAATTATAATGAATAAACCAGTATTAGTGATCATGGCAGCAGGAATGGGAAGCAGATATGGCGGACTGAAACAGTTAGACCCGGTAGATAACGATGGACATATCATCATGGACTTTTCTATGTATGATGCAAAGAGAGCAGGATTCGAGAAAGTCGTATTTATTATCAAACATGAGATTGAAGAAGAATTCAAAGAGCATGTGGGAAGACGTATGGAAAAGTACATGGATGTCGCATATGCTTATCAGAATATCGATAACATTCCGGAAGGCTATGAAGTACCGGAAGGACGTGTCAAACCTTGGGGAACTGCACATGCCGTATACAGCTGTATGGATGAGATCGACGGACCATTCGCAGTTATCAATGCAGATGATTACTACGGAGTAGAAGCATTCAAGCTGATCTACAATTATCTGTCAACGCATGCAGATGATGACAAATACAGATATACAATGGTGGGATATCATCTTGCCAATACTGTAACGGACAATGGATATGTATCCAGAGGTGTATGTGAGACGAATGAGAAGGGAGAACTGGTATCTGTAACAGAACGTACCAGAATCGAGAAATACAATGGCGGTGTTGCGTACACAGAAGATGATGGTAATACATGGGTACAGGTACCGGATGATACAACGGTATCCATGAACATGTGGGGATTCACAAAGAGTATTCTGGAAGAGATCAAAGCAGGATTCCCGGCATTCCTTGATAAAGGACTGAAAGAGAATCCTATGAAATGTGAATATTTCCTGCCGAGTGTTGTCAGCAATCTTCTGGCAGAAGATAAAGCAACAGTATCGGTATTGAAATCTGCAGATAAATGGTATGGAGTAACTTATAAAGAAGACAAACCGGTTGTGGTAGCAGCTATTCAGAGAATGAAGGACGAAGGGCTGTATCCGCAGCATCTTTGGGAGGGAAAATAATGCATCCTGTAACACGGGAACAAAGAGATGAAGCGATTGCGCATTTTAAATATGAAGGAACATTAGTAAAGGACTGTCCATATGGAAGTGGACATATCAATGATACATTTCTCCTGGTGTTTGATATTGCTGAGATGGGAAGAATTAAAGTGATTCTTCAAAGAATGAATTCTACAGCATTTCCTAATCCGGTAGAGGTTATGGAAAATATCATGGGAGTTACGACATTCTTAAAGAAGAAAATCGCAGAAAATGGCGGAGATCCGGAACGGGAGACACTGAATGTGATTCCGGCGGTTGATGGGAAGCCTTACTATGTAGATTCGCAGGGAGATTACTGGAGATCATATAAATTTATTACAGATGCAAGTACTTATGATCTGGTGGAGAAACCGGAGCAGTTTTATGAGAGCGCTGTAGCATTCGGTAATTTTCAGAGTTTGTTGTCGGATTATCCAGCAGAGACTCTGCATGAGACAATCGAGAAGTTCCACGATACAAGAAATAGATTTGCCATATTTAAGAAGGCAGTAGAAGAGGACGTAATGGGAAGAGCCGCTTCGGTTCAGAAAGAGATCCGGTTTGTCCTTGACCGTGAAGATCTGGCAGATTATTTTGCAGAAATGTTAGATAGGCATGAGCTTCCGCTTCGTGTTACACATAATGATACCAAACTTAACAATGTTATGCTGGATGATAAGACTGGAAAGGGAATCTGTGTGATCGATCTGGATACAGTCATGCCCGGTCTTGCGATGAATGATTTCGGGGATTCTATCCGGTTTGGGGCAAGCACTGCACTGGAAGATGAACAGGATCTTTCAAAAGTGTCCTGCAGTATGGAATTATTCGAATTATATACGAAAGGCTTCTTAAAAGGCTGTGCAGGAAAATTGACGCCAAAAGAGATCGAGTTAATGCCGATGGGAGCAAAGATGATGACATTCGAATGTGGTATGCGTTTCCTGACGGATTACTTACAGGGAGATAAATATTTCAAGATCCACAGAGAAGGTCATAATCTTGACAGATGCCGTACGCAGTTTAAGCTGGTTGAAGACATGGAACAAAAGTGGTATACTATGAACGAAATCGTGAAAAAGTATAGTGACAACTAGGAGGTACTATCATGGCTAAGAAAATTTTGATCACTGGAGGCGCCGGCTATATCGGAAGTCATACAGCACTGGAACTTTTGAATGAAGGATATGAAGTTGTTGTATATGACAATCTTTGCAATTCATCAAAAGAATCTTTAAAAAGGGTAGAAGAGCTTACTGGAAAGCACATTACATTTTATGAAGGAGATGTAATGGACGAAGCTGCTTTAAAAGCAATGTTCGAGAAAGAGAATGTAGATGCAGTCATTCACTGCGCTGCACTCAAAGCAGTCGGAGAATCCGTACAGAAGCCATTGGAGTACTACCGTAACAATATAACAGGAACCCTGACATTGATGGATGTGATGAAACAGACAGGTGTTAAGAATATTGTATTCAGTTCATCTGCAACTGTATATGGAAGTCCAAAAGAGATGCCTATCACAGAGGAATGCCCGAAAGGACAGTGCACGAATCCTTACGGATGGACAAAGTCTATGATGGAACAGATCATGACAGACGTACAGAAAGCCAATCCGGATATGAATGTTATCCTGCTTCGTTATTTCAATCCTGTCGGAGCACATGAAAGCGGACGTATCGGAGAGGATCCTAAGGGAATTCCGAATAACC
>ERZ808240.2286-NODE-2286-length-21419-cov-5.546527_pt1 | contig 21419 bp, 18 predicted proteins | sample MGYA00521084_ERZ808240 | MGnify/ENA primary metagenome ERZ808240 (study PRJEB31516, sample SAMN03275571) | gut metagenome | biome: mammalia-associated habitat; material: feces | host: Papio cynocephalus | place: Kenya | collected 2012-08-06 ...
TTCATTCCGAAAATTCTCCAGAAAAATCTGAATAATTTATAGAATATCTTTGCAATACCGCCCTTGTGACAAATGCATTTACAGTTTTTAACCTCGGGCATAATATTATCACCGCAGGTGTCGCAGATACCGTCTTTGTCTGAATCGACATGACCGGTTTTGTCACAGTCTGTATCAGGCTTTGTTTCCTCTCCGCAAATGTCACATATGCCGTCGTTGTCGCCGTCCTCGTGGCCGAGTGCGGGGATTATCTCCTGTTTTACAATCGTTTCATTGCAGACTGAGCAGTGGGAACCCGCGGTAAGTCCGGTTTCTGTACAGGTCGGCTCAACTGCTTCATCTTTAACTATAATGTGCCCCTTAGCAGAACCGACATCTGTAATTGTATCTGTTGCATTACAACGTTCGCACTTTGCGGTCTTTGTTCCGTCTGCGGTACAAGTTGCATTGTTATCGGAAACATAGTTTTCAAAACTGTGACCGAGGGCGGGAACTGATATTCCTTCTTCATAAAAACCGCACTCATAGCATTCCTTATGTCCCTTTATTCCGGATTCTGTACACGTCGCTTCTTGCTCATACGTAAACATATCTTTATGTTCACACTGTAATTCAACAAAATTAAACGCATTCTCATTTGCATAATTTTTTACCGTAGAATATGCATATCCATAAATAGTAAGATCATTTGAGTCTCTGTTTGCATTGTAAAATGCTTTTTCTTTAATTTTTACATTCAGTCCATATATCTTTACATCTTTAAGATTTTTACAGTTAAAAGCAAAATTACCTATAAATCCAACACTCTTAGGAATAACAATACTAGTAAGTCCGGAACATGATGAAAATGCTCCTTCTTCAATTTCTGTAACACTGTCGGGTATAGACACACTTGTAAGCGTTGTACATCCGGAAAATGCATAATATAAAATACGGGTAACACTGTTCGGTATTGTTATATTTGTAAGTCCCTCGCATTCGTAAAATGAATCTGAACCTATCATCGTGACTCCGGCAGGTACACTATAACTGCCTTCTCTGCCTTGCGGATATTGTATAATCTTTGTAATATGATAATCAAATAAGACGCCGTCTATTGATTTAAAATTTTCATTACCGGTATTAACATTTATTTCCTTTAGGCTTGTACATCCTTTAAATACATTAATGCCAATTGTTTCTACACTATCAGGTAATGCAAAACTTATAAGGCTTGTGCAACCTTCAAATACCCAATTGCCTAGTGACGTAACGCTATTAGGAATTATTATGTTTGCAAGTTCTGCACATCCTTCAAATGCCCACGTGTCTATTGACGTAACACTATTAGGAATTATTACGTTTGCAAGTTCTGCACATCCTGAAAAAGAACGATAGCCTATTTTTGTAACACTTTTTGGGATAGTTATTTCTTTAAGTCCAGAGCAGTCAGAAAATACAAAACCATCAATCTCCGAAAGACTGTCTGATATTATTAAGCTTGTAAGACCGGTGCATTCACGAAATGCTTGTCTACCTATTGCAGTAACACTATCAGGTATAGTTAAACGTGTAAGACCGATACAGCTATAAAATGCCCATTCACCTATCTCTGTAACGTTGTCGGGTATTATTATTTTTGTTAGTCCGGTGCATCTGTAAAATGCGTTACTGCCTATTTTTGTAACCGTTTTCCCGTCAATCTCAGACGGAATTACAACATCGGTATCGCTGCCGATATATTTCGTTATTGATACGGTTTCATTATCGAGGACTTCATATTCATAGTCCCCGATTGTCTCCGCCCCAACCGAGAACGTCATCCCCGCAAAGCAGGACAAAACCATAATTACGGACAAAATTATAGATATTGTCCGCCGTCTCAACGTTTTCATAAAACAACCTCCGAAATTTTACTTTTACAGCATAATCAAAATCATACTGTCACAATCAAACGGCACAGGTACAACTTATTGCCATTATGATATATGTATAACTAAAACTAGAAAAGATTGCAAGTCAAATGCAATAAATATACTTAAAAATGTAATAATATCACAATAATAAAGCACAAAAAAAAGCCGTCGGGCACATCGACGGCTTTCTGATTAAATTAATATTTTTTACTGTTCTGTTTCAAATTTAACCGACAGAGTTTTGAGTTTATCGAAATAATCGGGCAGACTCTTATTTATCGACTGCGCATTCGTTATAACTCCCCCTGTTTTCGAGAGAATCAGCGACATCGCCATAACTATTCTGTGGTCGTTATGAGAATCGATTTCGCCCGCGGGTTCGCTCAGCGGGGCGGATATGACAGTAACTTTACTGTCCTCCTCGTAAACATACGCGCCGACCTTTTCGAGTTCCGTTTTCATCGAGGAAATTCGATCGCTCTCTTTTATTCTCAGTCTGTCCGTACCGGTAAACACTCCGCCGTGATTCGCCGCCGCGACGGCAAACAGAACCGGTCCTAAATCGGGACAGTCGGAAATATCGAGTTCGGCTTTACCCTCAGTCAAAGCCTTAAAATACTCCTTATAAACTCTGTCGCCCTGAAGACTGTTTTCGTCAAGACCCGTGACGATTACATGTCCGCCGACAGTATTGAACGCGTCAAATGCGCATGCATTCGAATAATCGCCCTCTACCGTAATATCGCACGGCACGAATTGCTGATTTCCTTTGATAAACAGAGTATTTTCATCCGTCCATTCTGCTTTTACGCCGAATTTTTCGAGACTTTTCAACGTTAAATCTATGTACGATCTGCTCTCTACGGGAGGAATAATCTCCAGAACACTGTCCGAATCAAGATTAGGCAAAGCAAACAGAAGTCCGCTGACAAACTGACTGCTGACATTTCCCACAATTTTAATATTGCCCGGCTTTAAACTGCCCTTTGCGAGGATATAATCATCCCCTCGTTTAAACTTAATACCCTGTCTTACAAAAAGTTCCTCGTAAACGCTTTGGGGACGGTGCATAAGGTACTGAGTTCCGTTAAACTCACACCTTTCACCGCATAACAGCGCAATGGGAATCATAAATCTCAATGTGCTTCCGCTCTCACGGCATTTAAGCGCACCGGAGGGCATAAACGAGTGAACGTCTATACCGTCGACAATAACGTAATCGTCTCCCCTCTCGCACTTTGCGCCGAGTGTTTCGAGACAATCGAGCGTCGCAAGAATATCGTTGGAATACGAGATATTTTTAATAACGCTCCTGCCGTTTGCAAGGCATGCGCATGTCAGAAGCCTGTGCGCCATGCTTTTTGACGGCGGAGCCTCTACGGTACCTGCCGCCAATGAAGAATAAAATTTAACATTCATAATTTATCCTCCCCGTTTTTTTATATTCTAATTTTATTAAGCCTCTTTGTCAAGGGTTTTCGGCATCTCTTGTCAGGTTTCGCATCCAGTTAAACCTGTTTATCTTAACCGCCGCAACAAAGCACTTTAAAATCTGGTCGCTTTTAAGGCATAAAAACGTAATCCACGGCGACGCCCCGAGCTTTACCGATATTAACGCCGACGGAATAACAACCAAAAAAACGAATATCGTATCGTTTTTAAATACGAATCCTATATCTCCGCCCGACTTTACGAGTCCGAAAAGACATGCGCACTGATAGCACGTTCCGACCATCGTAACAGACAGAACGTTTATAAACTGCTTTGCATACGCGCCCGCCTCAGAACTTACATTATAAAACGAGATAAACGGATTCTTTATTAAAAACAGCACAAGCCCGGTCACTATTCCCAAGCAGAGGAAAATCACCTGCACGGTTTTTGCGTACTCTATCATCTTATCGCGCTTGCCCGCGCCGACGGTCTTTCCGGTTATAATTCCAACAGCGGCCGCCATGCCGTTCATTGTGACGTATGCGAGATTGTTAAGCATATTCGCAATGCTTACAGCCGCCGTAACCGCCTTGCCCATGTGACCGATTATAACGCTGTTCGCCATCATGTTACAAGCCCAGACGATTTGCCCTGCGATAATCGGCGTACCGTATTTTATAAAATCCTTTAACAAAATCCTATCGAACGTAAGAAGATCCCTGACGGAAAGCTGCAGTTTTTTATCTATAACAAATACGTATATTATCATGATAATGCATTCGCATAATCTCGCACTCAGCGTAGCGATCGCCGCGCCCCGCACGCCAAGGGCGGGAAAACCAAATTTTCCGAATATCAATAAATAATTGAGCGCGACGTCGACAACAAGCGTTACAAGCGAAACCGCCATGCCTATATTCGCGGTCTCCACGCTTCTCATTGACGCTATGAGCGACTGCGTTATACAGAAAAACACGAACGAACAGCACAGCACACCGAGGTATTCGCGTCCGTTGGAAATAACCGAAGAATCGGGCGAAAAAAGAGATATGACCCAGCCGGGAGATACAGCGCATATCATACTTACCAGAAGTCCGAATACAACGGAGAATTTAAGACCGATTGATACTATCTTCTTAATGCTTCCGGTATCTCTTTTGCCCCAGTACTGCGCAGAAAGAACGAGAATCGCGCCCTCGATTCCTGTTGAAAAAACCTGCATAAGCGTCTGAACCTGGTTACCCATATAAACGCCGGATATCGCGCTGTCGCCGAGCGAGCCTATCATCAGGTTGTCGGCAAGTCCCACGCAGAACGTTATTAAATTCTGTAACGCTATCGGAATCGACAGCTTTATAAGCGTAGAATAAAAACTTCTGTCACGTGTTATTATCATAAACTATCAATTAATACTCTCGGTATATTTATTTTTCAATATTTCAATTTTTTCAGATGTAAGACCTATTCCGTTTTCAAAATAACCTTCGACACTGCCGAAATCGTTTTTCATCCTGCCGATAACGTGTTCAATGTATTTTTCGCTTACGCTCAGCAGTGCATAGATATAGTCCCTTATCGCCTTTGCGCCGGGGTATGTAAGGAACATTTCGAGTTTTTTCTTACGCTCCTTCTCTGTAAAGAAATTCGTGAGCATAAAATCCTCGGCTATAGTCTCCTCGTCAACTCCGATCACCAGTTCAACGAGAGCCGCCGCCATGCCCGCTCTGTCTTTTCCCGCACTGCAATGCCACAAAATGCATCCGTCGGTATCAATAAGAATATCAAAAAACTTACGGTATTCACTCATACCGTGCTCTGAGAAAAGAAACTTATCATACATTTCGCACATGTATGTATCGGGGTCGATTTTCACGTCGATTCCGTTTGTGAAAAGCTCAAGTCCCGTAGCCTTTTCATGCGTAACGCCCATTGCGGACTCCGTAAGAGGGGTAAGCCTGTAATACTTCGCACCGTTCAATATAATATCGGGAGCCTCTTTTGCTTCAAGGTCGGTTCTCAGATCAATTACGGCTTTGACTTTATATTTATTTTCGAGTATATCAATATCGCGTTCCGACAGAGAAGCGATGTTTCCGCTTCGGATGAGCAGTCCGTCCTTTATTTTCTTACCGCCGAACGATATATTTCCGAGGTCTCTCGTATTTCCCGCTCCGTCGAGCGCGATTTTTTCTCTTATTATCATCTGTCAAATCTCCTTGCATATTCACATTCGGCGCACAACTTTTCGCGCGCTTTAAGCGACGAAAAACCGTCGTAAATCATCTTCGCCCGCCCGCCGTTAAGAATTTCGTCTATTTCGCTTTCAAAAATATTTCCGAGCTTCATTTCGCCGTTTCTGTCAAGACAGCATGGAACGACCGTACCGTCGCACAGCACGGCTGTCTGATCTCTCAACGCGTAACAGAACCTGCCGTCGGTTTTATTTTCTACGCCCTCGCCGGGCCATTTAAATTTTTCGGCAAATTCCATATACGCGTTTTTCCTTAATTTATAACCCGTACGGTTTATTTCGGATTCGTGAAATTTATTTAGAAAATAATCGGTGATACTGCCGTTGAGACCGTTTCTGCTCTTTAAATTATCCGAATCAAGATTCCATAGTCTTAACGAAACAATAACGCCGTTTTCGCTTGCCTTTTTCGTAAATTCATATATATTTTCAAGGTAGTTTTCTATATCGATTCCGCCGTTTGCCTCAAACGAATGCACCGATACGCTGACCTTATAAAGCGCAGGAGAATTGAGCAGAATATCCTCTTTTTCCTTTAACAGCGTACCGTTCGTCGTAACGGAAACTTTAAGTTTATTATCATTGCACACAGACAGTATTTCATCTAAATTCGGATGCAGAAGAGGTTCGCCCATGACGTGAAGATAAATATAATCGCATACTTTCTTGACCTTGGGCGCGATAATCTTAAAATCGGGAACGGAGATAAACTCCTTCTTCCGCTCAGTTCCCGGGCAGAAATCGCAGTTTAGATTGCAGATATTTCCGATTTCGACATAAACTTTTTTTAACACCGCTGCTCAATCCCGATAAATCAAAATTTTATATAATTTTATCACACTTTACACTGTTATTCAACATAAAAAACTCTCGGAAACGAATTCCCGAGAGCCTGTGATTATATATTTTTTATTCTTTTATAACATTCTCGCCCGCCGACAGTTTTATCTCCTTACCGCCTATATAAGCGTAAGCCTCGCTGTTTTCGGGAACTATGAAAGTATATGTTATTCTGCCGTCCGAACCTCTGCGCCACTCGCTTAACACAACTCCGTTCTGTGAATCGACGGAAGCCTTTACGTAATTAATGCGTTCGTCTGTTTCGGGGCTGAAAATTATCTTTTTGAACGCGGGTGCGTCCTCGCTGATATTGATACCCGCCATATTGCCGTACATCCATTCCGCGACGGCGCCGTACGCATAGTGATTAAATGAATTCATATCCGCAGACCACATATCGCCGTTTTCCTTTATTGAATCCCAGTGCTCCCACGTGGTCGTCGCTCCTTTTTCGACGGAATAGAGCCACGACGGGAACTTCGTTCTCAATATAAGATCGTACGCAATTTTACTGTAACCGTAACGGCTTAAAATCGGGAGAATATACGGCGTGCCGACAAATCCCGTCGTCATGTGTCCGTACTCCTTTATCGAGTCGACAAGCTGTTTTACGACGCTTTCCTCATCGAGTCCGCACAGTCCGAATTTTAACGCGAGTATGCACGCAGTCTGAGTATCGCACGTAACTCTGCCGTCTTTTATATACTTTTTAATAAATGCGGATTTTATCTCAGCTATTAAGTATTCGTAGTACGAAATGTCCTCGCCTATCGCGTTGCCCGCGTTTATGAGAAGCTCAGTAGAGTATGCGAAAAATGCACAGGCAATCAAATCCTTATCCGTTTTTCCGTCGCATGCAGTCGTTTCGGGGCTGAAATCGAGCCAGTCGCCGAAATGCCTCCCGCCGAGCCAGAGATGATTTGTACTGACCGAATCGACATAATCAACCCAACGTTTCATCATTGGGTAATGATGCTTCAGAAGCTCCTTATCACCGTAGACAAGATACAGCGTCCACGGAACTATTACCGCAAAATCCGCCCACGCCGCCGACGGCTTATTATCACGGTCAAGACCGGGGATAACGTTCGGGAAAGAACCGTCCGCTCTCTGCTCAGTTATCGCGTCGTCGAGCCATTTTGTAAAGAATTTCTTAGTATCGAAATTAAGAGCCGCCGTCTTACAGAATACCTGCGCGTCGCCGGTCCAGCCGAGTCTCTCGTCCCTCTGCGGGCAGTCGGTCGGAATATCGAGGAAATTATCTGTATTGCTCCATATAATGTTAGAAAACAGTTTATTGAGCTTAGCGTCCGAGCACTCGAAATATCCGGTACGTCTTAAATCCGAGCTTACGGCAACGGCTTTAAAGTTTTCGAGTTTTATCTCGTCGCACCAGCCGCAGAGCTTAATATATCTGAATCCGAAAAACGTGTGCTGCGGATTATAAACTCTCGTTTTTCCGTCGCACGTGTAGTTAATTTCTGCTTTCGCTCCGCGATAATTCGCATTGTAAAACTCGCCGTTTTTGTCGAGCATTTCACCGTGCAGAATCTTGACTTTATCACCGCGGCTGCCCTTTATCTTAAAACGGACATAGCCGGTTATCTCCTGACCGAAGTCTATAACCTTATCGCCCGAGGGGGTGATAATAAGTTTTTTCGCGTCAAGGGTCTGAATCTCACGAATTTCCTCGCCCTGCTGGGGGATAAGAATATTCTTTTTATAATCGAATTCCACTGCGTTTCCGAGTTTTTCGGGCACCGCGGTCTCGTCAAACGTCTCGCCGTTATAAATATGAGAATAGATTACCGAGTCTGAATAAACAGACCATGACGAATCCGTTAAAATACATTCCGCCGAGCCGTCCGAATATTCAATGTCTATACTTGCAAGAATCGCAGGCTCTTTTTCACAGTCGACATCGTCACAAAAATCCTTGCAGTAGAGCGCGTTCCAGCCGGGAGCCGCGCTTATAACAGCGACAGTCTCGTTTTTCATAAACTCGGTGATGTCATAACTCTGATACTGTAAGCGGTGACGGTAGTCCGTCCAGCCCGGAGCAAGTACGTATTTTCCGACGCGTTTACCGTTAATAAACGCGTTATAAACGCCCATTGCGGTCACATTCAGGATCGCCCTGCGGACATTGCGGGAGTCAAAGCATTTCGTAAACTGAACGCTTATTCCGTCCCCCGAAACAGGAGTTTTAATCCACTTTGCATTATAGATAGTTTTCATATCGTCACGCCTTTCATAAGATAATACATAAAAAATAGTATTAATTTTATGAAAATTATAGCATATTTATATTAAGACCGCAATACTTAAGCTATCTTTATTTTTTATCTGTATTTTCTGCAATATGTATGATTTCAAAAAGCAAAGCGGGCACAAATGATGCGCCCAGGCAATCCTTTGCACAATTAAGAAGCTGATTGCACATATCGATATCCTCGTAGTACCCGGCTATCGACCCCTTAAAACAGAAAAAAATCAAAGCACCGATATATAAACTTATAACCAGAATACCGCCGTATATTATTAAACATTTTGAAAACGGATTTATTGATTTTACCGCCTTTTTTATCTCTTTAACGTCTATTTTCATGCGTCTCACCCTTGAATATATTTTAAAATTATTATAGAATACAATCAACACACAAATAAAGGAAGCGGTAAAATGACTATCGGAGCCTCGTCCGCCTGTTTTTACCCCGACGTAACGGAAAATTCGCTTGAACGCTTGGGCAGACTCGGGATAAAAACAGCCGAACTTTTCCTGAATTCCCCGTCGGAATTAAAGGATGAATTCGTAAAAACGATTATTGATATAAAACAAAAATACGGCATAAACATAGTCTCGCTTCACCCGTTTCAGTCGTTCGCGGAGTCATTTTATTTATTTTCAAATTATGAACGCAGATTTACGGATTCGCTTCCGCTTTACGAACGATTTTTCGAAGTAACGCACAGGCTCGGAGCGGATATATGCGTTTTTCACGGGGCCAAAATTCCGGGTTCGATATCCGACGGCGAGTATTTCGAAAGATTTAAGTATTTAACAGAACTCGGGAAAAAATATTCAATTCACGTCTGCCACGAGAATGTCGTTTATTACAGAGGCGAAAGTCCCGAGTATCTAAGGCGGATGAGGGATTATATCGGCGATGATTTCGGAGTCGTGCTTGATATAAAGCAGGCGTACAGAACGCATTTCGAATATACAGATTTTATAAACGCCGTCGGAGAAAACATACGCCATGTCCACATAAGCGACCATAACTCAAATAAGGACTGCATTCCTCCGCTGACGGGCAATTTTGATTTTAAAAAGTTTTTTAACGATATGAAAGCGATCGGCTATGACGGAAACTATATAATAGAAATATACGACTGGAGCTATTCGGAGGACAGGGAAATAGCCGAGGCGAAAAACAGGCTTGATAAAATAATGATTTAAAAGGGAAAAACATATGACTTACGACTTTTCCGAAATAATCAAAAACTCAATAAAACAAAATCCCGAACTGTTTAAGATAAAATCCGACAGCATAAGAGAATTCAAAGACAAGATGTCAAAAGTCATACCCGTCGACGCGCTTTATAATTTTCATCCCGAAAAAGAGCAGAGAGCGTATCTGTACGAAAAAATGATCAGATATATCAACGACCGTTCGAATTCATTTTATGACAGATACTGCATGTTAAGCGAGGCTGTCGGGCTTAAATACAAAACGGACGAATTAGCCGAGAGCATTATTTCAATGCTCGACGAAACGCCGGAAAACTATTCGAACGAGTACAACGTCTGGTCTTTGTTCGATATGCTCCGGTCGCTCGGAAAAAGGAAATATAAGGACGATTATATCCGCTTTGCAAATTCGGATAAATTCGATTCGAAAGATAAGCAATGTCTTTACACTCTTTTCGGCAGACTGAAAGACGAGAATTATGTAAAAATAATAATCGACGCGCTCAGCGACAAAAATGTAAGCGGTCACGCGCTGTCCGCGCTCGAAAAATATAAGGACGAAAATTATGATAAGTATTTCGAGCCGTTTCTCAACGATAAAAGAAAATGGGTCAAAAAAATTGCAGAGAGACGGCTTAATAAAAGTAAATAGAATATATTTCCATAACAAAAAATTGCATTTTGTAATTTCTCGTTAGTTTTTTGTAAACTTTTGTAACTTGCTTTTGTTTTCTCCCATGATAACATTTAATTGCAAAGGAATATGTTTCTTTTGCAATTTAAAAGGAAAGAGCGATAATATGAAAAAAGCAATCATCCCCGCATTACTTATAACGACTGCCGTAATTTTAGGCGCATGCGCTCAAACCGAAAACGAACCGTCAACCGGCGATGAATCTAAATCGGATATCTCCTATATTTCCGAAATATATTCAAACTCTCTTTATCACACGCAGATAAAAGCACATGACGGCAGAATTCTCGAAAATTTTGAAACGAGAATTAACCCCGAAATAATAAAAATTTCCGATTCGGTAACCGCAGTCTCAATTCAGTTCGGCTCGGGATTATCCACCAGAAAAACTTACGTTTACAACCTCGAAAGCGGAGATAAAGAAGAATATACAGCCGCGCTTACGATTTTTAATGACAATATAGTTTACTGCGACAGCACATCAATTACGGTTAAAAAGATTTTCGGCTCGAAAGAAAAGACCGTCTCCGAATTCGATTACCCCGTTTCAAAAACAAACGAAATTCCGTTCCTCGACGCGCAGCCGGATATCGAAAACGGAAAACTGACCGTTTCATATTATTCGGGTTCTTCGTTTGAAAAGAAAAGTCAGACGATCGACATTCCCGAATTTATCTGAAAAAGGAGATTAACATAAAAACAATTATAACGCAGTATCGGGCGATAATTTATTTATATAACTCGAAACCGCCGATAATACCGAAGTTTATAAAACACTGCGTAAAACGCAAACCGCTCCGATTATGCTCGGAGCGGTTGATTTATTCATATAATTAAAGCATATCCGCAAGGTCGAAGATAAGTTTCCTAGTCTTATCCCAGCCGAGGCACGAGTCGGTGATTGACTTTCCGTAAATGCCCTCGCCTATCTTCTGCGCGCCGTCGACAATGTAGCTCTCTATCATGAAGCCCTTGACGATCTTTTTAATATCCGAATTGTAACGGCAGCTGTACATAACCTCTTTCGCGATTCTGACCTGCTCAAACGGATTCTTTGCCGAATTGCAGTGGTTCGTATCAATTACGACAGCGGGATTCGCAAGCGACGTTTTAGCATACGCGTCGCAGAGATGCTCGAGATCCTCATAATGATAATTGGGCATCATCTGTCCGTATTTATCTACAGAACCTCTAAGTATCGCGTGGGCGAGAGGATTGCCCTCGGAGTGAACCTCCCAGCCTCTGTATATGAACGTGTGCTTGTGCTGTGCAGCTGTAATCGCGTTCATCATAACGGAGATATCACCGCTGGTCGGGTTCTTCATTCCGACGGGAACTCTGACTCCGCTCGAGGTCAGACGGTGCTGTTGGTTTTCGACAGAACGCGCGCCGATTGCAACGTATGCGAGAATATCGTCAAGATATCTGTAATTCTCGGGGTAAAGCATTTCGTCCGCACAGCTGAAGCCTGTCTCCCTCAACGCCCTCATGTGAAGCTCTCTGATAGCGACTATACCCTTGAACATATCGGGTTTTTCGTTCGGGTCGGGCTGATGAAGCATGCCCTTGTAACCGTCGCCCGTAGTTCTCGGCTTATTGGTGTAAATTCTCGGGATAATATAAATCTTATCCTTAACCTTTTCCTGAACCTCGCGAAGTCTTGTAATATAATCGATAACGCTGTCCTCGCGGTCGGCGGAGCAGGGACCTATTACGAGCAGAAGTCTGTCGTCCTCTCCTGTGAAGATATTTCTTATCTCCGCGTTCCTCTCGTCGACAACCTTTTTCATCTCGTCAGTGAGGGGGTACATCTCCTTAACCTCTTTGGGGATTGTCAGTTTTCTTTCGAAAATCATTTTATTCGTCCTCCTTTTTCTTGTCAAACAACGCTCTGCGCGCGGTTGACTGTCTCATTTTCTCTTTCATAGCCTCTATATCGTCGGATTCAAGAATTCTGTAAAACTCGTTGAATTCCGTTCTGAACTTATCCATCTGTGCAAGTAATGCCGTTTTATTAAGCTCGAAAAGCTCGCTCCACATGTTCTCGTTGATTCTCGCGATTCTCGTTAAATCTCTGAACGAGTCGCCCGTGTAGTCAACGAGGTGTTCGCTCTTTGAACACGTCATAAGACATATCGCAATGCAGTGCGTAAGCTGTGAAACGAATCCTATCATCTCGTCGTGCGCTCTGGGCGGAAGCGACGATATTCTGTTGAATTCGAGAGTCTGTCCGATAGCCTTGCAAACTTCAATAGCGTTGACCGTATTTCTGTCCGTCGGAACGATTATGTAGTTAGCCTCTCTGAATATACTCTCGTCGGCGTTTCTGACTCCGTAGACCTCGCGTCCCGCCATTGGGTGCGCCGCGATAAATTCAACGTCGGGTCTTAACATCTCCTGAATTTTATATACAACACATTCCTTAACACCCGTAACATCGGTAAGCACTGCGCCGGGTTTAAATAAATGCTGATTGTCCTCTATCCATTTTATGAATACATGCGGGTACAGCGCGAACACGATTATATCTGCCTCGCCGACGGCGTTTTCGTCTACATCGCAGAAGCCTTTTTCTATATATCCGTTCTCCTCGGCAAACGAAATGCTATCGGGGTTCGTGTCTATCGCCTTAACGTGAAAACCTCTGCGGGAGAGTCCCTGCGCGTAGCTTCCGCCCATGAGACCGAGACCTACTATAAGTATTTTAAGCTGATTATCGAGTTTCATTTTATTTTTCCCTGCTTTCGGTTATAAATTTCTGTAAGAATTCGATCGCTTCGACATATCCCGCGATACCGTGACCGGTTATCGTCTTTTTGCACGCGGGGCGTATATAGCTTATCTGTCTGAAATCCTCACGGCTCGGCACGTCGGAAATGTGAACCTCGACGGCAGGAATACTGACGGCTTTAAGCGCGTCTAAAAGCGCGACGGACGTATGCGTGTACGCTCCGGGATTGATTACAATTGAGTCCGACTTCTGATAGCACGACTGAATTTTGTCTACAAGATCGCCCTCGTGATTCGACTGATAAATTTCAACGTCGATACCGTTTTCACGGCAGTAGTTTTCAATTGTTTTAACAAGCGTATTATAATTCTCGCTGCCGTAAATATCAGGCTCCCTTATACCGAGCATATTGATATTCGCGCCGTTTATCACCGTTATTTTCATTCGTAATGCCTTCTTTCGATTTCCTTTGCGGGGATTTCGGGGTCGTCGAGAACTCCGATTTTTTCGTCGCCTACAGCAAGGTAACGAACGTATCTCTCGCCGTAGAGCTTCTCGATTCTCTCCCGCGTTCCCGCGAGCGGTCTGTCCGATGTCGGTACAAGCTTTTCAATCGGGCGGTCGAGGAAATATATTTTCGAATTCTGCTTTAGATAATCTATGTTTTCGTCCCTTAAAACGGCTCCCCCGCCCGTCGATATGACGGCTCCGTTTTTCTTTGAAACCTCAGCAATAATTTGAGATTCGATATTTCTGAAATACTTTTCGCCTTTTAATTCGAATATCTTTGAAATTTCGCCGTATTTTTCGACTATAAGCGAATCCGTGTCTATAAATTCGCGTCCCAAATCCTCGCTTATAATCTTGCCTACCGTCGATTTTCCGCACGACGGCATACCGACGAGAACGATATTTTCCTTATCCGCGTAAACTTTTTTGAATATCGAGTCCGTAATATTCTCATCATATTTCGTATCGAAGAATAATTCGGAAGCCTTTACAGCCTGCGAGACGAGCATATAAAGTCCGTCCGCATTCTTAATATTCCTGTCGCACGCGTCTTTTAACAGCGCGGTTACAAGAGGATTGTATATAACGTCGATAACGCCCGTAAGGTTTTTAAATTTTGAAATATCAATCGGCTTTTCACCGTTTTTCGGGTACATTCCGACGGGAGTCGCGTTTATTATAACCGACGCGTCCGTGTGCTTTTCGTACGCTTCGTTATACGTTATAACGCCCGCGCCCTCATGTCTTGACACCTTATAAATTTCGCCCGCGCCCATGTCCTTAGAAACGGCGTACGCGGTTTTGCTCGTTCCCCCGGTGCCTGATATGAGAACTTTTTTATCCTTTATTTCAACGCCCGTTCTCTTTATAAGAGATTCGAGTCCCGCAAAGTCCGTATTATATCCGTACAGCTTTCCGCCCCTATTTACGACGGTGTTTACGCTTCCTATTTTCTTCGCGTTATCGCTTATAAAATCAAGGTACGGCATAACCGTTTCCTTATACGGAATCGTGACGTTTATCGCCTTGAAATTCTTTTTCATCATCAGCTCTTTCACGCCGTCTTCGTCCGTTTCGTACAGACGGTAGTCATAGTCTCCTATCATTGCGTGAATTTCCTTAGAAAAACTGTGACCTAATTTTTTACCGAGAAGTCCGTACTCCATATTCATTCCCCCATAAACCAATCCGCACCGTGACGGGCGGTGAGCATATCGGCAATGCACAGAGCTGTTACGGAATCAACCACAACTCTTGCCCTGTGAATCACCGCGGGGTCGTGTCTGCCCTTTAATGAGAGAACGGCGTTCTCCATTGAATTCATATCGATCGTTTTCTGCTCTTTGAATATGGACGGAGTGGGTTTTACGGCGCATCTGAATATAATCGGCATACCGTTCGTAATTCCGCCGTTTATTCCGCCGTTGTTGTTAGTGTATGTTTTAACTTGAGAATTTTCAACGTAAAACGGGTCGTTGGCTTCGCTTCCCGTCATTTTCGCAAATCCGAATCCTGCGCCGAATTCAACGCCCTTGACAGCGGGAACGGAAAACAGAATGTGGGCAAGCTGACTTTCGACAGTATCAAACCATGGCTCGCCGAGTCCCGCTTCAAGTCCGATAACTGCGGTTTCGAGCGTTCCGCCGACGGAATCGCCCTGCGCCGCCGCTTTCTGGGTTTCGGCGATCATTTTTTCTTTTGCGTTTTCATCGAGTACGGCGTAGGGAATAGAATTAAGATAATCTATATCGTTCTTTAAATTATCAAAATCCCTGTCGCATATTCCGTGCAGATTTTTTATATGAGTCGCTATATACACGCCTTTTTTTCTCAGCATATCAACCGCAACCGCGCCCGCCGCGACAAGCGGAGCCGTAATCCTGCCCGAGAAATGACCGCCCCCGCGGTAGTCCTGATATCCGCGGTACTTTATCTGCGCCGTGTAATCGGCGTGCGACGGACGGGCGAGATATCTCGTTTTTTCGTAGTCCGCGCTTTTTGTATTCTCGTTTTCGATTATAAGAGCGAGCGGCGTCCCCGTGGCTTTCGAATTAAAAACGCCCGATAAAATCCTTACCTTATCGTCCTCGTGACGGGCAGTCGAAATTTTGCCCGCCGGACGTCTTAAATCAAGCTGGGAGGCTATGAATTCCTCGTCTATTTCAATTCCGGGAGCAAGTCCGTCGATAACCGCGCCGATAGCCTCGCCGTGGCTTTCGCCGAAAAGCGTTACGCTCAACGAATTGCCGAACGTGTTTTTCATATAAACTCACCCTCCCCCGTTTTTCTTATCAATGATGCTAATTCCTCGTTTGAAATCTTCTTTTCAATAAACGTGCCTATTTTTTCGCACATTATAACTCTCGCTCCGCCCGAGACGGCTTTTTTGTCGTGAAGTACGGCTTCGCACGCCTTATCGATATCGAAATCTGCCGATACGGGAAGCGACAATTTATTTAATACGTTTATAATTCTTTTTCTTACGTCATTAGAACTCATTGCGAGCATGCCGATTCCGACGCATTCGCCGTGGTAAAGAGTTCCGGGGTCGACGGTGCTTTCAATCGCGTGACCTATCGTGTGACCGAAATTCAAAACGCGTCTTAATCCCGACTCTTTCTCGTCCTTTTCGACAACATCCTTTTTAAGCTCGACGCTTCGCGCGATTATCAAATCGATATTGCTTTCGATATCGCCGTTTTCAAACAGAGAGAACAGTTTTTCGTCGAACGTCGCCGCCATTTTCGCGCTCTCTGCAAGACCGTTCGATATCTGACGCTTAGGAAGCGTTTCTAACACATCGGGGTCGATAAGAACTCTCTTCGGCTGCCAGAACGCTCCGACCGTATTTTTATAATGGCCGAAATCGATAGCCGTTTTACCGCCGACTGACGAGTCGACCTGCGAGAGAACCGTCGTCGGGACGTTATAAAAATCAATACCCCTCATGTACGTGGCGGCGGCGAATCCCGACAGATCGCCGACGACTCCCCCGCCGACCGCAATAACGCAGTCCGAACGCGTAAAGTCGTTTTCGAGCATAGCCTGAAGCAGTAATTTATAATTATCAAAATTCTTGCTCTCCTCGCCCTGCTCAATCATAACGCGCACGGGATTTTTACAGAACGAAGATATTATGTCCGAATACTCCGCCGGCACGCCCGAATCGGTAACAACAAGTACGTTTCTGTCTAAATTAAGAAGCTCGCCCGCTTTATTCAACACTCCGCGTTCAACCGTTATGTCGTAGCTGTTTTCCTTTAACGAAACATGTATATCCATTTTTCTCACTTCCCGAGATCAATTACTTGTTTGAATCTGCCTGCGATTTTAAGTCTCTCGCACTGCTTTGTAAGCTCCGAAATCATAGCCCTGCCGTTTTCGCTCTCGTCGCTGCCGTCGACCTCGACGTAGAAATAATACTGCCACGCGGGTTCTCTCATCGGACGGCTTCTGAGCGCCTTCATATTAAAACCGTATTTTCCGATAACGTTTATCGCCTTTGCTAGCGCACCGGGAACCTGCTTAACGGTAAATAGCATTATAAAGCTTCCCGTATCGGACGGCTTTTCGGGCGTTCTCGTAAGAACCGCAAATTTAGTCGTATTCTGCGTGCTTGCGTTTATGTCGTGGTCAATAACTTCGAGCGAATAAAGTTTAGCTGTATCAAGACTTGCAATGGCGGCAACCGATTTATCGTCCGATAAAGCGACCTTTTTGGCGGCTAAGGCGGTATTAGCGGCTTCCTCGGTTTCGAATCCGTGCTCTTTTATATAATCCGCGCACTGACCGAGTGCCTGCGGATGGCTTATGACCTTTTTTACGGAGTCGATATCCGCGCCCTTAACCCCGAGCAGATTCTGACACACGGCAAGCGAATACATACCGGTAACGTTGAGCGTTCCTTCGTAAATCAAATCTATGACCTGTCCGACCTCGCCCGCGTAGCTGTTCTCTATCGGCAGAACACAGCAGTCGCACTCTCCGTTTTCGACGGCTTTATATGCCGAATTAAAGTCGGGAAACGCGATTTTAACAGCGTCGGGAAAAATCCGTTTTGAGGCAATCTCCGCAAACGCGCCCTCAACGCCCGAATATGCGACGGTCATGCCCTGCATGAGTCTGCGCTGGTATCGTTTCGATATTTCCATAGTTGAAATGAGGAACGACGTATAGTATTCTCTTAATACCGGGTCATTTACGTACGCGCAGTTTTTAGCTATGACCTGCGCCTCGCGCCCCGCGTCGAGTACGGGCAGCCCGCGCTGTAATTTGTACTCCGCAACGTCCGCAACCGCGTTCATTCGCCTTTCGAACAGCTTTGCAATCTCGCTGTCCGTCTCGTTAATAATCTGTCTTGCCTGTTCAAGCTTATCCATTTTCTCAACCCGCTTTATTTAATAACAAATACTTTTTTACTCTCTTTTGCGATAATAAAAAACCACCGCCTAATTTCTACGTTCTACGCACGAAACCAAGCGGTGGGTATTTGCTTTTTACAAGATCAATCAAGTTCCTGTACAACGCAAGTATCCATCGCCTGTGTAAAGTAGTAATAATAAAACGCGGTGTTAAACATTATACAGTTCCTCCTTGATTTATTGCATAATTATTCTACATCACCGAAAAACGAATGTCAATACGTAATTCGATTTTTTCGTAATTTAACAAAAAATCCCCGTAAAGACGGTATAAATTTTAAATTATAATCAAATTCAAATGATTATGATAATTAGGATTAAGACGTATGTCTTCCCGAGGTAAAGGCAGAGATTTTTATTTTTGAATTTACCGGCGGAAAACCGCAGATTTCATCTTGCCGACGCATTGTTATCATTCATAAAACCGTAAGTCTCTTTAACCGTAAAATATCAATGCCCTGTTATAAATTTACTAAACGTAAGTATTGACAAAATCTGAAAAAACCATTATAATATAAATACAAGGAGTTACCGGATAGACGGTTGCCCTTAAAGTTTGCAGAAAAAAATGACCGCTTACTTTTCAGGTGTGGGCGGTTATTTTTTTTCGATAAAGTACAGCACAATTAATATAAGTAACAAAATCGTTAAAAATAAAATTTCTGTCATACTTTCACCCCCTTATCAAAAATAAGAGGGTTTTCGCCCTCTTAACAGATAAAAAGGGCAAACCGCCTACCGTTTATAGGTAACTCCAAGGTTCACATATATCTGTGAACGTCTTAAGTTTATCATAAAATTTCATTATTGTAAAGATTTTTTTACAAAGAAACAGGGTTTTGACCGTAAAATGTCAAAGCCCTGTTTTTATGCATTAATTTAACTGCGCGTCAACAAAAATTCCGCTGTGATCCGATATATCGGCAAGATATGAATACGACATGAGTTTAAAGTTTTTAATAACGGTATCGCCCTTAAAGAAAATGTGGTCGCCGTCGTGCATATCCATTGATATACAGTCCTGATTCAGCGCACCGGGAATAATTTCGGTCATATCGCCGACAGATGAAGATTCGCAATTGAATTTGGAGTCCGTCATTTCTTCAGTAATCTTAGCGTATATCTTTGTTATGGGGTCGGACGGGTCGATGTCCGTTCTGTTATCCCATGTATTATAGTCGCCTGTCGAGAATACGGGACAATTATACTTCTTGATGATTTTATTTACGGTTCCGACCATCTCGTCAACTTCCGAACCTATTATCTGCAGTCTGTTATCAACATCGTCCCAATAATTAGTCTCGTTGTTCCATGTAAGAAAATCCAAATGAGTGTTGGTGACAGCGAAACGTTTGCCCGTTTCCTTAACCTCAAAAACGCCCCATGCAACCCTGCGGGTTTGTTTATAAGCGTCTTTATATGTCCTGAATTTGTAATCTCCGCTGTCTATAAGTTTGAGCGTATTCGAATTATAGACAAGCGCAGTCATCTTCTGATCCTTAAAAGTCGACACCGGGTTAATAACCTTATATCCGTCGGGCAGATACTGTACGAATACCGATGTCCACGCCCGGCTCTGCTCCTGGACTCCGATAACGTCGGGACTGTATGCTTCGAGCATCTTAAAGAATTTTGCGGCTCTCGGCTGTACGGGATTAACGCCCGAACCCCAGTCAAAGTCAACGAGTACGTTATAGCTCATGACTCTTACATCGGCTGAATTTTCGAACGCGTCCGCATTCAGCTGTTCCTCAAATCCATCGGGTACGGTTACATCCGTCATGTCAACGTCCGGAACGTTCAATCCCGGAAAACCTATGCCCGCCGCAAGCATAAACGTAAGTATCGCATACAGCGCGCGCGAATTTCTCAATAATGAAAAGAATCCCATGTTTTTATCTCCTTGCTTTTGTGTTTTTGTAGTTAGTTCAAAATAGCATCTGTAAAAATCGGAAAAGCGTCCGATAAATCATCAAGGTATGTGTATGACAATAAGCAATATGTTTCAATTTCGGCATTACCCTTATAGAAAATATGATCGATAAAAGGCATGTCAAGCGTGATATAAACATTATATTTTATTTCATCCGGATGATCCTTTGCATTGCCTTCCCTTGCATTTTTACAATTATGTTTTGTATCAAGCAGTGATTCGGTAATCCTTGCATAAGTCTCGGACCACATTGTTTGCTCATAATTGTTATCACGCGTATTGTAATCGCCGGTCGAAAATACCGGGCAGTCATATTTCTTGATGATTTTGTTTACAGCTGCGACCATCTCGTCGGCTTCTGCAAATGTTTTCTGTAAACTTGAAGTATCCTCCCAATTGATACCGTCAAAATGAGTATTTGTAACGCCGAAAATTTTTCCCGTTTCTTTTACCTCAAATACTCCCCATACAACACGGCGAAGTCTCTTATCAACATCCTGATTAAATTTAAAATCTCCGCTGTCTATAAGTTTCAAAGTATCTGTATTATAGATAAGCGCAGTCATTTTTTCGTCCGTATATGTCGACACGGGATTTATAAGACGGTATCCGCCGGGCAGATTCCGGATAAAATTCGCACTCCACGCCTTGCTTGCTTCCTGTACTCCGACGACGTCGGGGCGGTACGCCTCAAGAATTTTATAAAACATTGCGGCCCGCGGAGGTACAGGAGCAGTAACTCCGTATCCCCAATCGTAGTCAACCATTACGTTTGAATCCATTATTCTTACGTCGGCGGTGTTTTCGAACGAGTCCGCGTTCAGCTGTTCCTCAAATCCGTCGGGCAAAGTTACGTCCGACATATCTGCATTCGGAATATTTAATCCCGGCAGTCCTGCGCCTATGGTAAGGATAAACGCCAATATTGAATATAATGCGCGCGAATTTCTTAATAACGAAAATAATCCCACAATTCCGCTCCTTTTCTCTCTGAATCAAAATGAATAATTTTCACTATATTCTTTATCATAATTATATATAAATTATATTAACAAATCAAGTACACTTGCAGAAAAATGAAGTAATATTTTTTTGATTATCACTGTATTTATAAAAAACATGCTTACCGCGTTTTAACGGCAAGCAAGTTTTTTACTTTGCTGCTTACTTAAACGAACCGAAGAAACCGAAAAGAAGTTTGAACAGTCTTGTAAGGAAGCATCTGAGTTTAACGAACG
>ERZ808240.2287-NODE-2287-length-21412-cov-4.366016_pt1 | contig 21412 bp, 18 predicted proteins | sample MGYA00521084_ERZ808240 | MGnify/ENA primary metagenome ERZ808240 (study PRJEB31516, sample SAMN03275571) | gut metagenome | biome: mammalia-associated habitat; material: feces | host: Papio cynocephalus | place: Kenya | collected 2012-08-06 ...
CTATTCAACGGCTTCATCTGAATAAGAGCACGCAAAACCAAAACAGTTTTAAAAGTCAAAAAATTGCATGAATCAACTTTTAAAACAGCAGAAGACATCGAACCGAACCAAAAGTCAGCGAGCATGGCCTCTGGCGGAGCAGATTGCCCCGAAAGCCAAGCGCATTGGCCTTGTGGCCATGCGCAAGGCTTGCAGGGGCAAGATGCCCGCCAGAGGCCTGCGCAGCGTCGGCCACGAAATGAAAAAAGCCGGCCAAAGCCGGCTTTTTTCATTGAGTCAACCTATTCGGCGGACTGGCCCAGCGCGAAGCGCTTGAAGCCGGTCACCTTGATGGAGCCGCCGAGCTGTTTGGCAACAGAGTCGACGTACTCGCGCACAGTCTGGTCGGAGTTCTTGACGAACACCTGCTCGACCAGGCACTGCTCCTTGTAGAACTTCTCCAGGCGGCCGGTAGCCATTTTCTCCTGGATGGCTTCGGGCTTGCCAGACTCAGCGGCCTGAGCCTTGTAGATGCCCTTCTCGTGCTCGACGACGGCCGGATCGACATCTTCGCGAGAGGTCGCGATGGGGTCGACGGCGGCAACCTGCATGGCAACGTCGCGGCCGCACTGAGCGAACTCGGCGGAAGCGGTGTCGACGCCTTCGGTGGCGAAGGAAACCAGAACGCCAATCTTGCCGCCCATGTGGATGTAAGAGCACACAGCATCGGCTTCGACAACGGCGAAGCGAGGCAGCTGGGTGTTCTCGCCCATCACATGGATGCAGTCGGCCACGATGGCGTCAACGGTCTCGCCGTCGATTTCAGAAGCCTTCAGGGCGTCCAGGTCGGCAGGCTTGTTGGCAATGGCGGCGCGGGCGATTTTCTCGGCGTAGGCCTTGAACTTCTCGTTCATGCCCACGAAGTCGGTCTCGCAGTTCAGCTCGACCAGGGCGCCGGTCTTGGCGTCCTCGGACACGAGAGCCATGACGGTGCCCTCGTTGGTGGCGCGGCCGGCCTTCTTGGCAACGGCAGCCAGGCCACGGGTGCGCAGCACGTCGACGGCGCCGTCCATATCGCCGTTAGCCTCGGTGAGGGCCTTCTTGCACTCCATCATGCCTGCGCCGGTCATTTCGCGCAGTTCCTTGACCATGGAAGCGGTGATGTTGGCCATCTTTGCGGTTCCTTTCTCAAGTTTGTCTTTAGGAAAAACGGGCCCCGCTTCGATTCGCGAAACAGGGCCCGACCTCTACTGTGGGTAGAAAGCACTGGGCTTTCGACTATCGGTAGAAACGTTACTCGGCAGCAGCCTCGGTGGCGGCGGCTTCAGCAGCCTCGGCCTCGGCGGCCATCTGCTCTTCGATGACGGGAGCGCCGGTAGCGGCGATCACGGCGTCGGCCACGAAGGTGCACAGCAGGTTCACCGAGCGGATGGCGTCGTCGTTGGCGGGAATGCCGAACTCGACGTCGTCGGGGTCGCAGTTGGTGTCCAGGGTGCCCACAACGGGGATGCCCAGACGCTTGGCCTCGTGGATGGCGAGCTGCTCGCGGTTGGTGTCGACAACGAAGATGGCGTCGGGGAGCTTCTTCATGTTGCGGATGCCGTTGAGGTTGGTCTGCAGCTTGGCGAGTTCCTTCTTCAGCAGGATCTGCTCCTTCTTGGGCAGAACCTCCATGCGACCGTCAGACTCCATGGCCTCGAGCTCTTCCATGCGCTGAACGCGAGAGCGGATGGTCACGAAGTTGGTCAGCATGCCGCCGAGCCAGCGGGCGTTGACGTAAGGCATGCCGCAGCGGTCGGCCTGAGCGGCGATGGCTTCCTGAGCCTGCTTCTTGGTGCCGACGAACAGAACCGTGCCGCCCTTGGCAGCGGTGTTCTCGACGAAGGTGTAAGCCTGGTCCAGGCCAACGAGGGTCTGCTTCAGGTCGAGGATGTAGATGTCACCACGGTTGCCGAAGATGTACGGCTTCATCTTGGGGTTCCAACGACGGGTCTGGTGACCGAAGTGAGCGCCTGCTTCCAGCAGGGACTTGACGCTGATTTTCGCCATGTCATTCTCCATTCGTTAAGCGTCTGCCCGAGGTCATCCCTTAGCGTCGCAGCCTTTTCCGGTGGCCACTCGCGACGCCAGGTCGCTCGGACATGTGAAATATAGAAACCATGGCATTATACGACTTCGCAATGCACATGCAAGAGAAATTCACAAGGTTTGGGAAGGAGGGTCCGCCAATCGCAAGCGGCCCCAAATACTCGCTTGGCCCTCCCGCGCGCTCGTGAACCCGTTAACGCCCTGAGTATTTAACAGGTTCGCTGCGGCCGATTGTCGACCCGGAATGCGGCACGCCAACCCGGACTTTGTCTACTTCCCCTTCGCCACGATAAGGCCCGCACGGCGAAACGCCATGTAGATGACATAGCTTGCCGCCACCACAGGCACCATAACTAAGAACAGCGTGCGATAGCCGAACGCAGGCGCAATCCAGCCCAGCAAGATGGGGCACAGGCCGATGGCCACGTCAAGCAGCACGAAATACGTGGAGTTCGCAGCCGTCAGCCGGTCGTCGGCGCAACCGCGCATGGCCAGCACCAGGCCATTCGGCTGTACCGAACCCACGCCGACGCCCGCGAGCGCCGCAGCAGCCAGCAGCATGGCGCCGTTCTGCGCGAACCCCATGATGAGCATGCTCGCCGCCAAACACGCATACCCCAACGTCATGATGCCCTTGTCGCCCGCCGAATCGAACCAACGACCCGTGAACGGACGCGTGACGAACATGGCGATGGAATACGCCACGAAAAAGAAACCGGCCGCATCGGTGAGCCCCACCTCGACGGCGTAGGGATTGATGTAGGTAATCAGCGCGCCGTAGGCCAGATACCCCACGGTGATGGCGACCGACACGGGAAGCGCGCTTACCTCTATGAAATTCGACAGGCTGATTTTGCGCTTCCTGGAAGCGGAACGGGGGCTTTCGGCGGCCGATACCGCAGCGGACTTGCCGCTCGTCTTGTCAATCGAGGCAACCTGGGCGCCATGTGCTTTGGATTGTCCGGCCACCGAACCGGCACGAACGTCGCCTGCCTGTATGCTTTCCTTTTGGGCAAACGCAGACTGCGTGACGCCTGCGCTCACGAGGGCCTTCCCCGTCTTGCGCTTTACGCGACCCGGCGTCACCACCATCAACGCCGCGAAATAGCCCACGGCAATCATGCCGATGCACGCAAAGAACAGCGCGTCGAAGTCGCCCGCGTTCGAAAACGCCGAACCCAGCAAGGGGCCCAGCGCCGCGCCCAGCGTGACCGACAGCATGTAATAGCCCACGCCCTCGCCCTTGCGCGAAAACGGGATCGACTCGCTGACGATGGACGTCACCGTGGTTTGCGACAGGCCGTAAAACGCCCCATGCAAGAAGCGCAGCGCGATGAACACGCCGATGGCCGGCACGTGCTCGAACGCCAAATACAGCAACGTGCAGGCGACCTCGCCCGTCATGCACGCGATAAGCACCTTCCCGCGGCCTATTTTGTCGATGGCGCCCGCGAAGAACAGGCGCGCGCACAACGCGCCCAGGATGAAGACGCTCGCCGTGAAGCCGCCCTCGGTCGCGCCGGCCGCAAACTGCATGGCCGAATACCCCGCCATGGCGACCATGAGCGCGTAATACTGCATATAGAGGATGAAATTCACCGCGAAGCCCGCGACGAAGCGCGGCGTGAAGATGCGCTCGGCAGGCTTGGTGGGCTTGGCGGGCTTGGCGGGCTCGGCTGGCTTCGCGGGCTTGGCTGGCTCGGCTGGCTTCGCGGAACCGGCAACTTTAGTCGGTTCACCCACATTGGCGGGCGTATTGGGTTCATTACTCGTAGATGCCTTCGGCATGAAAAACTCCTCGGGGTAGTACTGCGCGCTTTTTCGCGCGCGATGCTTGAGTATCGCGCCGAATTGTTGCCAATTCGCGAATTTCGCGCCACCTTCACGAAACATGCGAGCTAGCGAGGCACGCCAGAAACAGGCAAATTGCACAAAACGCAATTCGCCCTGCGAAATGCAAGAAAATTGGACCTGTGGACGATTTCCGACACCGAATTACCGGCCAAACCAGCCGCATCGCACCGTCATCTAAAACCCTGAATACATATCCCCAGGTCACAAGCCTGCAGAAAATCATTCAGATTGAGGAGAGAAAATACCAGCGAAGGGAAATCGTCCACAGCCCTCAATTTCTTGCGAATCCCGCAAGATTTCATGCGCAGGACGCCGGCGAGCGGGCAAGGGGCGTCCCCTTGAGATGGATTTAACGCGTTCGGAGCGCGGCCTAGCTGGTTTAGGGGACAGCCCTTTGAGCCACAGATTACCGAAACGAGAAAGGGCCGGGGGGCTTTGCGCCCGCCGGCCCGAAACGGCCGCGCGTCGCCACGTTGTCGCGGGCCGATAGGATGGTTGTTGCTGCTAGGGAAACACTTATTAATTTCGCCACCCCTGCGCTCGGCGGCGGCACGTGAAAGGCTCAAGCCTCGCTTGGCCACGTCAGTAGGCGCGTTCGGCTTCCGCCTCCCACGCGCTCGCCGCAGACGCGCGGGGCAAGACGGCCTTGATCAGCGCTTCCCTAGTTCGCGTACATCGACGCGTACGGACGGCTGTTCGCGGGCCGCAGGCGGTAAAAGCCCGCGCCGGTGATGTCGGCCGGCTCGTCAAGCTCGGCGGCGAATTTCTCGTTGTATTCGCCAAGCAAACGAGCAAGCACCTTGCAATCGCGCTCGTCGACCGGCTCTTGCACCAAGCCTGCGGGAATATCGCGATCGTCAAGCACATGCTTCAGGTAAATCACGCCGCCGTGCATGCCGGTCGCCAAATACGGGCCCGGCTTGCCGAGCAGCACAATCACGCCGCCGGCCATGTATTCGCCCAAGAAACTGCCCGCGTCGCCGCCAATCACGATGGCCGGGGCCTTCTCGCCGTATTCCTTCATGTGAATGCCCACACGCCAGCCGCAACCGTCACGCACGAGGATGCGCCCGCCGCGCATGCCGTAGCCCGCGGCATCGCCCACGCGTCCGTGAATCACGATGTCGCCATCGTTCATGGTGTTGGCTACCTGGTCTTGCGCGTTGCCGAACACCTCGATTTCGCCGCCGTCCATGTAGCACGCCATGTCGTTGCCGGGCACGCCGTGAATTTCCAGGCGCTTACCCGCCGGCATGCCGCAACCCAGGTAGCGCTGGGCGAACGTCTCGCGCAATTCGACCACGTCGGACGTTTCAAGCGCGGCGCGAACGGCCGCATTGCCCTCGGTGAAATGCACCGTGCCAAGCGTGACAACCGTGCGATCGTCCCGCTTATCGACGATGGGTTCGTCGGTGGGAAGGTTTTCGAATTCAGTCATGGCATTCCTCGCCTTCTGCCTTGGGCCAGCCGTGCTCATCAAGCTTCGATGAGGGATAGCCGCGATGCATGCGCGCAGCACCTTGGGGGAAATCGATGTTCAGCGGCGCGCGGTCGAACACGTCGGTCGCCATCGAGGACACGGGCACGCCGCGCTCGATCATCGCGGTATACATGCCCGCATGGTCGGGACGGTTCAGCAGAACATAGCCCATAAGGCGGTCGCCGCGCGTGACGAACTTCACGTACTCGTCGCCCTCGACCTCCACGCGCACGTCGAAGCCGCCGTCAGCAGGGGGGTTAATAATTCCCGAAGTGAGCAGCGTCACGTCGAAGAAATCGACCGCGTTCACAGCAAAGCTGCCCTCGTCGGGAAGCGCACCGGGCAAGCCGGCCATGTGCGTCGCGGCAATACGGCCTTGGCGCACGGCGTTCGGCCACAAGGCCAGCGGGCGCTGGCTGCCGTCGAGCATGTCGGTAACCTGCGTCACATCGCCCGCGGCATACACGTCGAGCAGGCTGGTTTGCAAATCGGGGCCACACACAAGGCCGCGGCCCTGCTCGGCGCCGGCCTCGACGGCGAGCTTGCTTGCAGGACGCACGCCAACGGCCACGACAACCATGTCGCACGCTTCGTCGGCGCCATCGGTACGGCGCACATGCGTTACGCGATCGCCGTCGCCAAGCATTTCGTCAATCGACATGCCTGCATGGCAATAAATGCCATGAGGCTCCATCAAGCGCGCCACCACGGCGGCGCCGTCTTCGTCGAGCACGGCAGGCAGAATGCGCGGGCTGCGATCGAATACGTCGATGCGGTCGACGTAATGCGACAGCGCTTCGGCCGCCTTCATGCCGATAAGGCCGCCGCCAATCACCACCACGCGGCTCTCGCGGCCCTCGGCATGCGCGCGCTCGGTAGCCTCGCGCGCATCGCCCCACGCGTCAAGCGCGTCGTCGAGCGTAATGAACGTGTGCACGTTAGTGCGGCCTTCCATGCCGTCAATCGGCGGCACGAAGGGAACCGAGCCCGTTGCCAGCAGGCACTTGCCGTAAGCGACCTCTTCCCCGCCGGCAAGTTTTACCTGGTGGGCAGCGGGGTCGAGCTCAACGGCCTCGAACTCGGGGCCGAACATGGTTTGAATGCCTCGCTTCTCGTAGAAGTCGGCCGGCTTGTAATTAAGATGCTCGCGGTCGGTTTTGCCTTCGAGCAAATACGAGATGAGCGGGCGCCCATAGCAATGGTACGGCTCGTTGGACACCATGACGATGCTCTTGCCAGGCGCCGCGGCCGACAGGAACTCGGCGGCCGTCACGCCCGCGGCGGAGTTGCCAATAATCAGGAAATCGCAGGTATGGTGCGCCATTTACCTCGCCTCGCTTTCGACATAGATGAGCGCTCGGTTCGGACACGCGGCCACGCAGCTGGGCTCGCCCGGCGTGCCCGCGCCGTCGCCGCACAAATCGCACTTCAAAGCGATGGGCTTCACGCCCGAAGGCGCCGGCACCACGGTGATCGCGCCGAACGGGCACATGCTGACGCACGTACGGCAGCCTACGCAACGCGTGGGGTCGCTGGTAACCACGCCGGTTTTCGGGTCGCGCTGCATGGCACCAGAAATGCACCCCTCGACGCACTTCGGCTTCGCGCAATGACGGCAGTTCGCCGCGAAGCTCACAAAGTTGTCGCCCTCGACGCGCACGCGGTTGTGGATATCGTCGCCAGCGAGCTTGAACGCCTTCACGATATTGCCGGGCCAGGGAGAATGCTGCGCCTTGCACGCAACCTCGCAGCGGCGGCAGTTCACGCACCATTCGGGAATCGCGTAAATTCTCTTCATATCGATCACTGCTCCCCCGCGTATTTAACGCCCAGAATCTCGAGTTCTTTCTCGTTCAAGCCCACACCGCGAAGCATGAGGCGGTTGCCGCGCAGGCTGTCGATGGCGTTGATGCCCATGCCGCCCATGAGCTCCTGCACCTCGTGGTTCCACGCGCGCACCAAATTCACCACGCGTTGGGCAGCGATTTCAGGGTTCAAACGCTTCGTGAGCTCGGGGCGCTGAGTAGCGATGCCCCAGTTGCATTTGCCGCCCGCGCACGCCTGGCACTGGTGGCACCCCATGGCGATAAGTGCCGAGCTCGCACAGTACACGGCGTCGGCGCCCAAGGCTACAGCGCGCACAATGTCGGCCGAGTTGCGGATGGATCCGGCAGCAACCAGGCTCACTCGGCTGCGAATGCCCTCGTCGCGCAAACGTTGGTCGACGCTAGCCAGGGCCAACTCGATGGGAATGCCCACGTTGTCGCGCGTGCGGGCCGGGGCCGCGCCCGTGCCGCCGCGGAAGCCGTCGACCACAATCACGTCGGCACCGGCGCGCGCCATGCCGCTGGCAATGGCGGCCACGTTGTGCACAGCGGCCACTTTCACCGAAATGGGTTTGGTGTAGCGCGTGGCTTCTTTCAGACTGAAAATGAGCTGGCGCAAATCTTCAATGGAATAGATGTCGTGGTGCGGCGCGGGGCTAATGGCATCAGTGCCCTTCGGAATCATGCGCGTGCGGGAAACCTCGTCGTTGATTTTCTCGCCGGGAAGGTGCCCGCCGATGCCAGGCTTTGCGCCCTGCCCGATTTTGATTTCGATCATGGCCGCGGTTTCGAGGTAGTGCATGTCCACGCCGAAGCGGCCCGAGGCTACCTGCACGATGGCGTGGTCGCCGTATTGCTCGAGATCTTTATGCAGGCCACCCTCGCCGCAATTGAAGTAGGTTCCCAGCTCTTCGGCCGCCATGGCCAACGACTTTTGCGCATTCAGCGAGATGGAGCCGAAGCTCATGGCCGAAAACATGATGGGCACATCGAGCTTGATGCGCGGCGGCATGGGGGAAACCACCTTGCGCTCGCGCTCGTTGATGCGCAGCGCCGTGGGGCGGCTGCCCAGAAACACGCGCGTCTCCATGGGCTCGCGCAGCGGGTCGATGGAGGGGTTAGTCACCTGGCTGGCGTTCAGCAGCAGATGGTCCCAGTAAATCGGATAATGCTGGGGGTTGCCCATAGAAGAAAGCAGCACGGCGCCGGTTTGCGCCTGCTTGGCGATGTCTTGCATGGCGGCAAGGTTCCAGTTGTTGGAGCCGTTGCCCACCTGGGGCCAATCGGTGATGGAAAGCGCGTTCGTGGGACACATCACCACGCAGCGCTGGCAATTCACGCACTTCTTATGGTCGGCCACCACACGGCCCAAGTCGTCATCGACCGTATGAACCTCGTTGGCGCACTGGCGGGCGCACACGCCGCACTTGATGCACTGGTCTGCGTCGCGCAGCACCTTGTAGCGCGGATACGTCATATCGAGCATGGCTTAGGCCTCCTTTCGGGTAATGCGCGTTTGCTGGTGAATATCGGGCTCGTTTTCGGCAGCGGCGTTTTTCTTCGCGCGGGCCACTTCATCGAGCTGCACGACGAACGGCACGCCGCCCTCGATGGAGCGCACATTTTCGACATCGGGGCATACCAATTCGATGGACGCCTGCTCGCTGGCGAGGTAGACCATCGAGCCCTTCTCACCCACCATCAGCGCGCGCAGCTTCAAGCGGTCGTTCAGCGCCAGCAGGCCCTCTTCCGAACCAAGGATTACCGAGAACGGGCCGTTCACCAGCGCGTCGGAATACACGCAGCGCAGGGCCGTTTCAAATTCGGCCTGCTCGGGCGGCATGCGGTCGATGGCATCCCACGACGGGGCGGCCATGATATGCGCCGCCATTTCCTGCGAGAAGCCATGGCGGCGAACCAACAGGTCAAACAGGTAGGTGATGACCTCGGTATCGGTCTGTAGGGCGCAATCGTAGCCGAACTGTTCGACGTAGCGGCGGTTGGTGTCGTAGCTGGAGATTTCACCATTATGGACGATAGACCAGTTCAGCAACGTGAACGGGTGCGCGCCGCCCCACCAGCCCGGCGTGTTGGTGGGGAAGCGCCCGTGCGCGGTCCACAGCCATGCCTTGTAGTCGTCGATGCGATAGTACTCGCCGATTTCCTCGGGGTAGCCCACGCCTTTGAACGCGCCCATATTCTTGCCCGAGCTTGCGACGAACGCGCCATCGATGTGCGCGTTGATGTAGAACACGCATTGCATGACGTATTCCTGTTCGTCGAATTCGCCCAGCTCGACTTCGTGATGCGTCGGGTGCGGCGTAAGGAAATAGCGCCAGGTGTCGGGCGGGTTCTTGATGGCCTTCACCGCCGAGGTGGGAATGCGCTCTTGCTTTTCGGACAGGAAGTGCTCGTTGAGGTAGGCTTCCGTGTTCATGCGCGCCTCGTGGCTTTCGTAAAGCACATGGAACGCGTAGAGGTCAGCGTATTCCGGATAAATGCCGTATGCGGCAAACCCACCGCCCAAGCCGTTCGAGCGGTCGTGCATCAGCGCGATGGCCTTCAGAATATCGCAGCCGTCGTGGCGCGTGCCCGACTTGTCCATGATGCCGGCGATGGCGCACCCGGCGGGAATGCGCACGTCGCCCTCGCGCAAACCGCGGCTGTCAAGCGCGCGTGCGCGGGCTGCCGCCTGTTGCGGCGTTTCAGCATAGTGCATACTGCACCTCGTTTCCCCCATTGGCCCAGCCCGGGCAATTCGAGGCGTGGCGGCCTCGTCGCGGCGAGCGCGTGGCGATGCGCCGACCGCATGGGCTGGGTAGCGAATGTAGTGTTTTTAGGATATGGGGGGTGCGTTTCGCGAATATGACGCGCATGTTACAGCGAGGTGTAATTCGTGTTTCAAGGCGGTTAACGCCGGGAGCGCAAGCGCAAACGGGCGGCGGCTGCGTGGCCGAAAACGCGACGAGTAAGTCTTTTTGCGACCCGATTTCAATGAAAGCCGTGCTGCAAACGACCCATTTGACAGCGTTTCCCCGGGTCGCATTTTTTGAATACTTTAGTCGAGGGCGATCAAGGACTGAATCGCGGCATTTTCTGCCACACAAAGCATTCCCGCGCCGCAATATGACTGAATGGTTGCATTTTCTGCCATCGCGAGGTTCCGCGTAAGCGAAGCACCCCGCACCATAGGCGCGGAGCGCTTTGCTTACGCATATCGACAGTCTACGAGCAAGCCCGCACCTCGACGGGCACGAATTCCACGTCGTCGTAGCCGAACACCGCCGGGCCCACCGTGGCCAAGCCCTCGGGCGTGCGCCATTGCGGCGCGCAGGGAATGCCCAGCACGATGGCACGGCACCCGTATTTCAGAGCCTCGCCCGTGATGGGCGTCAGCGTTTCCGTGTCGAACATGGCAATGAGGTCGGGCGCCGTGCACACCACTTCCCCATCGCGCTCGGCAATGAGGAATTCGTTCTGGAACCGCACGTCGAGCACGCCGCCCTTGTAGGTATCCATGCCTTCCAGGTGCACCAGCCCGCGCGCGAAGCCGCCGATGGTGCGGCGCTCGACGTCTTCGACCTTGCCGCGGAACAGCTCCACCGCGCCGAGCGTTTCGCGCAGCTCGGTGATGTCGTTGGAGTGTTCGTCGCGTGCGCGGCGCAGCAGACGCCCCACGTTTTCACACAGCGTATACGTGCCGGCGACGCTGTGCGCCTTGGCCTGCGCACCCGTCATGCCATAGCACGCGAGCGAGATGTTCCCGCCCATTTCTACCGTCGCGCCGCGGCACAAATCTTCGCCGCACTTGTTGGTAGCCGCATGCACGAGCATCGTGTTGCCACGCTCGTCGGCCACGCCGATGGGGCTTGCCGGCTGGCCGTACATCGACCACGTGACCATTTGCAGCTCGGGGAATGCGCGCCCCATGCCGTCGGCATCGAGCAGGGGAATGTGGCGCTGCGCCGCGGGAAGCATAGGATGCAGCGAATTCCAACCGCCGGCCTCAGATGGGATGAGTGCGTCGAACGCGTGGCCCACCTCGCGCTCGAGCGCTTCGAGCGCATACACCGGCTCGGGGCCAGCGGGCACCTTTTCCACCAGCACCGTGGGCGCGCCAAGCCCCATCGACACCGCGACGCGCGCGTCGTCGGGCAGCTCGTCAAGCGTCAAAAGCGGAATGGGGCCGTTTTCGGCCACGCACTGCTTCGCGATGAGGATTCCCACGTACGGGTTCCCGCCGCCGCCCGAAGCCATGACGGCTGCGCCCATCGCGATATCTTCAACTTCCTGTTCGCCCAAATAACGCATGGGGCGTTCCTTTCACTAGCGCGCACTATAGCGCTAAAGTATCCGCTCAGAGAAAAGCGACCCCGGCATATTGCCTGGGCCGTATAACGAAGTTTCCGCCGCGGTCGCGCGCTTTGTCTTAGACCGTCGGCGCTCAAACTAGATTTTCATTTAAAAGTTAAGCGCCGCCTTCAACATGCCTAAATGGCATGTTGAATACCTTACTAGGCGGCCGAGCGGCCGCGCCAAGCTCGCGAAGCGAGCCGGCATTCGCGCATAGCGAAGCCGAAGGCGAAGCGGTAGCCCGCCGTGGTCGTAGACGAAGCGTGCGACCGCGGCGGAAACGGCGAAAGCTGCTAGATTTTCAAATCGCCGACGGCCTTCACGCGCACGCGCGTGGCGTTGCCGGGCAGGTAGGCCAGCGGCACGTCTTCCACCTCGACGATTTCGATGGAATCGGGGTCGGCGCCCGCCTTGATGGCCTCTTCGGTGGCCAAGCCCTTCGCCACCTCGAGCGTTTCGGCGCGGCCGAGCTTGTCGAGCGAGAACACGCGCTCGATTTGGCCTGACACCTGCGAAATAGCGCTGCCGACCGCGTTCGCCTCACCGAAATTGTTCGGCTTGTACACGTGGGCCACGCCTTCGAGCTCGCTCGGCACCAGAATGGAACCGCCGCCGACCAGGATGACATCGATGTCGCCTGCGCTGGTCTTCATGCGGTCAACGCAGTTCTCGACCATTTCGGTCATCACAGCCTGGGCTTTGCTCACCAGTTCGGGATCCAAACCGGCCACAAGCGCAGGGTCGCCCACGCCTTCGGCCATGCCAGCCGCCACCACGATGTCGGTCGCGGTAAGCGTTTGGCCGCCGAAGCAGCGCGCTTCCTTCGTCACGCGATAGCCCACCGAATCGGGGCCGACGGTCACGCTGCCGTCTTCATGTTGGCGCACGATGGAGCCGCCGCCCAGGCCAATCGAGATAATGTCGGGCATGCGGAAGTTCGTGCGCACGCCGCCGATTTCTACGGCAAGCATGCTCTCGCGCGGGAAGCCGTGCGTCAAAACGCCCAGGTCGGTAGTGGTGCCGCCCACGTCGACGACCACGGCGTCTTTCAGCCCCGTCAAAAACGACGCGCCGCGGATAGAGTTCGTGGGGCCGCACGCGATGGTGAGAATCGGGTAACGCATGGCGTATTCGGCGCTCATCAGCGTGCCGTCGTTCTGGCACAAATACACTTCGGCGTCGGTGATACCTTCGCCGTTCAGCGCCGCGATGAAGCTTTCTGACGTGGTTTTCGCCACATCGACGAGCGCGGCGTTCAAAATGGTGGCGTTTTCGCGCTCGAGCAGGCTCACGCTACCGATTTCGCTCGAAATGGAAATGGGGAAATCGTCGCCGAGCGCCTCGCGCATGATGGCGGCCGCACGCTGCTCGTGGCTGGCGTCGACCGGCGAGAACACGCTGGTGATGGCCACGCTGTCGCATTCGCCTTTCACCTGCTGGGCGATGCGGCGCAGCTCGTCTTCATCGAGCGGAGCGATTTCGCGACCGTCGAATTCGTGGCCGCCGCCCACGAGGAACCACTGGTCGTTGATGGCCGCGCGCAAATCGACCGGCCAATCGATCATGGGCTTGATGGCGCGCGTCGCGGGAGCGCCGATGCGAATCACGGCGACGCGGTCGAGACGCTTGCGCTCGACGATCGCATTCGTGCAGTGCGTGGTGCCCAGCATCGCGTAGCCGATGCGGCTGCGGTCGACGCCCTCGCCCGCAAGCACCGCTTCCATCGCGTTCTTAATGCCGCTCATCACGTCTTCGGTCGTGGGACTTTTCACCGCAGAAACAAGATTCAGCTTTTCATCGAGTACCACGGCATCGGTATTCGTGCCGCCGACATCGATGCCAATTCGCCAGTCTTTGTTGTTGGACATCTCATCCGTCCCTTCATCAATCTATGCCGACGCGAACTTCTGGCGGCCGATTCGGCTTTCAGAACCTTGCCGCCCTCGGCCACGGCGCAAGGCCGCTCCTCTCGGCTGGCAAGAACCTTCAAGCAAACTCGACTCGCTACAAGCCCGCTGACTCTTCCAGATAAACCAGTGCTAATTCTCGCTTCTCGCGACGCGTTCCTCGACGGGAACGAAATCGATGTCGTAGCCGAAATAACGCGGGCCGGCGATTTCCAAACCTCGCTCGCTGCGCCAATGCTCGTGCACGGGAATGCCGATGACCACGCCGCGGGCGCCGTATTTCATGCCTTCGGTGGTGATAGGCAGCGCCGTTTCGATGTCGAGCACCGCGATAAGGTCGGGCGCCGAACACAGCACCGTATCGCCCGATTTCGCAAGCAGGTGCTCGTTTTGGAAACGCAGCTCGCACTCGCGGCCCGCGTAGTCGTCGATGCCCGCGAAATGCGCATAGCCGCGCACGAATCCGCCCTCGGTGCGGCGGGCGACATCGTCGAGCTTGCCACGGAACAGTTCGAACGCGCCCAGCAGGTCGAGAATAATTGGCAGGGGGTCGGCATTTTGCTCGTGCGCCTCGCGAATCGCGCGGCCGATTTGCTCGCAATACGTCGACGTGCCGGGGATGGAAGCCTTCTTCGCCTGGGCGCCCGTCATAGCGTAGTCGGCCATGAACACGCTGCCGCCCGTGGTGATGGCCGCATTGCGCGACAGGCGCTCGGCCCAGGCATTATCGACGGCCTCGACCGTAACCACATCGCCCTTCTCGTCGCACACCACGGCCGGGCACGCCGGAATGTCGAACAGCGTCCACGTCACGTGGCGCAATTCGGGAAACGCGCGGCCCATGCCGTCGCAGTCGACGATGGGCACGCCTTTGGCCGCAGCCACCTGGAACGGCAGAAGCGAGTTCAGCCCGCCAGCTTCGAGCGGCATGATGGCGTCGAACTTACGGCCCAAGCGCTTTTCCAGCGCGTCGACCGCACCCACGCCCTCCATGCCGTTGGGCACCTTCTCTACAAGCACCGTGGGCGCGCCCAGCATGTGCGACGCGCACACGAACGCATCGTCGGGCAGTTCGTCGAGCGACATCATTTGGAACGGGCCGTATTCATCGATGGCCTGCAGAGCCATGAGTTTGCCAATATACGGGTCGCCGCCGCCACCCGACGCGAGAACCGCGGCGCCAACCGCCATGTCCTCGACTTCGCGCTTGCCAATCGTGCGCACGATGTTCCCCTTTCCTTGCAGTGGGCACAGCGAACCCGCGCGCCCGACAATTCAGATACAGCCACTTTACCGTATTAAAGCGAGAAAGCGACAATCGATCCGAAAAGGGTTAACAATTTCGTTATGAGAAGAAAAACAGCAAAGCCGGCGAAACCAGCTTTCTTAATCACTAGCACCGCGCCACCCACCGGATTCCACGAACCCAGGCTTTGCTGGCGCAACTGCATAAAACGCACCTGGATGAGCATGCACGGGATGACAAGGCAGCCATGCAAACACAACCACAAGTACGAGTTATCGCCAAAAAAGCTCATACCCCTCGTAAACCCTTTTCCGATAAGGGATTATGCACGCTTCGTTTATAAAAATAAGTCGTTCATCATGGGTGCAGAACGGAAGCATTGCGCATGCGCTCGTCAGCGTATTCGCATATACCACCCATGAATTAGCTCCATCGAACATGGCGGCACTTCCCCCACCACGATATTATGCTTGCGCTTAAATCACCTAGTAACTTAGTTGGTTGTTTATACGGCCCTACGGGGCAAGGGGGTTCAACGTGGAGCGAATCACGCTGAATATTGCGGGCATGACATGCTCGGCTTGCGCGGCGCGCGTCGAACGCGCGATTGCGAACGTGCCCGGAGTGGCGAAGGTGCGCGTAAGCCTGTTTTCGAAAGAGGCGCGCGTCGACTACGACGGCGCGCAGGCGGATCGCAGCGACCTCGTGCGCGCCGTTCAAAATGCCGGTTACGAGGTGGCATCGACGCCACAGCGCAGGCTTTCCGCCGCACAGGTTGCCGCTATCGTGCTCGTGGCGATTGCGCTGCGGTTTGTGGCGAGCGCCTTCGGCGTCGACGCCTCGGGTGCCGATTTCCCACTTGCTAGCTCGAGTATGGGCTTCGGCATGTTATTCATCGTGGGCGTGCTCACCTCATTTCACTGCGTGGCGATGTGCGGCGGCATCAACCTAAGCCAATGCATTCCCGCAGCGGCCGACAGCCAGAGCGCTCCCGAAAAAGCGCCGCGCCGCAAAATATCGCTTTCAAGCATTTGCCCAGCCCTGCTCTACAACGCTGGGCGCGTTGCGTCATACACCGCCATCGGTGCCGTGGTGGGCGCCGTGGGCTCCGCGCTTTCGCTGTCGCTTGCCGCGCGCGGCGCCATCCAGCTTGCCGCGGGCGTTTTCATGCTTGTGATGGCGCTTTCCATGTTGGGCGTTGCGCCGGGCGTCGGCGTTATTAAGGTACGCTTTGCGGAAGCCCTGCGTTCGATTGCTCCTTCGCGCAAAAAGGACGACGCAGCAGAAGGCACCTCGGGCATCAAGCACCCTTCCCCGAAAAGCCCGCTGGTCGTGGGCCTGCTCTCCGGCTTCATGCCTTGCGGACCGCTGCAGGCCATGCAGCTTTACGCACTCGGAACGGGCAGCGCCCTGCTTGGCGGCGCATCTATGCTGTGCTTCGCCTTGGGAACCGTTCCGCTTATGCTGGGCCTCGGTGCTCTCGCGGGCGTCATTTCTCGAAAATTCGCACACAAGGCCATGACGGCGGGCGCATGCGTGGTTATGATCATGGGGCTGTTCATGGTTTCGTACGGTTGGGCGCTTACGAGCCTGCCGGCAATCCAAGTTCCCAATATCCCCCAAGCATTCGCAAGCCTCACCGAGCCGAAAGTAGCCACTGCGGGCATGCAATGCTGCGGTGTGTCTGGCGGTTCGGCCACCGCTTCAGGCTGCTGCGGCGGTACGGGCGCTACAGCCCAAAGCGGGTGCTGCGGCTCTAGCGCCACCAACGGCACCTCTTCGAATTCAAGTTCTTCCAGCAACGCAAACGGAGCCATGGCCACTATGGACGACGGCTTGCAAACCGTGGAAACTTCCCTCTCCAATGGCTACCAGCCCATCACCGTATATGCTGGCACGCCCGTGAAATGGACCGTTTCCGCAACGAAATCGTCGATCACCAGCTGCAACCGCACCGTCGAACTGCCCGATTTCGACATGGAGCACACGTTCGCTCCCGGCAACAACGTCATCGAGTTCACACCGACCAAAGCAGGTACGTACACCTACACGTGCTGGATGGGCATGATTCGCTCCACCATCACGGTAATCGAAGCGTAAAGCAGCTCGAAGATCGCTCACTTACCGTCCAAAACGGAGCAGCCCACGATGCGCATGGCATCGTGGGCTGCTATCCGTTCATCTTAAAATGCCATTTCTAGCATTTTTTCCTATTTCTGGGGCACGAAAATCCAGAAGATTATTTCGCAACCGAAACCATCCCCATTTATGTACCGTAATTCGCTAATATCACTGGTAACAATTTAACCTTTTGACATATTTCTTGGTCGAGTCAGGGCAGCATTTGCCGTGGTCGCGCCCCACAAACTCGAATTAATGCCGATTTTCAGAACTTTGCCTACACGCCCGGCGTGCGAGCAGCGTCGCCGCCGCGAGCAGCAACACCACCGTTGCTACCAGGCCGACCGTGGGCGCTTTATAGCCAACCAGCATCACGCCCACGCCGAACGCCGCCATGCCCGCACATAAAATCGCGAGCCATTTGAAATACAGCCGCGTTTCCATTTACGCCACATCCTTCTCGGTGAGACGGCCGCGGAACGTGCGGTACACGATGACGTGGTACACCAGCACCAGCGGCACGCCGACGCACGCAATGCCCGTCATCCACGCCAGCGACAAATCGGACGACGCCGCGCTCATCAGCGTAATCGAGGCGCCCGCGCTTCCCGGAGTCGCCACGACCAAGCTCGGGAACAGCGACACCGCCATAAGCGCCACCAGGCACACCGCCGCAGCCGATTGCAGCAGGAACGCCGGCAGGTCGGCACCCTTTTTGCCAAGCACGAGCGACGCAGCCATGCAGCCCACGAAAGCAAGCGCGAACACAACTCCCAGCACAATCATGCCCGACGCGAGCTGCGGTTTCACTACCGCGAACGTCAGTACGCTTGCGATAACGAACAGCGCAATTGCCACCACCTGCCACACGCGGCGCAGCTTCTCGGCGCGCGCATGCACAGGATTTGCCTTATCAACCTTCGCGGCCACCCACGCAGCGCCGGCCGAAAGGCACATCGCGAAGCCGAGCAAGCCCACGACCAACGTGAACGGCGACAGCAACCCAAGCAGCGGCACGCCGGAGTAATCGCCGTTGGCCGCCATGGGAATGCCCGCAAGCACGTTGGCAAGCGCCACGCCCAGCAGCAGCGCCGGCAAGAACGACCCTATCGTGAAACACGCGTCCCACACGCGTCCCCATTTCGGGTCGTGCGCGCGAAACTCCAGCGACACCGCGCGAACGATAAGCCCGAACAGCACCAGCATCACAGCCAGGTAGAAGCCCGAAAACGTGGTGGCGTACGCTGCGGGAAACGCCGCGAACAGCGCACCGCCCGCCGTGAGCAGCCACACCTCGTTACCATCCCACACAGGGCCAATGCTGCGGCGCACAAGCGCGCGCTCGCCCTCGGTTTTCGCGAGAGCACGATACAGCACGCCCGCTCCCAGGTCGAACCCGTCGAGCACGAAATAGCCGGCGATCAAAACGAAAATCAGGAAGAACCACAATACGGAAAGCACGCTCATCGCTACTCACCCTTTCCAGCAGGCTCGACGGCTTCGGCGGGCGCGGCCGCATCGTCGGCCACGGGGCCCCGCTTGATGAAGTGGGAAATCACGCGCGCCCAGCCAACGAACAGGAAGATGTACACCACCAGAAACAGCGCCAGCGTCAGCAGCAACTCCGGCGCCGAAACCGCCTGCGAAATCGCGTTGCTCGTAAGCAGGCTCACGCCATCGGGGCTCGACGTCGCGGGGTAAACGACCCACGGCTGACGGCCAACTTCAGCGGTAATCCAACCGACTTGAATGGCAATGAACGGGAACAGCGGCGAGATCACCAGCAGTTTCTGCAGCCAGCGCATTGTGCGAATGCGGCCGCCGCGGAAGCTGAACACGATGGCCAGAATCGCCGTTATCATGATGAGCCCATACATGGCGACCATCAGGTGATACGACTGGAACACCATGTTCACCGGCATGTCTTCGACGTTCACGTCGGAGTATTTCTCGCTTTGCGAAAGCGAGTTCAGGCCCTGAAACTCAGTGTCCCACGTGCCCGTGGCCAAGAAACTCGTGCCGCCGGGAATCGCGAACGGGGTTATGACCTGCTGGTTTTCCTCGTCAACCCAGCCGAATGCGTACAGCGGCGGAACCTCGTCACCGTACATGCCCTCCATCATGGCCAGCTTCGTAGGCTGTTCCTGCGAAACCTCGACGGCCGACGAGTGCGCCGTCACGATCATCGCGCACGAGGCCACAATGCCCACCACAGCGCCGATACGCACCGTTTTCATCGCGAAATCGGTGTGCTTGTCCTTCAGCAAATACCACGCGCCTATGCACATGGAGGCGAATGCGCCCATGATGAGAAGCGCCACAATCACATGCGTGTAGCGTGGCAGCGTAGACGGGTTGAACGCTGCCGCCAAAAAGTCGGTGATCACGGCCTTGCTGCCGTCGGAGGCGAGCTCGGCGCCGGCGGGCGTTTGCATCCACGAGTTCGCGATAAGAATCCACAGCGCGCTGAGGCACGAGCCCAGCCACACGAGCCACGCCGACACCGTGTAGAACTTGCGCGACACCTTATTGCGGCCGAACAGCAGCACGCCCAGAAACACCGATTCGAGGAAGAACGCGAACAGCGCCTCGGCGGCAAGCGGCGCGCCGAAGATATCGCCCACGAAACGCGAGTAATCGGCCCAGTTGGTGCCGAACGAAAATTCCATCGTGATGCCGGTCGCCACGCCAATCGCGAACGTCGCAGTGAAGATTTTCACCCAGAAACGCGTGGCGTTGCCATCTTTCTCATCGCGGCTTCGGTAGTATTTCGTGGCAAAAATGGCCGTGATAAGCCCCAAGCCAATCGACAGCGGCACGAAGATGAAGTGGTACGCGACCGTCAGCGCGAACTGGATGCGCGAAAGCAGCACGACATCGGTCAAAGCATCCATGGCAGCCCCCTTCTTTTGTTGTCCCCTTTTATTTGTTACTGCTTAAGTAGCATATTACTCCCCGAAACGCACGATGTCACTAGTAAATGCTATCTTTTTAGTATCATTTTTGTTTTTGCCTATGATCTTCGCAAACTCGGCATCCACCGGGCTTCAAGTGGAACCAGACAACCAAGACAGGAGGGGGTTGTTCCCCATCCCGCAGGAATACACTTCCAGAATTGAATTCTGTCCGAAATACCGATTTGTGACCATGGAAAAATGCAGCTCTTTCGGACCAGGCTGCAAACAGCCCAGCAAAACCCCAGGTCGCATCTTTCGGATTCTGAAAATATGCGCGCGCGAGGGCGAAAACCATAGTCACAAATCGAGATTTGGGACAGAAAGCAGCGCCGCGAGAGAACGGGCACCACGCCCAGACAGCATGCTAACTTCGATTAGCCTTGAAAACGGCTTTTACCAGGTATTCCACGTTGCCCTCGGCGCCTTTGATAGGGCTTTCCACCGCTCCCTGAATGTCGAAGCCCACGGCGGCGAACGCGGCCGATACCTCGTCAACCACGCGCAGGCGCACGGCCTCGTCGCGCACGATGCCGTGATCGGTTTCGTCGTGCGCGCTTTCGAACTGAGGCTTCACCAGCAGCAAACATACGGTGCCCGGCTTGCATAAGCCCGCAAACACGCCAGCCAGCCCCGCAAGGCCGATGAACGATAAATCAGCCACCACGATGTCGAACGGAGCGCCGAGCGCCGCCGGGTCGGCGGTTTTGATGTTCGTGCGCTCGAATACGCGCACGCGATCGTCCTCGCGCAGTTTCCAGGCGAGCTGGCCGTAATTCACGTCGACGCATGCAACCTCGGCCGCACCCGCTTGCAGCAGGCAATCGGAAAAACCGCCCGTCGACGAGCCTATGTCAATGCAGCGCGCGCCTCGCACGTCTTGGCCGAACGCATCGAGCGCGCCGTGCAGCTTGTGGCCGCCACGCGAAACGAACGCGCGGCGGTTGCGCACGAAGATGTCCGCGTCGATGGGCACCTGGATGGCGGCGCTCATGGGGTACACGTCGTTGGCGCGCACCTCGTGCGCAAGCACTGCGCGCAACGCCTCTTCCCTATCGGCGAAATACCCGCGCTCGACCAGCAAATCGTCAAGACGGGTTTTCTTTACTTTCAGCTTTTTCGGCTTCTTCGCCGAACCGGCTTTGCTCGCCACGTTAGAGCTCCGCGAGCTTCGCGCGTATGAGAGCGGCGATGCCTTCGGCGTCGATTCCCAGCTCGTGATGCAGCTGCGGAACTTTTCCTTGCTCGATGAATTCGTCGGGAATGCCCAGCGTCAACACGGGCGGCACCTTCGCGGGAGGGTCCGCCGCCAACGCCTCTAAAATGCCTTCGCCGATGCCGCCTTCAACCACGCCTTCTTCGGCGGTAAGCACCAGCTTGCATTCCTCGGCGGCTTTGCGCACGACGGCCTCGTCGAACGGCTTAATCCAGCGCATGTCCACCACACGCACAGAAACGCCTTCGTCAGCGAGCATGTCAGCGGCGCCTTCGGCTTCTTGCACCATACGCCCAAAGGCGAGAATCGCCACGTCGCTGCCCTCGCGCGTCGTGCGCGATTTGCCTTCTTCGAGCACCTGCGCAGAACTCGGCAACTCAACGCCGCG
>ERZ808240.2288-NODE-2288-length-21411-cov-4.832366_pt1 | contig 21411 bp, 18 predicted proteins | sample MGYA00521084_ERZ808240 | MGnify/ENA primary metagenome ERZ808240 (study PRJEB31516, sample SAMN03275571) | gut metagenome | biome: mammalia-associated habitat; material: feces | host: Papio cynocephalus | place: Kenya | collected 2012-08-06 ...
TTGTATCAGGCAGACTGGCTGCTGCGGTTTTATGGATTTCAGGCGGATGAATTGTTGTCGGAGGAACAACCGAACTTTAATGTCCGCATGGACCCGAAATGTGACTGGGCGATCAGGCATCTGGACCAGTTTCCGCTCGAAGTGCAGACAGCTCCTTATGATACACTGCTTCGTGTGCCGGGCATAGGACCGAAATCAGCAGGCAGGATCGTAAAGGCGAGACGGTACGGACATCTGGAATTTGACCATCTGAAGAAGATGGGAGTGGTGCTGAAACGGGCGCATTATTTTATTACCTGTGGCGGACGGATGATGTATAAGATACCGATCGAGGAGCAGTATATTACCAGACAACTGATCGGAGAGCACGCAAAAGAGAACTGGCAGGTAGAGCATAAGGAAGAAGAATATAAGCAGTTGTCCTTCTTTGATGCTCAGGGAGTATTTGGAGTTCCAAATTGATTTGTGGGTAAATGTAAAATCCTATTTGGAAACAGACAATTGTGTGAAGAGACAATATGGATATAGATGGGAGAATGTAAATATGAGGATATTTACCTGTAAACATCAATTAGAAGATATGATGACCTGCATCTATGATGCATGGGTCTATGCACTCCGGGTCGGGCATGATAAGGTGCAGTTACGGACGGAGCCGATCGTGCAGGCAACCTTATTTGACGAGTATGTTCATGTGGATGCCGATGCAGAAAAGACAGAAAAGGTTCTGCGTTCCATTCGAAATAAGATCGGGATGCAGGCATATATCGATGTATATTATGCCTGTCTGATGGAAGATGATGTTTTGGACGATATCTACCGGTTTCTGCGGATCGGATTTCAGGCGGGTCCAAGGGTGATCGGGATGCTTGCAGAGCCTCCGGTTAGCCGGATGCTGGAGATTCGGCGGGCAGTTGGAAATGAGATCCATCATTTCCGGGAATTTGCAAGATTCAATTCAATCGATAATAAGGTGTATGTCTGTCATCTGGAACCGAAGCATGATGTGATTTATCAGGTGGCAGAGCATTTTGCAGACCGGATGCCGGACGAATATTTTATGATTCTTGACGATAACCGGAAGTATGCGGTGATCCATCCGGGAAAACATTACTCAGGGCAGCAGGAAAAGCAGGCAGATAAAGGGAGAGAGATTTCAGAGCAGAACCGGTATACGGAGGAAAAGACACAGAAAATGTACCTGCGGGAGTTATCGGATGAAGAAATGGAGACTCTCCGGCAGACGGAATTGTTGAAGGATGAATTTACCGAACTCTGGAAGACCTTCTTTCATACGATCGGGATTGAGCAGCGGAAGAATCCGACGTGCCAGCGTAACCTGATGCCGATATGGAAGCGTAAGCATGCGGTAGAGTTCATGCGGTAAACACAAATAATAAAATTTACTAACTTTTAGTAAAAATTTAGCAAAAACTATTGATTAGTTTTTATTCTCGTGTATAATGATGATAGAGGTTATTATAACAGAAAATCTGGTATCGATAAATGTTATGATAACCGAAGATTAAGAATTTATTTTACAGGAGGATTATGATATGAAGATCTTAGTAACAGGTGGTGCTGGTTATATTGGAAGTCATACTTGCGTTGAGTTGTTAGAAGCAGGATATGATGTAGTAGTAGTTGATAATTTGTATAATGCAAGTCCGAAAGTAATTGGTAGAATAAAAGAGATAACAGGAAAAGATGTAACATTTTATGAGAAAGACATCCGTGATCTGGATGCAATGAATGAAATCTTTGCAAAAGAGAAGCCGGATACAGTAATTCATTTTGCAGGCTTAAAGGCAGTTGGCGAATCTGTTCGTAAGCCACTCGAATATTACGAGAATAACATTTCAGGTACATTGACACTTTGCAAGGCAATGCGTGAGAATGGTTGCAAGAACATCATCTTCTCATCATCTGCAACCGTATATGGTAATCCTGCATTTATCCCGATTACAGAGGAATGTCCAAAGGGTGTCTGCACAAATCCTTACGGCTGGACCAAGCATATGCTTGAGCAGATCCTGACAGATATCCACACAGCAGATCCGGAATGGAATGTTATCCTGCTTCGTTACTTTAACCCAATCGGAGCACATAAGAGCGGCCTGATCGGAGAAGATCCAAAGGGTATTCCAAACAACCTGCTTCCTTATGTAGCACAGGTAGCAGTAGGAAAGCTTCCTTGTCTTGGAGTATTTGGCGATGACTATGATACACCGGATGGAACAGGTGTCAGAGATTATATCCATGTTGTGGATCTTGCAAAAGGCCATGTAAAAGCGATCAATAAGATCAAAGAGAATCCGGGTGTGAAGATTTACAATCTTGGAACCGGAAAAGGATACAGCGTTTTAGATGTTGTTAAAGCATTTGAGAAAGCATGCGGTAAGAAGATCCCTTATGAGATCAAGCCTCGTCGTGCAGGTGATATCGCAATCTGTTATTCGGATGCAACACTTGCCAAGAAGGAACTTGGCTGGGAAGCAGAGTACGGAATTGATGAGATGTGTGCAGATTCATGGAGATGGCAGAGCATGAATCCGGACGGTTATGGTGCATAAATAAATTAAAAAATACAGTAAATGAATAACAGACAGGCAATTGTAAACATGCCGGAATACAGTGGCATAGAGAAGGTACAATTGCCTGTTTGTTTAAGAAAGGGGTTAGTTAATATGGCATGTTATACAGCTTCAAAGATCAGATATACAGAGGTAGAAGGAACGGATTTTTACCGCCATTGTGGTAAAAGTGGTCTGATGCTTCCACCGATTGCGCTAGGACTCTGGCATAATTTTGGCAGTGTAGATAATTATGAGAATATGAAACAGATGTGTTTTACCGCATTCGATCACGGCATCACACATTTTGACCTGGCGAATAATTACGGCCCGGTATATGGAAGTGCAGAGGAAAACTTCGGCAGAATTCTCCGGGAAGAAATGAGTGCTTACAGAGATGAACTGGTGATCAGTACAAAAGCAGGATATGATATGTGGGAGGGTCCTTATGGTAATTGGGGTAGCCGCAAGTACCTGATCGCAAGTCTGGATCAGAGCTTAAAGAGAATGGGACTTCCGTATGTAGATATCTTCTATCATCACCGTATGGATCCGAATACACCATTAGAAGAAACGATGGAAGCACTTGCCCAGATAGTAAGAAGTGGTAAGGCGTTATATGTAGGTCTGTCGAATTATGATGGCTCGACAATGGCAAAGGCAGAACGGATTCTGGATGAACTCCATTGTCCATTTATCATCAATCAGAACCGTTATAGTATTCTGGATCGTACAATTGAGAAGAACGGACTGTTGAAGCAGACCTATGCATCCGGCAGAGGACTGATCTGCTTTTCACCTTTGGCACAGGGAATGTTAACCGATAAATATCTGAAGAATATTCCAAAGGACAGCCGGGTTGCAAGAGACGGACGGTTTCTTCATGAAGATCAGGTCGTATCGATGCGTCCGCTTCTGACAGAGTTAAACGACATAGCATCAGGTTATAAAATGAGCTTATCAGAGCTTGCGATCGCATGGCTGCTGAATAAACCGGAGGTTACAACTGTTCTGATCGGCGCATCAAAGCCGAAGCAGATACTCAGTAATCTGAAAGCTGCTGAGAAGCAGAGAACAACCAAGATGGAATCAGAAGAACTGGCACTGATCGAAAAGACAGTCAGCCTCTATCATGTGTGAGATAGATTATGATCAATAATCGGTTTCTCCATGTGAAAAAATTCTGGTGGAGAAGAATGTATTGGGACGGGATAAATCTATGTAATAATGTTGTTTGACTTCAATTCAAAAAAGAATATAATATAAAAGACAGTTCTGAAAAGCATTTCCTGGCGGAGAAAGCTTTTGTAAATAAAGATGGGACAGAATGAATCGAATTATATGTTATTTTGAAAGAGGACAATGGTATTGCAGGCACATCAGACAGATTTCTCAAGTGGAAATGTATATAGAAATATTATAGAAGTAGCTGTACCAATGATTCTGGCACAGCTACTTAATCTTTTATATAACGTAGTTGACCGGATCTATATTGGACGAATCCCGGAAGTTGGTACAATGGCACTGACAGGGGTAGGTCTGTGCTTTCCGATCATCTCGCTGATCACCGCCTTTACCTATCTGTATGGAAATGGAGGCGCACCGCTTTGTTCCATGGAACGTGGTAAGGGCAATGATAAAGAAGCAGAGTATCTGATGGGAAATGCATTTACTTTGTTGATCGGAACAGGAATTGTTTTGACGGTTATCGGATTGATCTTTTATAAACCGATCCTGTACCTGTTTGGGGCAAGTGATGACACGTTTCCATATGCGGGTTCATATATTCAGATCTATCTGCTTGGAACAGTATTTGTCATGGTATCGGTAGGGATGAATCCGTTTATCAACAGTCAGGGATTTGGAAATACAGGGATGATATCGGTTCTGATCGGAGCTGTCTTAAATATAATTCTGGATCCTGTATTTATCTTTGTTTTAAATCTGGGAGTAAGAGGAGCGGCTATTGCAACGATTATTTCCCAGTTTTGCTCGGCGGTCTGGGTACTTGTATTCCTGACCGGAAAACGGGCAGTGCTTCATTTGAAGTGGAACTGTATGTGGCTGAAGTGGAGACGGGTTTTGCGGATCATCAGTCTGGGTGTATCCAGCTTCATCATGGCATTTACAAACAGTCTGGTGCAGGTTGTATGTAATGCGACACTTCAGGTCTATGGCGGCGATATCTATGTGGGTGTTATGACCGTGTTGAATTCCGTGCGCGATATCTGTACACTTCCGGTCATGGGTATTACAAATGGAGCGTCCCCAGTCATGAGCTTTAATTATGGAGAAGGGGCATACGAGAAGGTACGGAAAGCGATCCGTTTCCTGACTATATTATGCGTGACCTATACCTTTGCAGCATGGGGCATTCTCAGACTGTTCCCGGAACCGTTTATCCGTATCTTTAATCATTCACCGGAACTGATCAAGAAAGGTGTTCCGGCATTACATATTTATTTCTTTGGATTTTGTTTTATGGCATTGCAGTTTACCGGGCAGAGCGTATTCCTTGCACTTGGGAAGGCAAAAAAAGCTACATTCTTTTCTCTGCTTCGAAAGGCATTTATTGTAGTGCCGCTTACCATCCTGCTTCCAAGGATAGGAAATCTCGGAGTGGATGGCGTATTCTGGGCAGAACCGATTTCCAATCTGATCGGCGGATGTGCCAGCTTCTTTACAATGTGTGCCACGGTGTTACCTGAATTAAAACATGGAAAAGCTTGATGAAAAATCAATTAATGAAAAGAATAATGAGAAAATATAAACGACCGGCTAGTCATATGCCCGTAAGAGCAGGATATGATTATCCGGTCATTTTATCTGATAGGATTATTTATTAATTTATTCAATCTCCCGCAGAGCCTTTCTGAACTGGAAGAAGAACAGGATGGTGGTGAAGGTTACGGCGATCAGGTCTGCGATCGGTTCCGCCATGTAGACAGCCATTGTCTTATCTGCTGTGTAGATATGCGGCATAATGAAGATCAGTGGGATCAACAGAACGAATTTACGCATGATCGCAACGATGATGGATGCCGGAGCATTGCCGAGGGCGTTGAATGCCATCTGACAGGAGATCTGGATTCCAAATAAGAACATAACCGCAAGGTAGTATCGAAGCGCAGCTTTGGTAAATTCGATCAGAGCAGCATCTGGGGTAAAGATGGATGCAAAGACCTGAGGAAAACACATAATGCAAAGCCACAGCAGAACAGAATATGTCAGGCTGGCTTTCAGCAGAAGTTTGAATGCATCCTTTACTCTGGATGCATTTTTTGCACCGTAGTTATAACTGATGATCGGCTGAGCACCCTGACCAAGACCCTGAAGTGGGAGCATGGCGAACTGCATGACACTGGTAAGGATCGTCATAGCACCGACAGCCATATCTCCGCCATATTTCAGAAGGGAGGAGTTGAAGCATATGGATATGATGCTTTCACTTCCCTGCATGATAAAGACAGCAGAGCCGAGTGCCAGACATGGCAGGATATAGGATGCCTGCAAACCGAGGTTTTTCACACGGATACGGAGTGTTGTCCGTCTGCCGAACAGGAAGCTTAAGACCCAGATGCAGGAACAGCCCTGAGAAATGATCGTTGCAAGGGCAGCACCTTTTACACCCATATGAAGTGCAAAGATAAAGATCGGGTCTAAGATGATATTGGCGATTGCACCGATCAGAACGGATAACATACCCTCTTTGGCGAAGCCCTGTGCGGTGATGAATGCATTCATGCCAAGGGTAAGCTGAACGAAGATCGTTCCGATCGCATAGATATTCATATAAGAGACTGCATAACCCATGGTGTTTTTGCTTGCGCCAAATGCCAGAAGCAGGTCACGATTCCAGATTAACAGAACAGCAGTCAGTATAATGGACAGAATGATCTGCATAGTAAAGCAGTTACCGAGTATTTTCTCCGCGTCATCTTTTTTATTCTTACCCATATAGATCGTAGCCCGTGGAGCTCCACCGTTTCCGACCAGAGCCGCAAAAGCGGAGATGATCATGATAAGGGGCATACAGACGCCGACACCGGTAAGTGCCAGTGAACCGTTTTGTGGGATATGACCGATGTAAATACGATCAACGATGTTATACAGCATATTGATCATCTGTGCGGCAACGGTAGGAAGGGCAAGTTTTGCCAGCAGTCTGCCGATCGGTTCCTTTGCCAGAAATTCCCGGTCTGGGGAGATTGCGTTGTTTGAAGTTGTCATGCCGGAAGCAGGTTTTTGTTCTTTCATATATATTCCTCATTTCTTTTGCTGGTATCTTAACATTGTATATAAACTGATTTATGAATGAGATTGCCTGAATACAAGTAGTATGTGAACTGCTTGTTATCCCCAAGATGGGATTACAATGATATTATTTTAAATGTGATAACACATTTCCATATAATCGTTCGTTATAGGCTGCAAAATTCTTCCGTTCATCATCCGAAAAACCTTCAAAGATACAGGAGATCAGCTCATCCTGCTTTTCCTCGATCGCATGAACAACCGGTTTTGTTTTATCGGAGAGCTTCAGATGGATGATCCGTTTATCATTTGTATCCGTATATCTGGTCAGATAACCTTTGTCTGCGAGAGAATCAATAGCTGTGGACACATTTCCACGCTGGAGCATACGGAATTCCACGATGTCTCTGGCGGTATCATAGGATGGATTGTTGTGCAAAAAAGTAATGATGATAACTTCGATCCGTGAAAGGTCATAGTCTGTACGGACACTTTCCAGATAATTTTCCTGAAGCTTCATCAGGCTTTTTGTCATATCAAAAATATTGGATGGTGATTGAATGCTCATATGCATGCCTCATTTCTAAAAAAGTTCTTTTTAGAACCATTATAGCTTTAAAAAAGAAAGAGTCAACCTGTTTATATATTTTTTATATAAAATAAAGATATAGCTAAAGTATCATTTGGAGAAAGAGACAGAAGGGGAAAAGACTGTTGACAGGATGAAAATAACAGATATACTAAAATTCGGACATACATATATAGGATATTTAAGTATTGAGTGTTATTTTATATCTGAGTAAGTGTGTGGCGGATTTACAATATAAAAGAATCAGAGGATACTATGCCACAGATAAACGAGACAACATGGATAATTATAGCAGTAGTAGTTATTGCGCTTACAGGATCGATGATCTACAATATCATTTCAGCAAAAAAACTAAAAAAGAAAAGACAGCAGTTTACAAGAAGTATTCAGTCTTCGTATACGCATATGAAGACGATCGAAGATACCAATAAAAAGATCTATGAGATTTCAAATGAGATCAACGAACTGATCAGAGAACAGAAAGATACCAAAGAATACATAGAAAAAAAGAAGAAGGAGATCGAACAGATCAGACAGATGATCGTGACAAATGACACGATCCTTGACTGCACGATCTCAGATAAGCGGGATCTTGCAAAAGAAAAGCAGATCGCATTTACCTATAATATCCCGATCGGTTTACCGGAGATCCGGATGGAAGATGTCGATAAGATCCGGCTGTTTGCCAATCTGTTAGACAATGCGATCGAAGCAGCTGAGTCTGTACCGGTGGAAGATCAGAGTGAGAAAAACACAAGATACATACACATATCGATATTAAATCGTGGAAGCAACTTTTTTATAACGATTGAAAATTCCAAAAGAACGGAGATTTCTGTTATGGAAAATCAATTCCATACAACGAAGCTGGATGCAGAAAACCATGGAAGAGGCGTCCGTATCATAAAACAGATCGTTGCCAGATATGATGGCACGGTTGAGTTCGCGGACAAAGGTGATACCTTCGAAGTCGCGATCATGTTGTAGCTACAACATAGAGTGTTCAGAGATATATTTGAGGTAGTCGGCTTTGAATGGTTTTGCATAGCGTCTGCCAACAGGCAGTTTGATGCCGCCAGTCAGCTCGGTTTCCTGTGATGCGATATTTTTTACACATCCAAGATTGATCATGAAAGAACTATGGCATTGTGAGAAATAGGACGGCAGACGTTCACTTACAGCCTGAAGGGATTCGTATACTTTATAGGTTTCCCCATTGTCGGTATAAATAATGATCTCCCGGCTGAGCCGTTCGATATAGGTAATCGTGTCGCATGGAAGAGCGTATCGTTTCCGGTTTGAGATAACGTCCAGAAAGCGTGTCTTTCGTTCAATTGTAAGCTGAACCGCTTTATCCAGAGCCTTAGGCAGATATTCCTGTATGGAATCTTTCGTAACATAGTAGATGTGACGGACTTCGTAAGATTCAGATATATAGTCAGTATGGCTGGTGAGAAAGATGACTGCACACTGTGGGCAGCATTGATTAAGCTTGGAAGCAAAGTCAATACCGTTGAAGTTGCCCATCTCGATATCTAAAATTGCGATATCGTAGTTGCCCGTATCGGTTTCAAGCAGCTTTTCTAATTCTTCCGGCTTGTAGGGAACGATCATGGATGTAAATGAGGTGTAAGTATCCAGACAGGAATGTACAAAGTTTGTTGTTTTTTTTAATTGTAAATCCGAATCATCGCATAATAAAAGTTTTAAGTTCATATTTGTTGCCCCCTGCAAATGGTAATTTTCAAGTAGAATTATCTCTAATCAACTGGTAATATTATAGTAAATTTGTTAATATAAGACAAGAAAAAAGTCGTAAAATGGATGCGGGATATAGTGACCGGAACAGAGAAAGCGGGATATTAAATGAACATATGGACATTCTTACAGGTGCTCGGAGCAGCCCTGATCACTGCATTACAATTTAATATTTATCTGGGCGCTTATATGGGAATGGAACGTGGAAGGAGAGACCGGATATATCTGGGTTTAAATATATTAAATCTATTTTTCATCCGCGTTTTAGTAAATACAGGTATACAGCTTGATGCACCGGCATGGCTTCGTGTCATCATTTATATTTATGGATTTGTGATGATGCTTGTAGGCGTTGTATTATATCGGAAAGAGTGTATGGTTATAAATATGGTATCATTTATGGTGGGTATTATGACATTTGATCTTGTTACGGTGACGATGTCAGCAGCGATCGAAGAACTGTTTGGTTATGCATATAATGATACACCGGTATTATACAGTGCAAAGGCATTGCTTATCTGGCTTGGAGTCGAAGCCTTGCGTGAGGGTATAGGAACGATCATTGAAGTCTGGTTTATGCGGACATTTATGCCATACAGGAAGTTCCGGAGACAGTCATTTGCCAGAAGCATGGTGTGGGTTCTGGCCGTTGGAACCGGATATATGATTTTGACCATTTATTTTGTGACTAGGGTAAAAGAGGTTGATCTGATGTCACAGTTAATAGGACTGGGAATCTGGGCATCTGCTTTTATAGCTACTTATCATCTGTATACGATCGTATATAATAGCTATCAAAGAAAAATGATACGTTTTCTGGAAGCAAAGATGAAGCAGCAGAAAGAGGATTATGAGAAGCTTCTGGCTGATTACAACAGGCTGCGGGATATCAAGCATGATCTGTATAATTATGTGCATATACTTGATCTGGCAGGAGATGTCCGGAAGGAACAGGAGCAGATCAGACAGTTACAGGAAGATCTGAAACCGGGCAAACAGAAGGAGTATATAGAGTACACAGATCTTTCAATCCTGAATCTGGCATTAAATAATGTTACATCTGCCTGTGAGGATGCAGGTATTCATCTGGAAGTTGCAGCAGAAGAAATTCAGATTGATACAAATGTAGAACTGGACATAGGATTCCTGATCGAGCGGATGATACATAATGTTATTCTGTTGAATGAAGACAAGGGCGTGAATGAGCAGAATCCCGGATCAGAGTCACTGCCCCGGACACTCCGGATTCAGATCGCACCATCGGAATCTTCAGATGGAAATATTCAGGTTGCGTTTAAAGGAACCGGACTTCGTATGAAGGGCATCGAGATGAATTCTGACAGCAGGAAAGAGATACGGAATAATAAGCAGATCATTCAGCTCGTTATGGAGCGGTATGAGGGATTTCAGTGGAATAACAGGAAAGAATCCCATCTGTATCTGACTGCATAGACACAACGCAGTTTCCGAAATTTAAAGAAACACGTCGATTACGACGGGAAAACGGTTGATTACGACAGGTTTATTGTACCTGATAAATGTTCTGTTATAATAGCTTTATAGATATATCGAAAACCGATATATTGATGAGAGGGAAAAGTTCATAATATATGCATTTATGTCAGAGAGGACATATATTTTCAGCCTGATCGGCTCTCCTTGCTGCAAGATTGTGAAAACTCAGAATGAGTGCAGTAGATTATGGTTGTAAAATATGAAAAGCATGCATTGGAACGGACGAAGGAAGATCTGATAACTGTACCGAGAAACGCAGATATCAGGTCTTCTTTTTCTGCCTTTTTACCGTGCCTTAACCATAAAACGTGCTACAATAAATATTACGATAGTTCAAAATGTGCATGTATGATAATAGCTGCCAGAATTGACGGGAATAGATACTTTTGTTATAACAGATTACAAATATAAAGATACAGCGGAGAAAGAGATGAACAGATTCTTGAATTTCTTGAAAAACTTTTTTACTACGGTGATCATATTGGTGTGTGGATTCCTGTTATCACTGCTTTTGCAAAAAGAGTGGGGAAACCAGACATTGATACCGGCTATTTTTTTGTTGGATGTATTTCTGGTGTCTGTTATTACAGATGGTTTCCTGTATGGTGCGATCGCATCTGTCAGCAGCATTCTGGCGGTGAATTATGCATTCACATTTCCGTATTTTAAGATTAATTTTACGATTCCTGAAAATCTGATCTCCGCAGTCATCATGATAGCCATTGCGGTTATCACCTGTGGCTTTACAAATAAATTAAAGAGCCAGGAACAGTTAAAAGCTGAAAGTGAGCAGGAGAAGATGCGGGCAAATCTGCTCAGGTCTGTTTCACATGATTTCAGGACTCCGCTTACAACGATCTATGGTGCAAGTTCTGCAATGTTAGATGATAAAAATGAATTTACCGATGAACAGAAGAAAAGCATGCTTCGTGGGATCAAGCAGGATGCGCAGTGGTTGTCTCGAATGGTTGAGAATATGTTATCAATTACCAGACTGGATGGAAAAAATGTCAAGATCATCAAGATCCCGATCGCTCTGGATGAACTGCTGGACTCTGTTCTGGTGAAATTCAATAAACGATATGAGAATCAAAATGTTGATATCGACATTCCCGATGAACTTATCATGATCCCGATGGATGCGATACTGGTTGAACAGTTGATCCTGAATCTGCTGGAAAATGCAGTTCAGCATGCAGAAGGAATGAATAAACTGGGGCTTCGGGTATATACGAGTGGTCATTTTGCAGTATTTGAGATACGGGATAACGGGTGCGGGATTCCGGTTGACAAGGTAAAAGATATATTTGCAGGAAAACTGATCTATGGGGAATCCGGTCTTGACAGCAGTAAGAAAAATGCAGGGATCGGATTATCGGTATGTACAACGATCGTAAAGGCACATGGTGGTGAAATCTCGGCAGAGAATCTGAAAGATGGCGGTACAGTTGTACGGTTCACACTGGATATGGAGGAGGCAGAAAATGATTAATAACAGATATAAGATCTTGATAATTGAAGATGAAGAGCATATAAACAATCTGATCAGCGCATTGATGGAAGCAAATGGATATCAGGCGCTTTCCGCATATTCCTGTCAGGGAGGACAGATGATGTTTGCATCGCATCGCCCGGATCTGGTCATCTTAGATCTTGGACTGCCGGATCGAGATGGAATGACATTTTTACGCGAGGTGCGGAAGTCGTCATTTACACCGATTATCGTTTTGTCTGCACGTTCTGATGAGAGAGATAAGGTAGATGCATTAAATGAGGGTGCAAATGATTATGTGACCAAACCATTCAGTTCCAATGAACTCGTGGCAAGAGTCCGGTCGGCACTTCGTATCGCAACACATCGGGCAGAGAATGGGATGCGTCCGGGCGGTAGATTTGAGGTCGGAGAGCTGGTTATCAATTATGATGCAAGACTGGTTACGATTGCCGGAAATGAAGTGAAGCTGACACAGACGGAATATAATATCGTGGCGTTACTGTCTGAACATGCCGGTAAGATGCTGACGTACAGTTTTATTATCAACGAGATCTGGGGCTATAATGATTCGGGAAGCCGAAAGAAGCTTCAGGTGAACATGGCAAATATCCGAAAGAAGTTCGGTGCAGTTCCCGGTAAGGAGAATTACATAACAAATGAGTTAGGGGTTGGATACCGGATGTGTGATTCATAGAAAAGGGGTTTGAAACTCTACAGTACATGGTCACGGGGGTGGCGCTTGTTATAAATAACGTGCTGCGATTTCTGTTCTCTGGACATTGCTCTATTCGTAAATACTCCTGTGCTAACTTGAGCGGAGCACTTAGTGAAGACGAGCGTTAGCGTAGTTTGAGGTTAGTGTAGCTTACGCTGACTCAGCAACAACGAAATCTCGCAATGTTATTTTATAACAAGAGCCATCCCCCGTGACCAAGTGCTGTAGAGTTTTTTGTATTATTAAATAATTGACTATAAGAGAAAGATTTTATGTCTTTTTAATATAAAAAGCAGGAAGGGTTGTTGACACAAACTTTTTTTTGAGATAAAATGTAGCGTGCTACACATGGAAAGATATATGGTATGTATAAGATATAAAAGCTATATAACATTAAATGTAAAAGCGTATCCAAGATATTATACATAGCTGTAAATAAAAGAAAGGAACTGTAATGGAACAGGAAAAAGACATGGATACAGGTCGGAAGCTGCCGTGTGGTCTGGAAAAGGACATTGGTTATTATATCAAGCGGATCAATGACAAGCTGAAGGCGGGATTTGACACATATCTGCGTGATGTGGATCTGACCAGTTCACAGGCAAGAGTGATTGAATATGTATACTGGAATGGTGGAATGGTGACACAGAAGGAGATCGAGGTATTTCTGGATGTGGCACATCCGACGGTTGTCGGTATCGTGAATCGTCTGGAAAAGAAAGGTTATCTGACCTGCCATCTGGATGAGAATAATAAACGAAATAAGATGGTATGCAGCACCGGCGAAGCTGAAAAACTGCTCAATAAAATGTATGAAGGCAGGAGAGCGGCAGAGCAGAGACTGCTTCATTCTTTTTCAGAGGATGAAGCGGCGCAGGTCAAAAAGCTGCTTGAAAAATTATATGAAAACATCAGATAAAGAAAGAAGGAGGACGTATGATCAGAAAATTATTAAAAAGTCTGCGGGAATATAAGAAGCCAACGCTGCTTACGATATTCTGTGCAGCAATTGAAGTTGTATTTGAGATTTTAATTCCACTTTGTATGTCCAATCTGTTGGATTTTGGTATCGAAGGCGGAAAGATGGGAATTGTCGTAAAGGATGGAATATGGCTGATTGTGCTTGCAGCCTTACAGCTTTTAACAGGCGTGCTTGCAGCAATTCTCGGTGCGAAAGCATCAGCAGGATTTTCCGCAAATCTGCGGCAGGATATCTATGATAATGTCCAGACATTTTCATTTTCAAATATAGACAAGTTTTCCACTTCATCTATCGTAACAAGACTGACCACAGATGTAACGAATATTCAGAATGCATATCAGATGATCATCCGTATTGCGGTCAGAGGCCCGATCATGCTGATCTTTTCCGTGATCGTATCCTTTACGATCAATGCAAAGCTGGCATGGATATTCCTGATCGTTATTCCTTTTATGGGATTTGGCCTGATATTCATAGCAACCAAGGTGCATCCGATCTTCGAGCGGGTATTCCACAAATATGACGGCCTGAATAACATTGTTCAGGAAAATGTAAAGGGAATGCGGGTTGTCAAATCCTTTAATTCACAGGATACCGAGATCAGTAACATGCATCAGGCGATATCTATAAGGATTTTGTAAAGGCAGAGAGAATCCTGGCATTTAACTCTCCTTTGATGCAGTTCTTCATGTATGGATGTATGATCGCAATTTCATGGATCGGAGCAAAAGCCATCGTGGCAAGTGGAAATAATGAAGCACTCGGACTTACGACCGGTAAGCTGACTGCACTTATCACATATGCGATGCAGATATTGATGTCACTTATGATGTTATCCATGGTATTTGTCATGATCATGATATCCCGATCTTCAACAGAACGTATCGTTGAGGTGCTTGAGGAGACAACCACGATTCAGAATCCGGAGAACCCGGTTCAGACAGTTGCAGATGGTTCGATCGTGTATGATCATGTAGATTTTTCTTACAGCAAGCGTGCAGACAAGAAAGTTATTAACGGAGCAGATCTTAAGATTCGATCCGGTGAGACCGTTGGTATTATCGGTGGAACCGGTTCGTCGAAGTCTTCATTTGTCCAGTTGATCCCTCGTCTGTATGATGTGACGGGCGGAACACTTATGGTCGGTGGTGTGGATGTCCGCAAATATGATCTGCAGGTGCTTCGTGATGCGGTTGCCATGGTTCTTCAGAAGAATGAACTGTTTTCAGGAACGATAAAAGAGAACCTCCGCTGGGGCAATGAACAGGCGACGGATGAAGAAGTAAAAGAAGCCTGCCGCCTTGCCTGTGCAGATGAATTCGTTGAGGCGATGCCGGATGGATATGATACCTATATCGAGCAGGGTGGAACAAATGTCTCCGGCGGACAGAAACAGCGTCTTTGTATTGCTCGGGCACTTCTTAAGAAACCGAAGATATTGATCCTCGATGATTCAACCAGTGCGGTTGATACGAAGACCGATGCGATGATCCAGAAAGCATTTGCCGAATATCTGCCGAATACGACCAAGATCATCATTGCGCAGAGAATTTCCTCTGTCCAGCATGCAGATAAGATCGTGGTATTGGATGATGGTAAGATCATGGATGTAGATACACATGAAGAATTGATCATAAAGAGTCCAATCTACAGAGAAGTATATGAATCACAGCAGAAGGGAGGCGGTCAGGATGAGTAAACAGAAGAAACAGATGAACGCACCCGACAGAGAACAGGGCAGTAGAATCAATAAAGATACAGCCAGACGGCTGCTGTCCTACATTGGAGCCTATAAGAAGACGCTGGTTGTTGTATTTATCTGCATTATCTTAAGCACGCTTGCAAGTGTAGCGTCAGCAATGTTTATCGAGATACTGATCGATGATTATATCACACCGATCCTTGCAATGGAGCATCCGGTTTATACCGGACTGATCAAAGCTCTTTTTATGGTAGGCGTTATTTACCTGATCGGAGTATTTTCTACATGGTTTTATAACTACCTGATGGTAGGAATCGCACAGGGAACTCTGAAAACCATACGAGATGAGATGTTTGAGAAAATGCAGAGCCTGCCGATCCGTTATTTTGATACGCATACACACGGAGATATCATGAGCTGCTATACAAATGATACCGATACGCTTCGTCAGATGATCGCACAGTCACTTTCACAGATGATCTCATCGATCTGTACGGTTGTTGCGGTATTCTGCTGTATGTTATATCAGAGCATTTATCTGACGCTGATCGTTGTTGTGATGCTGTTCTTCATCATGAAGCTGGTGAAGGTCATCGGTGGCAAGAGTGGATTTTATTTTATAAAACAGCAGCAGACACTTGGCGCATTAGATGGTTATATCGAGGAAATGGTCAATGGACAGAAGGTTGTTAAGGTATTCTGCCATGAGGAGAAAGCCAGAGAAGATTTTCAGAAGAAGAATCAGGAATGGCAGCAGGCGGCAGCCAGTGCAAATGGATATGCAAATGGTATGATGCCGGTGATGAATGCACTTGGTTATGTGCAGTATGTAGTGGTTGCGGTTGTTGGTGCATGGCTTGCGATCTCCGGTGCAACGAATCTGACTCTGGTCGGAACAAATACAGCCACTCTTGGTATGATCGCCTCCTTCCTCACGTTGTCGAAGAATTTCACCAATCCGATCTCACAGCTTTCAAATCAGTTCAATGCGATCGTAACAGCACTTGCGGGTGCGGAACGTATCTTTAAGCTGATCGATGAAGAACCGGAAGTGGATAATGGTTATGTAACACTTGCAAATGTCAAAGAGGAAAATGGTGAGCTGGTGGAAGTGAAGGAACGGACCGGAATCTGGGCGTGGAAGCATCCGCATGAGGATGGCAGCCTTACTTACCAGAGATTAGAGGGCGATATCGTTCTGGATCATGTGGATTTCAGCTACAATCCTGACAAACAGATCCTGCGTGATGTGACGCTCTATGCGAAACCGGGTCAGAAGATCGCATTTGTAGGTGCGACCGGAGCAGGAAAAACGACGATCACCAATCTGATCAATCGCTTCTATGATATCGACGATGGTAAGATCCGGTACGACGGAATCAATATTAATAAGATCCGCAAGAAAGATCTTCGGGCATCACTCGGCATCGTATTACAGGAAGTCAATCTGTTTACCGGAACGGTTATGGAGAACCTGAAATATGGAAATCCAAACGCCACGGATGAGGAATGTATCGCAGCAGCCAAACTTGCAAATGCGCATAACTTCATTATGATGCTGCCAAATGGCTATGACACGGTACTTGCCGGAGATGGAAGCGGATTGTCACAGGGACAGCGTCAGTTGATCTCGATCGCAAGAGCAGCAGTATCAAATCCACCGGTTATGATACTGGATGAAGCAACCTCCTCTATCGATACGAGAACAGAGGCAATGGTTCAGCAGGGAATGGACCGGCTGATGGAAGGCAGAACTGTATTTGTTATTGCACACCGTTTGTCTACAGTTAAGAATTCGGATGTTATCATGGTACTGGATCATGGCGCAATCATTGAACGTGGTACACATGAGGATCTGATCGCAAAGAAAGGAACCTATTACCAGCTTTATACCGGAGCATTTGAGTTGGAGTAATAAATAGTAAAAACTCTACTGTGTTCGGGGACTGGGTATTATGCTTATTATAAATAATTGCTATGATTTCTGTTCACTGCACATGCCTGATTCGTAAATACTCCTGTGCTAACTCGCCTTCGCTTGAGCGGAACACTTAGTGAAGACGAGCGTTAGTGCGAAGTCTGAGGTTAGTGTAGCTTACTCAGACAAGCACTCGTATTTACTGGCAATGTGCAGTTCACAACGAAATCTCGCAATGTTATTTTATAACAAGAGCAGCCATCAGAGGCAGAGTGCTGTAGAGTTTTTATTGTTATATACGGCAACTGGTTATAAGAGAAAGTTATAGCGGATTCTAATATTTATGTATTGTATTTTCGTTGGAATTTGTTATATAATTCATACATTCCAAATAGGAATAGTAAGATAAAATATAAGAAGGAGGAAATGCCATGCGACAGGTATTATGCTTTGGTGATTCAAACACATACGGTTATGTGCCGGGAACGGCGGAACGCTATGACTGGGATACCAGATGGACCGGAATTGTAGGAACCGGACTGATGGAAAAGGGATATATTGTACAGGAGGAAGGTCTGTGTGGCAGAACCACAGTATTTGACGATCCACTTCGTCCGGGCAGACGTGGCAGTGAACTCCTTCCGATCATATTAGAAACACATAAGCCGGAGGATCTGATCATTTTAATGCTTGGTACAAATGACTGTAAGACATTTTACGGTGCAACAGCAGGCAGTATCGGACTGGGTATCCGTAAACTGGTGCGACAGATCCGGGAGGGCGCACCATCCGCAAAGATTCTTCTGATGTCACCGATCGCACTGGGCGAGAAGGTCTGGGATGGATTTGATCCGGAATTTGGAAAGAATTCTGTACAGGTGTCCAAAGCGTTGCCGGAGGTTTACCGGCAGATCGCAGAAGAAGAAGGCCTTTATTATCTGGCGGCTTCTGATTATGCCGTACCATCGGAACGGGATCAGGAGCACATGGATGAAGAAGGACATAAGGCACTGGCAGAAGCGGTACTGGCAAAGATTTCGGAGATTCTGTAATGCGAGGAATAATCAGAGATACCGTAGACGTGTCTGGTGCAGAAAAACAGGATGGAATGAAAAAAGACGCTTATCGAAACCGGATGTTTTTATAAAAGATGTTGGATGACGAGTTAGGAGTATAGAGAAAAATTATGACTGGGGAGACTGTTGACAGAAAAGAAGTATTAAAACAGGCATTTGTGAAGGCTTTGCCGATCACCGGAAGTTATCTCTTTGTCAGTATGGCATACGGACTTACGATGCAGGAAGCGGGACTTCCCTGGTTCTGGTCACTGTTTACCAGTCTGACTGTATATACCGGTGCATTTCAGTTTGTGCTGGTAACATTCTTAAGCAGTGGTGCATCGATTCTCACGATCGCACTTACTGCATTGTTCATGAACAGCAGACAGTTCTTTTACGGACTGACATTTGTTGAAGATTTCAAGAAAATGGGTAAGCGTTATCCATATATGGTTCACACAATGACGGATGAGACATATGCCGTCAATTGTTCCATGCTGTCTTCTGAAGTGATAAGAGATCGTAGCGCAGAGAAGGCAAATGACCGGAAGCGCAGATTTGATATTATGTTTTATGTGGCATTATTCAGTCGTATATCCTGGATGGTGGGCGCTGTACTTGGCGGCATACTCGGTCAGATCCTTCCTGTGAAATTAGAGGGAATCGATTTCTGTATGACAGCATTATTTATTACGATCGCGATCGATCAATGGAGAAGTGTGAAAGTGCATTTGCCGGCACTTGCCGGGTTTATCGGAGGTGTGCTCTTGCTGCTGTTAATAGGAAAAGATTATTTTCTTCTTCCAACTTTGATTCTGGTATCAGGTCTGTTGCTGATCTGTGAAAGGAAGGTGGAAGCCCATGAATGATCGATATGTACTGATCTGCATCCTTGTGTCTGCAGCGGCGACTTTGTTTATGCGGGCGCTCCCATTTACCATTCTTGGAAAAAGAAAACAAATCCCTGAGAAAATTCGGTATCTTGGACGAATCCTTCCGGCAGCCATCATGGCGGTGCTGATCGTGTACTGCCTGAAGGAAGTACCGACCGAATTCTTAAATGGCGGTTATAAGAAACTGATCGCAGCCGCAGTCTGCGTCGTCCTTCATGTATGGAAAAAGAATACGTTTGTCAGCATCATAGGCAGTACGGTTGTATATATGTTACTATGAGCAATGACATCAAAAAGATTTTATAGGATATGTAGCAGAAACAAGAAAATAAGCAATTGCGAAATGGTGATTACATCATGAACAGATAAAATTCCCGGCTATAATGTTTAATCAAAAGATAAAATGAATAAGCATTATAGCCGGGGATTATTATGTAAAAATAATTATGTTAAAGAACTTGCGCGTTAGTGTTCTAACGCAGCAAGTTTTGCCTGTAATGCAGCAATTTCAGCGTCCTTTTCAGACAAAGCAGCGTCCTTTTCAGACAAAGCAGCGTCCTTTTCAGACAAAGCAGCGTCCTTTTCAGATAAAGCCGCATCCATTTCAGACAAAGTGGCATCTTTTTCTTCCAATGCTTTCTTCATCTGTTCAATCATATAATTAACAGTATTTTCATCTGCTTTTGCTAAGGCTTGTGAATACATACCGATAACCTCCTTTGGACGATATAAGTATTCGGACATATCCCAACAGATCTTTTCCATCCAGGGATAGTCGGATATTAGTGTAGCAAGGTCATCTATAGAATCAGCTGTTAGCAGAGATAACCATGCATTAAGTTCATTCTTTACTTTAGCATACTTGTTATTCTTAAATATGTCAAGGGCGATAACATAGTATTCCTGCAAAAGATGAAGATCAATGCCTGTATTAAAATTTGTTTTTCCGTGATGGATAAAATTATCAGAAGATTTACATTCAAGGGGACTGTCTTCGAACATGACGATTGTATATACAGTCTTGATATCGTGATAGGTGAATTGATCTCCTTTTTCTCCCTTGACTCGTGTATATTGACGGAGAAGAAGATCGGACGAATAACAAGACATGCGCTCGCCTGAAAATGCATAATGTATTTTCTGAATCTCCACATTTGCAATAGAGCCATCTTCCAACTGTACGATGATATCCATAATTAACAATGGTGAAGTTGGCAGTAAACGGTTTTCCTGTGATAGAACGCTCTGAACTGTAACATTAATTCCTATGATGCTGCTAAGCAAATGAGATAGTCTTCCAGGATAGACATCAGGGTTAAACAGTGCTTTAAAGAATGGATCATAGGTTAAAGGAAGAGATTTGTTTCCTTCCATAAAATCTACAAATCGATTTCGCCATTCATTGTTCAAATCCAGATATTTGCTATAGGTGTTGACATCTTTTTGCAAATCTTTTAAAAAGTCATCTTTTTTCCGAGCCGGGAAAATTTGACGAATATCTGCTGGTGCGGATTTGTGTGCTGTGGTAGGTGTAATATTATTGCTATCTTTGTTGTGATTATACATTGATTATTCCTCTTAATTTCCGGTACCTGATTTGTCGACAAGACCACCATATCAGAAATAAAAGAGAAAAGTTCATTAATGTAATAAATGGTACTGTTTGATGTAACTTTTGGTAAGTGGATGACTATAAAAGAATGAAATAATTATCCCCCCTGATTAGATAAAACATAAACCAGAGGGGATAATTAAAGGACATGTCTTATTATAGTTCACAGAGCCATTTGTTGTCAATTCAGAGATAACCAGGGTTTGGTTAAGAATATGTAGGTTTGTCAAACATATGTTACATTGACGCAAGATAATCCATAAGCACTTGTTTGGAAGTTTTCCAGTTTAACGGATGCATAGGGAAATTGTTGTAATCTCTACGATTATAAAGTGTTAGCTGCTTAC